>Ga0307515_10004160_pt1 | contig 30126 bp, 11 predicted proteins | sample 17_EM_MG_FD_194513 | JGI IMG/M metagenome (GOLD analysis project Ga0307515, IMG submission 194513) | Populus trichocarpa ectomycorrhiza microbial communities from riparian zone in the Pacific Northwest, United States - 17_EM | ecosystem: Host-associated > Plants > Roots > Unclassified | place... | reverse complement strand
TTCTCTTTTGTTTTCGAAACCAGAAACCGGAAGCTATGAATTTTTTTATTAATATAATATAGTAAAAGCATTTCGCTATTGATTTACCACCAATAACGAAGGATTTTTGCATTGGTGGTTTCTTCAGGTGTTATCAGCTCCAATGGGACAGATTCTTGATAGATTACAAGCATTTGGTGAATTCGAAGTACGTTTTTTTTCTCGGAATTTAATTGAGTGTATAATTCCATTAGCGCTTTTCTTTTACCGTTTTGATGATTTTTAGGTTATGTATTTCGGTGATAAAGTGATTCTTGAGGATCCAATTGAGAGGTAATACTTAAATTTTAGTTCATTTAGTGTTTGGTTGTCTTTGGGTTTTACTGAGATGCATGCTTCTTTCTTTTACTGTTTCTTGTTTTTGGAGACTGGATTTCATTTTATGAAAAACAAGGACGTGGCTTGTAGAGCGACAAAAAATGGAATCGTTGATTTTGTTTTCTGTCTATATCTTGTCAAGTCCACATTTTTGGATTTTTATACTCGTCCGCTATCATCATATGCTGAAAAGATATTTTTTTGGAGGGGTTAGTACTGTCACGAGTCGTGACGTGTGCTGTGCAGTCACTAATGCTGGCAGGATTTGGAGACTTATTGCTGGCAGTGCCATCTGTAATTAGCTTCGTGATTATGAAGATGCTTCTAGTCTAAGCTAGTTAATATAATCTGAGAATGCACTTAGAATCTTAGTTTCACTGTCTTCTAGAGGTTGACTGATTTGTTGCAGTTTTTGCTTGTTTCAGCTGGCCAATATGTGATTGCTTGATTGCTTTCTATTCCACTGGTTATCCCCTTGAAAAGGCTGAGGCATATGCCACTTTAAGGAAGTAAGCAGCATTTCTTGCTCATGTTCCCATTTCAAATGATTAATGAATTGACTATGCTTCTTGTGATGGAAGTCAACTGGGAACTTCATACATGCAAACGATTTTCTACTCACCTTCGAGAAGCTGAAATCTTTTTTGTAGTTTCTAAATGCATGCTTCATCTATATTTCCGCTTTGTTGCTTGAAGTTAAACTGGGGCCGGCGGTATGTGAATATGGACAAGGAATGATATTTTTCTTGGTCCATGAAAAAATGAGTAGAAAATTATCCTAGTGGTGGAATAAATTGAACAAATGCCTTGTTTCTGTTCATTCTCATTGCACTGAAGAATGCCATACTTGTGTGCCTCCAACTTTCCTTTTATATTTAGTCCACTGTTACCGATAGACCTTATTACTCCACCGCTCAAGCTGCTATTTCATTCTTTGTCCACATCCTAGTGAAATGCTGTTCAATGTTGAATAGATCATGCTTTTGATTCAGGCCTTTTCTTGTGAATGAATTGGTGCCACAACATCTTCTTCATGACCGGCGGAAGGTGTATGAGGTATGAAGTCTAAACTTCCATCTTATTTTCTGTTTGGCAGCATGGTGCTTTGTACGAAATATTGCATGACATAGTACAATATTTTATTATGACACACACACACACACACATGCACATCAAACATTTTTCTACCCACCCTCTTGAAAATGTCTTGCAGTTTTTCGTTTTCTTTCTCTTTTTTTCCCCTAGGGTTCTGAAGGCAAGTTCTCGACCATGATTGGTCAGTATTCTACTGCAAGGAATGAACTCGTTGGACTGCATGATATATTTCCTCAAATCTGCTAGCCCTCATTGATGGAGTATACTAATGACTATAATTGAGCCATGTCATGTGCATTGTTATTTCTTAATTGGTTAAAAGTAATCAGTTATTCTCTATTTGTTTTTGGGGATTCAAGCGCGCTGAAATGTTTGGAATTCCTGTCCCGAGATATGCCCTTGTTAATAGGGAGTTTCCATTTCAAGAGTTGGATTATTTTATTGAAGAAGAAGATTTTGTTGAGGTCCATGGAAGTCGTTTTTGGAAACCCTTTGTAGAGAAGCCTGTTGATGGTGAGCATTTTTCATACATTTATCAAGTTCTGTGACTTGTGCTGTTTTTGCCCATTAAGATTGGGCTAAACAATGCAGCATTGCTCCATGTATTTTGCTTGATGCTTGTATAGTGGACTGCTATAGTTATTTTCTAAGGACATCACTATTTATGCTTTGGACATTACATCTAGTTCACCTTTGTATTTGTTCATGTGACCAGACATCTCATAATGTGCATGTATCCATTGCAATTGTTCAGTGATGAGAGAATTTAGTTCATTAATTCAATTTTGTGTACTTGTATATGGGCAGCTTTTTTATTATAATTTTGAAGTTTTCTATCTTAAAAAAAAAAAAAAAAAAAAAATTCTTTGCATCAAATCAGCATTTCAATTTTTCTGATGCTTTTGGCTTCTAAAGTCATCAGTTTGTGCCAACAGTGATGTGTTTTGTGCTCCTCATATCCATTGATTAAATTCTCCTCTTTACTTAGAAGCCCTAGATGGAGCAATGTGCTTGGATTGCATAAAGATGTTGCCTTAAATAGACACTGCTTATAACTGTGTATTCATTATTTGTTGCACCTGCATTTATTTGTAGAGTTTGCTTTACTATTATTAGCACGCATGACAATGACTCGCTTGTTGTACTTTTGAGAAGGCGATGACCACAGCATCATGATATATTATCCCAGTGCAGCAGGTGGAGGTATGAAGGAATTGTTTAGGAAGGTAAGTTTGTCAACAACTTCTGTTTTTCTAATTTTGAAGCTAAACTCTGTTTCTTTGTCTTTCTTTCTTTTTTTTCCCCATGCCAGAAGTGATTCTGTAATGATATGGAGACATTATTGAAGCATTAGTGATTATTCTACGGAAGAATTTAAGACATAAAAAGCATTTACAGATATAGGAAAAAACTAATGATTGGATTGGTTTAGACACAATTTTCTCTTTCTGCAGTTAAGCCACGGTCAATTCTAGCTTTCTGTTGTCTGTTTGTCTACTTGCATTTCCTGGTTTATAGACAAGGATTCCAATCCATAATATGTTTCTCTTGGTGTGATTTTCTTTTGCTATGTTTGTTTATTTTCCACCCTATTTGTGCATAGCTATGGAATTATTAAGGCATACCTTCCAATCATACTTCCATGTAGTTATTTGCATCTCACTTTTCAAGATGCCTGATAGCTTGGATGTTGCAAAAGTTTTTATTTACTGATCCTTTTTTTCTCCATTATCTATCACAGTACAAGTACTTGATCAGGTCTCATTTCAGGTTGGTAATCGGTCAAGTGATTTCCATCAAGATGTTAGAAGAGTGAGGCGTGAAGGCTCTTACATATATGAAGAATTTATGCCAACTGGAGGAACAGATGTGAAGGTTGTATAGTTTTCTGTTGAAAGTTTGCCCATGTTGTTTCGTTTTACTTGTTAATGTCATTGTGATAGGATGTAGACACACATAGTCCATGTTGCAATACGTTTAGAAAGTTCATTATAACTTGTGATTGATTTGAAATAGGTGGGGCATTTTGTCCAGGTTCCTTTGTTGATTAATTTTAATTTGAAGAGAGATACAGAATGTGATCATGCTAATAGGATTTGAATTTGGTTCCATGGTAACAATACAGATGGAGCATGTTATAGATTTCAGTGGTGTTTATGTTTTGAATTCTAACCTGTCACAATAATATCACAGAAAGGATGGAAAGAAATTGATGGGAGGAACATCTGAACCTATAAAACTGATATAAGTGCTTAGTCAAGTTAAACTGATATGAGCTGTTCAGATGCATAATTGGCCTGTGGTATAAAATAGTAATATGCATCATGTTATGAGATAGCTTGGCATACTTTGTATTCTCCCAAGAGAAAATGCAATCCATTCCTATACAGTGTGAAATTTGTGGTAACTTGTAGATGCTAGTAGGATTCAAATTTTGCTTCAGGCTGAACTTTACCTGTTACTTGAAAAAAAGGATCACCATGTCCACCATGTTTCTATGTTCACTTTTTGATTATATGTCTTCCCACACACATTTCTGAACTTTCCCTTGGTTTATTTTAGTCTGACAAGTAATTTTTCATAAACCTATTAACAAATTGACTTTTGTAAGATGTATGTATTCTATGTGATCACACATCAGGTTGTTTTTATGTTTCACGTATTTCAAGTATTTTTGGCTCACTATCAACCGTTAGTGGTGAGGGTCTGTTATTGCTTTAGTCCATGCTGCTTGCAGTTCTATCCTTCTTCCTGGAAGCATTGGTTGGTTTGTTTTGAAACTATTTTGTGCGAGCACCATTATGTTCATGCTATCAGTTTTTGATTTCTTTTTATACATGAAGGATTCAATTCTTCCTGTGTTTGTTTGTTACTGACATTTACAAATTATTGCCTTGGTAAATCATTAAATGATTATAGGTGTATACTGTTGGTCCTGAATATGCACACGCTGAGGCAAGGAAATCTCCTGTTGTTGATGGTGTTGTCATGCGGAATCCTGATGGAAAAGAAGTAATTTCCTGTAGCAACCAAGTCTACCGACCCCCCCCCCCCATACATATACACACATTCTGTGTGTGTGCATGAGTGACTGACTGAAACCAAACCACGTGCATCCACAAACACAGATTCACTTTCTCAGCTGCTTCCTTGTATTCCACTTTGTGAAATCCATCACTTGAGAAGCAAAATTAGTTTCCTACCTTTTTATGTTTTGGAAAATAGTGCATTGAAAGTGATATGCTGCAAAGTTTTGGATAAAGATGCTACAGCAAATAGATATAAACTCTTCTCAGTAATTCCTTTGTCTAGTTATGCAAGCAATGCACAGTTGCCTCTTCTCACTAGTTACTATATCACATTCCTTAGAGCAACATTCTAGGTCTTTTCTCATAATTTGGCAAATGCTTCTTGTTCAGGTCTCACAGTTCAATAATGCTTTCAGACTACAGGTGTCAGAATTGACACATAACACTTCTATGAAGTGTATTGACTCTTCAAGTAAATTTTGCATAGAACCTTTTAATTTTTAAATTTTAGCTTTGTGTATTAACAGACTTGCCAAGCTACCTTTAAAATTTTTCTGTTGATTTGACGACTGGTTACCTGAACTAAGTTTGCTTCTCAAGTGATGAATTTTTAAACTCGTAAGAAAAAGATTAAATAAGAGAAGTAACATTCCAATATACATGCATGCCTGCGTGTGTACATGTACTCTTTCCTAATGCAAGTATACTGCAATCAGAAGGCATGATACTCCTGAACTGATTTTTTACATTTATATTCCTGGTTCAGAGTTTTATGATGATTGTGTCATAAATCCTCTTACCGTGTTTGACAGGTAAGGTATCCAGTGTTACTGACACCTAACGAGAAGCAAATGGCAAGAGATGTTTGCATTGCATTTAGGCAGGCGGTATGGAATTAGAATCTGGTTTTAGTTACTTAATATATTTCTGGCTTCCAAGATATTATTATTCTACTTGATTGTGTCTCCTCATGAATACCTTATGCTAACTGGTTTTTCATTGCTTTAAAAAGACTGGTTTGTCATTGCTTTAGTTTTTATTTCTTTTGCGAAGTGCAACAGTATGCCTTTCTCCTGCCATGATGATCCACAGTAAATATTCAATAATGATTGATAAGTGTAGGTGCATTAGATGGGTTAGTTTATTGATGTTTCTCACTGACATGATTAGTTATTGCAATGAGCTCATTTTGCTAGTGTCATCCAATGTGTTTTATGTGACCTTTTGTCATTCTTATCTTTGTGAAAAAAATGACTGAACTCAACAATAGCCGCTTGAATCTTGTTAGTACAACTGCTTTAGCCTAGCCTCCCTGTTACGACTCATGTGTCTTCTTCTAAGTCATTTTCAAGCATGTAGTTTGTGGTTGCTGATCTTTTCAATACTGTTTATTCGTAACAGCTAAACATATCTTCCTATAAATAAGTACAATGTGATTTCTCCATTTTACTTTCATATTATTAGTGCTGTCTTCATTACTGATATTGTATTGTCAGTCAATACTAAATTATTGTTGCTTGCAGGTTTGTGGGTTTGATCTCCTGCGTTGTGAAGGACGATCATATGTTTGTGATGTAAATGGATGGAGTTTTGTGAAAAATTCCTACAAGTACTGGTCATTATATTTTTTTAAGTAATTTTAGTTTCGTAGATGCTTGTTTAACTAGTCATATGCTGCTTACTGTTTAGTCTAAAATGTTAAGACTGTGTACTTGTGGAAAATTTCCATTTTTCTAGAAAACCGAGAACTGTTGAAACGTGCTCTCTAATTGAAAAATGAAAAATACTTTCTCAAACAAGTGTTTTCTATCTCCATTTCTGGGAAGTAGTGAAAGTTGTTCAAATACTCCACTCTAGAAAACAAGTGCTGTTTTTGGTCAGTCTCTTTTTTTTTAAGAAAAAAACCTCATTTTCTTATTATTTGGAAGGCAAACCAAAAGAATTCCTTGTTTTCTATTTTGGAAAACTCGTGGTTAGCAAACCTGTTTTTCTAATTATTCACGTGAGACAATTTTCTAGATTAAAAAGAGCTGAGATGAAAACTGCAAAATAATTCTGAAAGCAAACTCTCCCTTGCTGTTTTTCTAAAAAAATAAGGAAAGAAAAATCTGACAAATGCATCCTGATTCCTCAACCTGTTGAGCTTTTTATTTGGACTAATTACCATGTCTTCATTTCTTTTATTGTGTTGGCATATTACATGAAATTATGAAAAGTAATAGAATGTTTACTTTCTATAGTTATCAGTTTTTATTTGAATTTTCACAGTATATCCTGATTGTGCAAAACTGGAACTTGTTTATTATTTGGTTTACTTATTTTCGTTTTTCTTCCTACCAATTTCACAATTCTCGCAATTTTCTTACATCATTTCCATTCTCAAAACAGATATTATGATGATTCTGCTTGTGTATTGAGAAAGATGCTTTTGGATGCGAAAGCTCCTCATCTTTCATCAGCAATTCCCCCCACTTTACCATGGAAAGTCAATGAACCAGTCCAGCCTTCTGAGGGATTAACTCGTCAGGGAAGTGGGATTATTGGTAGATTTGGGCAGTCTGAGGAGCTACGCTGTGTGATTGCCATTATTCGTCAGTATGTTATATCATTTCCTTTAGTATTTTTACTTCACTTAAGATTTTCAAATCTGCCTTCTTATTTGTGTTTTATGTGGTCAGTGGTGATAGAACTCCCAAACAGAAGGTGAAGTTGAAGGTCACAGAGGAAAAGCTGCTGAATTTGATGTTAAAGTACAATGGGGGACGACCCAGATCTGAGGTGATTCCTTTATTATTGGGTTAAAGACATCAGTGGTACATGTACTTTTGATGATATTTTTTTTTTATTTGAGTCCTTAACTTCTTATTCAGGAAAATATTCTTGCATGTTTCAGAAAGTAAAAAAATATCAGTTCATATTCTTAGTCTCCATTTAAAAGTGCTGGTGTTGCTGTTATCTCATTGGGTTTAGAATGTCGAAAAAAAGATTTTCAGCTGTTTGGAGATTAGCAGGTTGATGATCAAAAACCCTCTTCATATCCCATTTTTTCTTATTTGCTTATCATTTTACATTGACCCTAAATAAATCATATATGAGATATGGGATTGTTTATTAGAAAGATAAATCAGATTTGGGGCTAGAATGTCAATAACAAAAATCAAGTGTTTGGAGATTGGAAGGTTGATGATCAAACACCTTATTTATTTTTGTTTGTTTGATTCCCATTTTATGTTGAGTGAAAAAAAATAAAACCCATGTGATGTCTTTGCCTCCTCTTCTATTTCCCTTTATGGCATGATCTCCCCTGATTCTTTCCCATCATCAACTCTACAGTGTTGGGAAGAAGTGTGTGGGGCCACTGTTTTGTTAGCATGGTTATCCCAGTTTTGGATACTTTTGCAGTCACAAGTGTTTTTAGAAATTATTCTTAAACCACAAAATCTCATTGAGTTTTTGGGCTAATTTTCCCCATCTTGATGATGTTTCTCACATGTATTGTCATAATGGAGACACTTCATATGATAGTGGTCATATCAGCTGCATTTTAAACAGAGACTAGTTGTATGAACTGATCTGTTACTCTGCAAAATATACATGTACTTTGGAAAAAAATGAAGCACAAGGCCTAAATTAGAAAATCGCTAAAACTAACTGTACTGCTGATGTTTTTATCCCTTTTTTATTCATTTACTATTCTGTTGTCTTGTAGTACTATTAAGTTGGTTTATATCAGCTTTTTTTTTTCTTTCTTCCTCAGACAAAACTTAAAAGTGCTGTTCAATTACAAGATCTGTTAGATGCAACTCGAATACTTGTACCTCGTACAAGGTATCATTTGAAGTTCAACAACTCCACTGATTTAACTGCCAAGGATATGTTCCGTTGTGCTTTAATATCATTCTGCCTTTTAGCGATATACATTATAGAATTTCATAAATGTGGCATTCAAACGTTTTTTATTACCATCATCAACAGTTTGTTTGAGATGCACTTTGCTAATATATCATTTGAAGCTCAAAAACTCCACTGATTTAACTGCCAAAGATGGGTTCCTTTGTGCTTTAATATCGTTCTGCCTTTTAGCGATATACATTATAGAATTTCATAAATGTGGCATTCAAACATTTGTTATTACCATCATCAACAGTTTGTTTGAGATGCACTTTGCTAATAAATTTTGTGGCTTATCTATTATCATTGTTAGTGTCATGCATTAAGCTTTGCCAATTAGTTACACATGACAGTGGGTGTTTGTCTGCTTGATGCTTATAATCTGGAAGATGGAGTTCAAATTTTCTTCAGGGGGCAGGGATCTGCTTTCCGAAACATAGATTGATCATAAGTTCATGGTCCATATGATTTTCATTTAAAAATTAATAGGAATGTGAACTTATGAGCACTGAGAGTACTGGATCTGTCACGGTACTGAAACTGCTCTTCATGTCATATCTTGCCTGGCTGCTATGAACATTGGAAATTGCGTTGTCCATATATTTTTTTTCCCAATGCTGATTAATATTTGTTGGTTATTTAACTTTTCTCCTTTTGCTATATAGACCTGGTCGAGAAAGTGATAGTGAGGCAGAAGACTTTGAGCATGCTGAAAAGCTACGACAAGTTAAAGCAGTTCTTGAGGAGGTTGTTTCATTTATCTTGAATATTTGATGTCTCAAGATATCCTGTCGCAGTCCGTGTTTATTATGATTTAAGTATATCTTCTTTAGATCTATGGGTTTATAACTTGTTCCATTTCATTTACCCATGGCTATTCCATCACTTTGTCTTCATAAGTGAGTTTAGGGTGAAATTTTGATCATTTATGGTTAGAAGTGTAGTCAAGCTGTGATTGGATTGATGTTAATGGCTCAACTTGCTTTTAGCAATCGTGAAAGCAACTCTGATGATGCAGGAACAATGCTGTTAAGAATAGAGTTGATTTGGCATTCCATGCTCAATGCTTAGAGTTCAAGTAGCCATATTTAATATATTGTTAAAGCATCTTCACATATTGCTATTATGTGTCTGATGCTTGAAGTGTTTCTTATTCCAGGGGGGGCATTTCTCTGGTATTTATAGGAAGGTCCAGCTAAAACCTCTAAAGTGGGTTAAAGTTCCAAAAAGTAATGGTGAAGGTGAGGAAGAACGACCCGTTGAAGCTCTCATGGTCCTTAAATATGGAGGTGTTCTTACCCATGCTGGCAGAAAGCAGGTGTTAATAATTGATGTCTTGCTGATCTTATGTTTAATTTATTTTGCATACATAGTGACAATCTAAAGATTCCTCTAGTGAAGTAATACTATGCCAAATTCTTCATACCCTTGACAGTAAAATAACCACCTTACTTTGTTTTGATTTTCATTTCTGCTTTTCTGATGTCTTTGCAGGCAGAAGAGCTGGGTAGATATTTTCGAAATAATATGTATCCAGGTCAAGATAACGAACCTTTTTTCTTTTAAAGGAGATAATAATCATCAGGCATATGCTTGTCCAAGATTTTATTAGGCCTCTCTTCTGACATTTTGCTATTTGGTGTTCTTTGATCATCTATGACTGATAGAACTTTGAGTCTAGGTCTTACAAGTGTCCTCAGAATTTTTTCTTGTTCCTTGTTCAGTTTGCTTCTTGAAATATAACTCTATGCTGCAGTATACTGTCAGCTTCACTAAATGTAACTTGCAGTGTTTTTGTTTGATGTCTTTTTCACAAGATGATTGTATAATATGTACTAGATTTTCAAATAAATGAATTATAGGTGACTTTAGCTACATGTGGGAGTACAGGCAATTTGAACTCCTTTACTAAGATTCGATGCTTCTTTTCCATCCTATCAAGGGCAATTTTTGAAGTCCTTGTGTAGTCTGTTCTGGGCCATGATTTATGGGAGCCACTTTAGATTCTGTAATATTTTCTTCATTAATTACTCCGGGACTTTAGTATCTGGCAGTTTTAGTTTCTTAACTATACATGGCTTTTCCTCTTGTTTTAACTGTTCTGGTAGACCTTTTTCTTTACTACTTATGTCATCTCACTTGATTTATTCATTCAAACATGTTGACAGCTGCTCAATGGAAGATATTAACAATTGATGTGATGTTATCTTTAATTTCTAGGCCATGGCTGTTGACCAGAATGTTAGTAGACGTACCCAGGACAAAGTAGATTTATGTTCCTGCTGCCACATGTTCTCCAGTGCACTTAGTAATTATTATCTTTTAGGATGAATTTTGGTCTGAATGGTTGCATGCTTCTTTTAAGTTTGGACTTGGGAGGCCCTTTTTCATTGACAAGCAGAACAGCATAAACTATGGTGGTTTAGTTTCAAGATTGTATATCTTTGCTTCTCTTGATGGAGATGTATAAAATTTCAGGTGAAGGCACAGGGCTGCTTCGTCTTCATAGCACATATCGTCATGACCTTAAAATTTACAGCTCTGACGAAGGTCGTGTACAGGTATAGCATAGTAGTTCGTGTAAATAAAATTGCACTTAATCTTTGGTTGCTTTGTTTTCTTATTTGGGTGCTATTCCAATTATGGACTGAATTGCCACACATCATTCACAAATAGTTTCTGACAGATGTCCGCAGCAGCATTTGCAAAGGGCCTCCTCGATCTGGAAGGACAGCTAACACCAATTCTGGTCTGTGATCTTTTCTATAGATTTACTGCTTTTCGATATTGAGTTTTTAACTGACCTGTTAAACTTTATCAAGGTTTCCCTTGTTAGTAAGGATTCCTCCATGCTGGATGGGCTTGACAATGCCAGCAGTGAGATGGAAGAAGCCAAGGTTTGTTTTGCTCCTTGAAATGCATTAACGCTTTTTTATCTTCTACCGGCTGAATTTAATATCCAGTAATTGACCATGATTATGACCCCAAACTGTTAAATTCAGATGATGTTCATATCCTTAAATATTTTTTTATTCCTATTATTATTAAACATTACTTGATGTCATGTATCCCGATTGACACAAGCTAAGCATCTCCAATATGAATAAACTAATTGCTTTCTTTCCTTTGATTGTTTGCTAGGCTCAATCATCTCCAAAAGTCTGGAATGATGTTGTGCTCTATTCTAACAGTGATTTCCTTTTGTTTTATTGATTTTTTTGCAGGCTAGGTTGAATGAGATTATAACATCTGCTGCAAAGATAGTTCATAGCAATGGATCCTCTGAGTGTCCTTGGATGACTGATGGAGCTGGACTGCCTTCAAATGCTTCTGAACTTCTCCCTAAACTGGTGAATATTCTTGCTAGTGAAACATGATGAGCCTAATGTCTATACATACAGGTTCACACTTCTGTGGATATTTGTAATGTTACATGCCTATATTGATAATACAAAACACTCTCTTTAAGCTCGATTTTACTTGGAGGCTTTGTCAGTATTTCTTTTTTTAAAAAAACCACACAAGGATTGTTAGGAGACTGTTGCATTGTTTGAGGTCAAAGCAGGCATTTAACTTCAAAGTTCTTTTATTCTTGCAGATGCAAAGTGTTGCACGTACTTCACAAAAAAGTTGTTTTCTCTATTTTAATTGGAAATCTGTATCTTAACTCCGTGATTGTCAAACTGATTGAATGATTCACCTGAAATCAATGATTTTTATTTATAATTAACTTTCTATCATTTTTGTATCTGTACGTCTTCAAAGGAACTCTTATTTATATATGGACCCAAGGGTTTCCATTATGAATATGAGGTTTCAAGTGATGCATACAAGAAGCTAATTCCTGCCGAGTAATAGTTAATGGTAAAAATAGAGTAATGCTTTTCATGTTTTGATGCTCTCAAGTTTTATGCCACTTTTCTGTACTTGAAAGAGTGATATTATCACTATTAGATTTGAATCTCAGCCCTTGGGAAATTGTTAAATCAACTCTGTAGGGTGCCTTCTGCTAACTTGTAGTTGATATATGGCTGTTGCTGTTACACTGTAGTATAATAAATATTCCTACCTTAGTGGCTAGTTTCTCTCTCTCTCTCTCTCTCTTGCTTATGTAACAATTTCTGGAGTTCTTTTACTAATTTCCATGAGGTGTATCTCATTGTTAGACATAGAAAACTTTTCCAAACTTCTCATCTTCCCCTCATTTTGTGTTTCAACGTGAATAGGTAACATTGACCAAGAAGGTGACAGAACAAGTGAGACTACTTGCCAAGGATGAAGATGAAGAACTTACAGAGACAAGCTCATATGAAGTAATTCCACCATATGACCAAGCAAAGGCTCTAGGTAAAATAAATATTGATATAGATCGTATTGCTGCTGGATTACCCTGTGGAAGTGAGGGATTCTTGTTGATGTATGCTCGCTGGAAGAAGCTTGAAAGAGACTTGTATAATGAACGCAAAGTGTAAGTGGTTGCTATTATTTGTGTTGGTTGTTGATAGTGTGATGAGTGTAAATGATTAAGGGGTTGCTGCTCTTGCATTTCCTTTTACATATATGTTAATGTTACTTCAATGCTATTCATTTCAAGAATATGGAATTTCAGCATCTGTATTTTTTAACAAAAGTTAAAAAAGAAGTGTTTCTGTTAATATGATAGAACAGTTCTAGTAAACTTACATATTGTCTAACATTTCTTAATTATTGATTTACATACAGGCGGTTTGATATAACACAAATTCCTGATGTTTATGACTCTTGCAAGTAAGTTCTCTATTTCCAGTATATGCTTTGTTTCAAGTTCTTAGAAAGTAATAATACACCCGATACTAAATTATTACCTTCTAACGATCATGAATGTGAAAAATATTCCTGCAGTTGTTTTGTTGCACTCAAAATCTTTATTAAGCTTAACTACACAATTTATGGTTGTCTACAGGCCATGAAAGTTGAAATTCTGTGGTTTTTTATTTTAGCATTTTTTACTGCATATTTGCAGTATGTGCTTTTCTTATTGTCTTGCTTCCTGTCCTTTTTTTTTTTTCTCTTTTTTTCTTTTTTTCAATTATCTTTGAGATTAAGGGACTGCACACCAAGTGATGGTTTGGGCTGGTTTGTGCTTATCTGAGTGGGCCCAGTAATGGCATTAATTTATAGTGAGATGCATGGTAACATCTACAATGCACATGGTATTACAAAGACATCCATTTGCCCATGCATGTTGGCATGACTGATATTTGCTGCCTTGACATGAAAGGGAGAAGGATGCTTGTAGAGGCAGGATATCTATAAATGTTCATTTATATTATATTGTCTCAAAATTGGTATGAAACTATATTTATTTTTTGCTGATGGTGATTGACTTGCCTTATTCAAAAACCTTTGGCATACTAATTTTATCAAAGATTCATGGTACCATGTTCTCACTGTAGTTGTTTTCCGACTGTTATATTGTTTCTTTATTTGATCTACCATTTTACAGATATGATCTGTTACACAATGCTCACCTTAATCTAGAGGGGCTGGATGAACTCTTCAAAGTTTCTCAGGTATAAATGGACTCTGATCCAACAATTTATGCTTTTTTAACAGATGTTGTGTTTGTCTTTAAGCATTCATCACTAGCAGATTTGGTCTGCTTTACTGCTTTTGTACTGTGGAACTGAATGTCATAAAGATATAATAAAACTATTCCCCTACAATATGCTGATTAAGATGGCAATGTCTGGCTTCTTTTCAGTATGTGGTGCTCATATCTTGAATTAAGGACACATTTGACATAACTGTTGATTATATGAAATATAATTTTAGAGGCAATGGAGTACGCATATCAAATCAATTCTCTCTTGCAAATATACATAGCATTGAGCTATTATTGGATAATCATTGTAATTTCTCTTAGTGTTTTGAATATTGTTATTGCAGCTACTTGCTGATGGTGTCATTCCTAATGAGTATGGAATTAATCCAAAGCAGAGATTGAAGATTGGCTCAAAGGTGAAGTACCTTTTTTTGATGCTTCCACATGTTACTGAGAAAATTCACTTGATAGGGATGCTTAATTTATGCAGTATGTCATATTTGGCAAACATACTTTTGATGTTAACTACAAACATTCTGATGAATATTTCTTGATTAAGTATACCAAATGCTCTTAAAATCATATAAATTCAGGCTAGATCAATGGCTTGATCTCAGGGTAAGTTACCATTAGGTTGTTTGCACATGTTCAAAGTCACATTGTTGTATTAACACGTCAACTGTAGAACATTATTTTAACACCCTTCCTCGAATAGTAGAGATCCAGACAGGGTGAGAGAAGGGGTTAGGGAACTACTGGAGTGATTGATGTTTGGAGCTCTAATAAAAAATGGTTCCTACACCTTTTTGTGTGAATCTTTTGATTCTCTTGCATCACTTTTAGTCTCTTACTTGTTTCTTACTTGTGCTTTTTTTTTTTCAATTCAGATAGCTCGTCGTTTGTTGGGTAAAATATTGATTGATCTTAGGAACACACGTGAGGAAGCCATTAGTGTTGCTGAATTAAAATGTAATGAAGATCAGCAATCAACTTCTAAGAAGTCTGAAAAGGAAGACACAGATTACCAGTTAAAGCTTTCAATTAAGAATGATGACGTGAGAAGAACTAGCACCACTAGTGATATATCAATGGATCAGGATGATGATGATGATAAAGAGACAAAATACCGTTTGGATCCAAAGTAAATATTTCAACCTTTTTCTTGATGCTTCAACATTATATAGAATCACTGATTAGTAATGTTCACTTTTAATTAGGTATGCAAATGTAAAGACCCCAGGACGCCATGTGCGTACACGCCTCTATTTTACATCGGTAAGAAAAATACTGTCCCCTGCTTTCTATGACACACAGACACCCATCTCTCTCTCTTTCACTCAATGCTTTTTGTAAAACAAGAAACGTTCTTTGATAATACTAGATTCTCTGTTATTGGTTTAAAATCCGGGAATACTTAATATAGAAACCTATTGGGCAATTGAATGATCTCCACCTTCTCAACTTTTGACCCGAGGGTTGAAGGATCCTTGGTTACTTAACAATCATTATGAAGAGGACAGATTTATGTTTCTTCGGCAAAATAACTTCTTTTTTTATGCACTTTTCAAATGCTGAGTTGTTTTTAAAGACTAGGACTTACTCACCATATTTTTATATGGGATTTCCAATCATTAGACTAAAACTTCTTTGGTTTTCATTTTTGAACATTTCCATTGTGAACTGTTGTATCTCAATGCTGATGATGTTAATGGGCTGTGGAATGGAACCTCCAGTGTTGATGAATAAGTGAGTTCTATAGACTCACCCTTCAACTTCTTTCAAAGAAACAAGTTTTACTTCTTTCATTTCACACTATGGCAACCAAGGGTGTACAGCCACTGATATGTTTAGCACACGCTACAATTTTTTCCTACCTTTCCTCGTTATTGATTTTCTCAAGTCTTGCACTATCTGAAATATTTACATCAGTTGGATATAAACGGGATAGTTATTTGACATGCTGCTAAACAGAAGATTTTATTTTTGATACATCATATCCTCAGAAGTTTTTATCATGCAACTTGGATGACAGGAATCACATATACATTCCCTTATGAATGTTCTCCGTTACTGTAACCTGGATGAATCTCTTCAAGGTGAGGATAGCCTTGTTTGCCAGAATGCCTTGGAGCGTTTGTACAAAACCAAGGAGCTTGACTACATGAGCTATATTGTGCTAAGGATGTTTGAGAATACTGAGGTGGTAATCCTGGCTAATTTTTAGAATGTTCTTTCCACTTGATTACCTTAATTCCATATTTTCCTTTTTTGCTTATTAGACTGTTACTCAATAAAATTGTTTTCAGTCAAAGCTAGAGCCAGTATTATTCTTGGCCCAAGTTGGCTGTCCAGCCCAGAAACTGGTATCCATGACCTTGAACTGGTTCAATTTAGGAACTTAGCTAATAAAGCCAGTGTTTGACTGGAAGTCTTCCTGGTTTTGAGTCTTTCAAGTTTCAGGTGAGTTATAGAGATAAAGAAAAAAGAAAAAAAAGGAAGAGGTTTCCAGGCCATTCATTTCATGCCTGAAACCTTATAATTTTCCATGTCGTAGATTTTCATGTTGAGGGAATTGATTTCTTATCGCTAAATCAAACAGAGCTGTGTGTGTTCATGTGTGACTAGATAAACCAGTCGCTCCCATGATATGTGGTTCGCATTTCCATTGCAAAGTTACAGCCGTCAATGTCTGATAAATTTTCGGTCTTTACCTTCTCTCTAATGCAATTGGAGACAATAAGTTAAACTTAGGAAGGCAATTTTTTTTTTTTTTTTCAATTTGATATTTCAGGTTGCTTTGGAAGACCCAAAAAGGTTCCGCATAGAGATGACTTTCAGCCGTGGGGCAGACTTGTCCCCGTTGGAGGTAAGCATATATTCATTTGTTGCTAAGAGAGCTCCCATGTAATGGTGCTGCTCTTCATTTATCATTTAAAATTTAACTTGTTTTCCAAAGGAAACGAAGAAAATAAGAATAACAGTAGGAAAGTTGGAACTTTATCTAGGAGGTTAATCAACATATGCGCACACAAACGAAGAGAATAATATTTTTCCCTTTATTTGCATTTAATGTTTGGAATACAAATTGAATTTCACTTTGGCAAAAGAGTCTTTATAATGGTGAGCATGACAATCATCACTGCTTGGAGTTATAGTACGGGGGTTAATGGATGGGAGGTGAATAGCCCTATTAGTTTTTGACAGACTTCCTATTTTAACTTTAATTCAGACACTTCCTATTTAACCATATTTTTTTTTAGAAACCCAATTTTATTTCTTCAACAAATAAACCCTTTTAACCGTATTTGACACTTCATCATCTTTCTTTCAATCTGAAAGGGTCCTAACTAGATGTAACATTCATTACCTTCCCATCTCCAGATAAAGATGACTTCTCCCCCCCATTCCCCTTCGTAGTTATTCAAAAAAGGGAGGGTAAAAATTTTCCCCTCACCTCACTATTTTTTTCCCACACTGTGATGGTGGATGAGTGGTGGCTCTATCAACACACTGTCTAGACACCTTCAGATTGTACAATAGATTGCAAACATGCTTACAGGAGAAATTCCAATAGAGTCAAACATCTTGATTTATTCTATTGTTCGCTGGTGTCTGTTTTTACTAAGATGGCCTCATTTTGTGTCATAATGATTTGATACTAGGGATAAAGGCTAAATACTATTTAAACTAGGCATAGTTGAATGAGCCACGTCAAGTTTGGTTCTGTTTTGTTTGACAGAAGAATGACAGTGAGGCTACCTCGTTGCATCAGGAGCACACTCTTCCAATAATGGGTCCAGAAAGGCTGCAAGAAGTGGGATCCTATCCCACATTAGAGAAAATGGAGATGATGTTTCGTCCTTTTGCCATGCCAGCAGAAGACTTTCCTCCACCGTCCACCCCTGCTGGATTCTCGGGCTACTTCTCAAAAAGTGCAGTACTTGAGCGCCTTGTTAATCTTTGGCCCTTCCATAAGCATGATAAGCATGCAAGTGCTAATGGAAAGTAGCTACTAACATTTTGTCCCTGTTTTCTTTCATGAGTGAACATTCCATTTTCACAATTCTTTGCTTATCTCATGTCACAATGCTGATGCTTTAAGGTATGCTTCGAGCTTATCTTGGAAAAATACTTTTGGAGTGTGCTTCTGATTTTTTTTTTTTCCCGGGGTATGCTGGTATGCCCAACATGATTGGATTTGATAATATTTTATTTGAGATAAGCTGTATTGTTTATTTGTCTAATATAAACTAAGAAAATATTGTGTTTTTTAATTGTTGGTATGTTCATGGTCACAGAAAAGTACTCCTAGAGATCTTTTATCTTATCAAGTTAAAAACCTAATTGTTTTAATGTTAATATAAAAATAAAAGAAACTATATTTTAATTTAATATCGAAATTTTTTCTTATAATTTATTTTTGAGAGACTTGATCATATGTAAATTAAAGTATTGTATTTTTTAAGAATTTTATTTTTTATGGGAAGGAATTGATTCGTTTAATATTGAAAAAAAACCTCGCATGTAAATCATAATTATACATATTAAACATGAAAGGGTAAGAATATGAAAAACTCAAAATTAATTGCAAAAATGATTTAATGACCAGACTAAGGTATTGTTAGGTAAAATGCAATAACATGTTTTTATCAAGTTATTTTAACTACGATGTCAATTCAAAATAGATTATTGTTTATCGACTCAAAACCAAATAACGTCAAACTTCCACATATATTTTATTAATGTCACCTACTTCGTTCAAATTTCATGCTAAACAAATAAATAAACTATAACTCATGCATCAATAGTTAATGTCCACAAAACAAACACAAACCCAAAAAAAAACTCATAATTCAACGCAAATAATTAAATTATTTCAAAATTCAAGCACAAATTAAACCAAATTAACAGTCCAGGGTATATTGAAATTGGGTCAAAAGTGTTGCTGGAACAATGGTGGTGCGTGGCACATCAGTGCGTGGATTCACGCGCCGCCACTATTGGATGGGCATGAACCGGAAGATCCGATACTCCTTTTTCCCCTCCTTATTTCTACACTGAAGGTTAGACAACAGAACTTCTGAGGAAAGAGATCTACTTGGTTAAAGGTTTCGGTCTTTTTTTCTTCTCTTCTTCTCCTTCTGTCAGCGGTGACTCACCGTTACCTGCAAAAGACAAGAAATTCACATAAACAGTTGACTTTAATAAATTTCTTTTTGTTTTTTAGATCTTATAAAAAGTGGGAGAGTGAAGGGATAGATCTGGTATTGCTGGTCCCAGTTGTTGTACATTCTAGAGCATCATTATAAATAGAGCATCAAATTACATTCTAGCAAGGGGCATCATTATAAAAGATTAGGATCGGCCCCTCTCTTAAATTATACCCTATATAAAAAAAAAGCTAATAAGTAATAAAGGAGATGCATGAGGGATATGTAAAATCCACAAGATGGTAAGGGCCAGTTGTTGTTGTAGTTACCTAAATAAGGTCATATTGGCCCTTATCCTTCATGATGTAATGAAAATGGTTAGGAAGTGTGATAAGTTTCAAAGGTTTGCTCATTTCCCTTACTTTACACCAATAAGACAACAATCTTTTTCCACTGGTTATTCTCTTAATGATGAATGGATATTTTAAGCCCATTCCTAAAGTCATTAAGAAAGAAATAGTCTGTCCTCGTAGTTGTGGATTACTTAATCAAATAGGTTGAGGTTGAAGTCTTAGTCAAAATCACATTTAACAATATGACTTTTTTCATGTGAAAGAACATAATTTATTTATTCAGTTTTACCGAAGTTCAAATCATTGATAATGGCCTATAATTTGATAAATAGAAAAAAAGTAGTTTTAAAGGTTTTGAATTGACCATAAATTCTTCTCAATATCCTATCATCAGAAAAATAGACAAATTGAGCTCACAAATTTGATCCTTTTGAATAGGTTTAAGAAGAAATTTGATGGGTTAAAGGTAAAGTGGGATGGCATATGGATGAGATTTTATTGGCATACAAAACTACTAAAAAATCCTTAATGGGCAAAACAACATTTTTATTGATATATAAGACTAAAACCATTATTGTAGCCAAAACTGGTTTCCCTAACTATCGAGTCTAGTGTTATTCTATCAGAATTATTGATAAAAAATTTAGGACCAACTTGGACCTCCTAGAAGAAACCTACATAATGGCACTAGTTTGGAATGAGGTGTATGAAAAAAGGTTGCCAAATATCATAATATTTGAGTAAAAAGTCGATGCTTTTGTATAAAAGATCTAATATTAAGAAAGCTTAAATCTATATGCAATATGGAAGGTAAGGGAAAGCAATCATCAAAATGCGATAAACCTTAAAAACTCATCCACTTAATCAAGACCAACACTTACCATTTATAATATGAAGAAGGGAAGATATTACCCCACTTATAACATTTAGATCATCTTAAGTCATACTATTAATAAATAATAATGACTTGTGTAAATCATGAAACATTAATAAATTGTTGGCTTTCATGAAAATCTTTCTTAAAGTATTCTACTAATTAAAATAAGATGTTTAGGTATAAAAACAATAAACCTCTCGGTTTAGGAAAACCATATTGTCTAAGGGTGATCATTTTCGGTTCAGTTCGGTTTTTATAAAAAAAAAGTAACCAAACCAAAAAAAACTGAAACCAGTTCAAACCGACTGGTTTCGGTTCGGTTTGGTTATTTTAGAACAAAAACCGGTTCGGCTCGGTTTTTTCGATTTTTCTCGGTTTGGCTCGGTTTTTTTCTGGTTTGGGTTCGGTTTGGTTCAGTTCGGTTTTTTCAGTTTCAGGCTTATAAAATTGAAACTGAACTGGTCAGTTTTTTATTAATTGATTTTTTTTTCATAGTTCGGTTTTTTCAATTTTATTTTCAGTTTTCTCGGTTTAATCGGTTTTTTGATTTTTTTACTCATCCCTTATCCAAGTTTTTTTTGCCAAGTATATTATTGCCAAGTATAAATACAAAATCTCCCAAGATATGAGAGGCCACCTTATCCAAGTGTTTTTTTAAAAATCCATTTAGGCACGAGAACACATATTGCCTGAGTATAAATGTTTGATCCCTCTTAGGCACAAGGGGGCACCTTGTCCATGTATAAAGGAAAAATAAAGCCCTTCATATATGATACACTTTTTTTGTTGAACATTTTTCCCTAAATATAGAGGCTAAAAAACTTCATCCCAACAAACCATAATTTAAAATTACCATAAAAAAAAGTTAGAACCCTTTCAGGTGACTTAAAACCATAAAATTTATAAAATACATAATCATGGGCATAGTCAAATGAGCAAGACCCACTCGAATCTTTAACATTAAAAAAGGATGAATGATACACTAAATGGGGACTTGGAATCCCAAATCCTATAAAGTTTATCATTGGGAGCCATAGATCCCAGGTAGCACTTTATTAGAGCTTTAAACCTCGAATAACTAGGTTTAGGGATATAAACCCTAATTTATGAAGTGATGGGGTTCCTGAACTCAAATAACAAGATGAAAATGAAGAAAACAATGAAAAAAAAATAAAGAATTGAATTAATATTAAAAATATCATTTAAAGACCATAAAAGGAAAATTTTCTAAGTATAAAATTCAATACTTGTAAGATTGGGGGTGAAATGAACTAATTATAATGGATAAAGACCTAATCCATTTTGACCAAGTCTTGGGTTGGTGTCTCCTTTATAATCTCCACTTGGAGCTCTATCTCTATTCGGGCTTGCTTTATATCCTCTAGTAAATTATGAGCTATTTTTTCTTCAATCTAGAAGATCTTTTTCTTGGTCACCCTAGACGACCTCATCCTTAGTCCTATCTTCATCCTCTAAAATGTTTTTATCATCCAGGTCGGACAAGTACTGCCCCTCGAGTAGCAGCAATAGCTTTATCTAAGTAGAGCTTCTTGAAGTTAAGCAGCCTAATTAGGGAGAAAAACTAAAAAAATCCACTACCAGCTCTCTAAGACCTCTTAGCCGAATCTATTATCAATGTGAAAAGCTTGTCTTTTAGGACCTTTTACACTCTCAACTCCTCTATTATATATTGATGAGCTTTTTTGGAAAATTCCTAACTTTTCTTAGCCAAAACGCTTCTTGCTTGATGTTGTCCCTTTTTCGAGTCAAGTTGACAACTAGCTTCTTTTGCTTTTTTCTTTTTACCCCTCCTCTTTCAAGGACTGTTCAACATCAATTAGCTTGGCTAGCTACTTATACAGCTACAAAGGTTGCTTCCTCTTTTTATTTTTTCCTTACAAGGCCTTACTTCCAGCTCAACCTAGATAAAAGTCGGCACCTACAACTCCTTTCATAAATCAAGCATAGTTGTCTTGATCTCATTGACCACTTATAAACCTTATCCTATTTCTCCTATTCATTTTCCACTATTTGGTTTAGTGGAATTACATCTAACTCATCTATGATAGCTAGGAAAGTAAAAAAAAAAATATAAAGATAAAAAAAAAATTGAACCACTTACACGAAAGATTCCTTTAATAGAGCTTGGTTCACATGTTCCTCTTATTGGGTGCTCACTTTGAGGTTGTATATATTTTTTCTGAAGCACTACATGTTGATAACTCGAGTATAAAAGAATTAGTTGTGGATTACTCAATGCAGGGGATAGAGGACCATATCCATGAATTGACATTCAACCTTCTGTTTCTTTCTCTTGGAAGCCCTAGATGGACCAAGTTGTTTAATTATAGAGCTCACAACTCAAGTAACAACTCCTAAAAAACAAACAAAAATGGTGAGGGAAAAAACAAAACAAAATTATAAAGATAAAAAAAAAAAATAAGGCATAACAAGTTTGACTTTTCCCTAAGCTATAACCTATGATATGGTATTGATCTTGTAACACATGGACATTTCCCTTAACTGATCAACAAAAGCTCACCCTACAACTCTTAGAAAGGCATATTGTTCAAAGGCCCAACTAGTATTCTTTAGAAATAAGAACACATCCATATTTCATAAGTTTTACCAAAATGCACCCCTCAATCTATACTAAATTATAAACCATTTAATATTCTTTAGAAATAAAGACATATTTTTTTTCACGTGATCAATTTTTCCTAAGATCACTTAATGTATAGGATCTTCAATAGGATAAAGAAAAAATAGAATCACATCATCTCTTGCCTATCATAAGAGCAACTAATCTTTCAGCAACAAACCCTAGACAACCCTAAAGTTAGAGTCTCTCTTATAAGTATACAACTTCTCTAAAGCTACTATAATAGCTTAATAGTTCAAGTGTGACTACTTCATACACAAATTAATGAAGTACAAAACACCCCTTACAAATCCCAACAATGAAAAGGTGTATCCATATAAAAATATATAGACTAGGGAAATAATCTCAACCTCTCTTGTCCAGACCCTATTCGAATGTAGACTTGTTATTCTTTTATGTTGCTTGAGTATCGAGCTACATACCCAATTGGAAATTTTCTAGCATACAACTCTAACTTCTCCAAAGTCATTTTGTTTTAATAGAGGTCATATATTAATCTTAAGGTTGTCTAATCATCCCTTAAGGAGTTCTAACCCCTTATTAGGGTTTTCTTGCCTTTTATTTAGCTCGAGACCCCACATTCAGGGTGGCCCCAAATCCATTAGTAAGTTGGTTATGGTCTACCATGTCCTAAGTTACTTTATACAAAAAGATAAAAAAAAGAAAAAGAAAAAAGGAAGGGTGACAATGTGGAAGTACCTAACTAGAAATCCCTCATTTAAAAGTGTGGAAGAACCTAGTTAGAAATACCTCATTCATTGAAAAATAAATAGGAAGAACAATGGTGTTCTTGAAGATCAACTACACCAAATCTCTCAAAAACAACTTGAATGGTAGAGAAAATGATTAAAATTCCCCATTGTGAAGAATGACACTCATAAAAAAACCACCAAACTCAAAGCATATGTGAAACAAAATAAGAAATAAGGAAAAATGAAAATGATAGACCTTATATAGGCCATTCCACGTGGCATGCAACATGAGCCCCTTCGTTGACTCTACTCTCTCTCTCTCTCCACACACACACACAGAGTGAGCTAAGTGGGTCAATAATAACTGAAAAGTTAGTCCACTCAAGTCATAACATGACATCATTTATGACGGGTTTTTAGAATTTTAAATATTCAAAACCCCTAAGATTTTCACTTGCTTATCCATGCGCCAACATTTTGAATCCTAGCATGCACTTACATGGTAATTCTTAAACTCTCAATTATATGACTTTCTTGTGTGCACATTTTCTCATATGCTTTCACACCATTGCATCTTTAAGGAATCATAGTTAACAAGAAATGTGAAATTACTCCTTATTCATCTAGAGGAATCCATGTTGTCTAGATAGGGCATGCCGTCTTGATCAACACCCTTCACCCTAAATGACATTTAACTAAACAACACCAACACTGACAAGGGTAGATGAATACTTTGTCTTTGTGCCACCCATGCCATCGAGACTTGAGAGGAAAACTAATATACTCAGGGTGCATATATACTTAGAGAACCCATTTAGTCCATTTCAGTGTTATATCTAATGAGGAGCCCTGGCAAACTGGTCAACCTAGCTAGATGACATACACTTGACTAAAACATGTCCGCTTAGGTAACATATACTTGATCGGTTATCCACCTAGATAGACTCGAACTATTTCACCAACCCTTGATATGGTTTGTATCGCATATTAAATGTTCACGTATTCTACTATCATAACTAGTTCATAAAACGATATTAAAACATTAAAGTATGCACATATTAAATGGGTAATTCCTATGACATCACTCTTTCTTCCCAACAGTAAATTGCCCATCACTAGATTCTTATCTTTCTTTAGAATTTACACACTGATCAATGTGTACTTATGAATTAGATTGTTTTTTTTTTCTTTATCTTTTGCTGAGTCTTCACTATAGGTTTTTTCAGATGTTTGGAAAGTCAGATTGATTCTTGGTGGAGAGAAAGAGTGGCGATGAAGCTAAGTCCGTCCAAACTTCTCCCTGATATTCTCCCAACTAAAGTTTGAAAGTAGCTAGAACATGACATTGCCTTCTCTTCATGTAGTAGGTCACAGCTAAGCTAGGTTGTAGCGTCATGGTTTAGCCTGTTTCTTGATAAAGAATCAAAACATTAATTAGTTTTGTTTTCTGATTTCGAGTTGTTCAAATTATCCGCAAAGTCCCAATTATGCGAAATGGGAGCCTTTTCTTTTTCTTTCATTCTCTGTATATATGACTTTTGGAGGAGAAAAGGCCACCTCAGTAATTTTACTAAAATATTGTTTGTTTTTCTTTTTCCTTGCATATATAATTTTTTTCATTCCTTGCCATTATCTTCTATTGATTTGAGAGGGACAAAAACTATAACTGCAAACTGAATGCACAAGTTCCTGTTCTAGTTTATCGTTTTCAGTAACTGTGGTTCCTTTTCTACTTCCATTCTCGGGTTTTCTGTTTCAAGCCCCCACGTTCACAACCATCCCCGATAAGAAAATATAGCAAGAACTAAAAACTTCGTACAAAACACTGCAAATGTGAAAGTCCGAATGGGCCTCTCTTACTTTTATTACCCCCATGTAACTGAGGACATTACACACAACAATTGGGCAGTGGTCGCATAACTTAATCATCATAAACAAGGCTTGATAAATAAAAAAGAAAGAAAGAAAAAAACCAATTCCACATACCTACCTCCAGCAACTAATGCATAATATTTGCTTTACTTCCAATAAGAGCAAACAAGAACAGACTGAAAACCTCACCTTGACAGGACTGTAGCAATTGAGAGTTTCAACAACACAAAATTTCTCAACAGAGTAAATTCAATAACAGTTTTAGACGAAGCTGAGAAGAATTAGAGGAACTTGCCAAGTCTTCTGCAATAGCAAGGACTATGTATGCTACTGTTAAGGGTAACTACTGGCAAAGCTGCTCAACTGCAGTCACAATCTGGGCAGGTTGAACCACTGTCCATTCCTCCAATGTCCCGGCATAAGGTGTTGGCACATCCTGTGAAGACAAGCACACGATTGGAGCATCCAAGTAGTCATGGAAATTTTCAGTGATAGCTGCAGTCAAGCTAGCACCAATACCACCAGTTCTCATGCATTCCTCCACAATCAAAACACGATGTGTCTTCTTCACAGAATTTCCTATCGTATGAAGATCAAATGGCTTCAATGATCTGATATCAATTACTTCAGGATCATATCCCTTGTTTACCAAGGTTTTGGCAGCCTGCATCACATGATATCTCATCCGGGAGTAGGTTAAGATAGTGACATGCTCTCCAGGCCTAACCATCTCAGCTTCCTCGAGATTGCAAATGTATTCTTCGTCTGGGATTCTCTCCTTGAGGTTGTAAAGCAAGACATGCTCAAACAGTATGACTGGGTTCTCACTTCGGATTGCAGCTTTCATCAAGCCCTTGGCATTGTAAGGGGTTGAACATGCAACCATTTGGATTCCTGGGATTGATTGAAAATATGACTCAAGGCGTTGTGAATGCTCAGCTCCAAGTTGTCGGCCAACTCCCCCAGGCCCGCGAATGACAACTGGTATAGTAAACTGGCCACCTGATGTATAGTGAAGCATGCCACAATTGTTTGAGATCTGGTTGAAGGCTAGAAGAAGAAATCCCATGTTCATGCCCTCGATAATTGGCCTCAAGCCAGTCATGGCAGCTCCAATGCCCATACCAGTGAAGGAGTTCTCAGCAATAGGGGTGTCAAGAACTCTGAGATCCCCATACTTATCAGCCAGGCCTTTGGTCACCTTGTAAGAACCTCCATAATGACCCACGTCTTCACCCATGACACAGACATGGGGATCTCTGTCCATTTCCTCTTCCAAACCTTCTCGGAGGGCCTCAAAAAGTAGTAGTTCATGCCTTCATATAAAATGCAGATTTGTTAAGCAGATTTATAATGTGCAATACGAAAATATCATTTACCCACAAGCAGGTGACAAAGTGCTTATCATATGCACATCAATATAGAAAACTTAAAAGAGATAAAGCACACATAGAGGCAAGATGTGCAACAGAGATATTAGTTTATTACTATAAGTGGCAGTGAGCCAGACAGCCTCTCTAACTAATGCAGGGCAGCCTACCACAACAATCATGGCCAGGGCTGGGCTAATTGGCCCACTTTTTGTAGTTTCTTACTCAAAGAGAGAAACTTGAAAGCAAAACAAATCTGTCTAGATATTGTGGTGGTGGTATTTGCGTAGCTTGGGACCTCGATAACCCATATCCTACGACTCCTAGATAATTGTTGAAAAGAAAACAAACACCTACAAACATGGTTTGTCATTCAAATTGCAGAAATGCAAATGAAACTATCCTGTTTAAAGATGAGAGCAAATTAAGGAATTAGTCTTTTGTGAAAATTGCAGAAATTTTCAACTATCCTTTCAGTTAATTCAGATAAAATGAAACTACTAATTTCTAATCGACATTATTTCTTTCATACAACATCCATTCAGATTATTCTTTTTCCTACTCTAATCTTTATCATATTCTTAAGAAACCAAAACTCAATAAAAGGAACCGTTTGTTGTTAATACTACAGTTAAGTATCCTCAAAATCTACCCAAATATCCGATCCAGAATATATATAATATAACCAAGTTGTATTGAGAATCAATATTTGCTATATACCAAAGAGTCCACAGATTAGTAATGTCCAGCAGGGTTACTATTGCACCCTATAACAGTAACCACAGAATAGGAATTATTGTTGTCGTCGTACGGATTGGAATGCTATATTAAAGAGAGTGACATGAATATTGAGCTAAAATAACAAATAGATTACACCAAATCAAGCATAGCATTGCATATATATGTGGGTCGAGAAATGGAAGCAAACATACCCGGGTTTCGATGTAGAGGAAGCTGCAGAACTATCAGCCTTTGTCTAAAACAAAACAAGATAAACAGACAAACACACACAATTACAAACAAGAGCAAACTTGGAGAACAAACTTAAAATAAGAGGAGAGGAGATTAACTGCAACTGCATTTGTAATCAATTGATCAACCCTGCGAGCTCTAGCGTTAGAACCCCCAAGATTCAGATTCATGCTCCCATCAGATCTCACCACCGAAAAGCTCACTTTCCTCTCTAAAATCAAACAAAACTCAAAACCCATTATTATAAAAGCATAAAAAACGAATCTTTTACAGAAAATGGAAGGAAACTAACCCGAGAGGGATCTGCGAGTGGAAGGCAAAAGCAATTTCTTTGAATCGAAGGAATTGGTGAAAGCTGTAGCAGCTCCACCTCCTAATCCCTGGAAAATGGTGGCCATTTGCTCTTCTTTTCTTTATGGCTGAAAAAGTGGTGATTTTCAAGAAGACAGGATGAGAAAGTACGTGAAAGGGATGCAATTTATAAATGCAGGAGAGCAATGAGAGAGAGAAGGAGGGGGCGAAGAAATTGAGGTACTGCAGAAAAGAAAAGGAGAGTAAGCTATGATTCCTATGTTTTTTTTTTGGAACCACAAAATTAATGAACAGCAACACCAACATAGTTTGCATCGCCACTTCTATTGCGCGACTCGTGTCCAGGCGTGTTAGAAAAAAACTATTTCATTTATATTATTTAAGTTTATTAAACCCATTAAAATCAAATAATATAGATATTATATTCAATGAACACCTCCTCGATATACATTGAGACGTGAGAGATGGGATGTCATGTAATGTAAGGGATTTTTTTTTTTTTTTTTCACTTCTTGGACTTAGGTAGACAGTTTTTGTTGTTTCCTATGGTTCATGGAGAAGGGGTTTTTTGGTAATTTAAGAGGAAGTGGGCACGTGATTTGGACAAGGGTTGTGGTCACGGTGTTGGTCACCCACTGGGTGGGTGGTTGGAGTGTTGGACCAACTTTTAGAGCGTGTTTGGTATTGTGGTAGCTTTTGTGGTTGTGGTTTGAAAAAAGTTGTTTTATAAAAAGTACTTTTAGTTGAGGTTGGTTTGAAAAAATAGGTGTTTGGTTAAAACTGTGGTTGAAATCGAGGTTGAACAAAAAGTAGTTTAATGTGTTTGGTTAAAAATGCTATTGAAATTGAGGTTAAAAAATAATTTAAAAAAATATATATTAATATTGATGATTTTTAATTTTAATATTGTAGATTTAACTATTGTTATTACATCATGAAATAAATAATATTTTATTTAAAATATTTTTTTATTGTTTCATTAAACTACCTACAATTCCATCACGTATGAAATTGATATTGCGATCAAATTCTGTAAATGCGGCGTCGTCGAACGATTTCTGTCTAATTTATGTAGTCATTGAATAATGTTTAACACTAATTTTTTGAATAAAACACAATTAAAAATAAAAAAAATATTTTGTTGGATGGGACTCAGTTCAATACATTTTTAGCTTTGAATCGAATCAATTTTACTATTCATAGAAAAAAATGAATGAACAGTGAAAGAAAATATAAATGAACAGTGGAGCATGGTTAACACATAACACAAACGACACACAAACACAATCCCTTTCATATCCCTCCTCTCCCCTCCTCCCTTCCCATCGCATCTTCTTCTCTGTCTCATGGTGATCGCTGCAGCAGCTATTGCTTCTTCGCTTTTAGTCGGTAATTACTATGACCTTCTTTTCATGCTTTTGTTTCTTCTTTTTGTTTGTTAATTAGGGTGCGTTGCGTGCATGCTCCCCCCCCCCATTGATTTCAAGAATCGAACCTGACCCAAAAGAGAGCGACTCTTTTCTTGAAAACCCATTTTGTGTTTCGGAGAAAGGCTCTATTTCTTAGCTCTGTTTTGATGCCTCTTTGCTTAGTCCACTGCAAATCAGAAGAATGTATTAATATGAAAGACATTAGGAAAGGCACTTCAGTTTTTGATACCCCTTTTCCATAAAGACTTTTATTTGAAGGGTATCAGCTTGCTATTAATTTGTTTGCTCGCTGAGAATGCAAGAAATGAATGTGAATGAATTCAATTCTTTCTTTGCCTTTTTCTTCTAAAATTCTGGTTGTAGTACAAATACATTTTATGCATTGGTTGGGATGGGTTGATGGGGAATTAGCTTTCTGGAACCTGAAAAAAGAGAGAAAGAAATAAGTAATAAATTTCATTAATCTACTTTTGTCATTGA
>Ga0307515_10004159_pt1 | contig 30128 bp, 3 predicted proteins | sample 17_EM_MG_FD_194513 | JGI IMG/M metagenome (GOLD analysis project Ga0307515, IMG submission 194513) | Populus trichocarpa ectomycorrhiza microbial communities from riparian zone in the Pacific Northwest, United States - 17_EM | ecosystem: Host-associated > Plants > Roots > Unclassified | place... | reverse complement strand
CCGTAAGGGCGCGAATCTGCTTACGTACGTCTATAACGTTATTATTATCTTTAATTTCTAATCCTAATTAGATCTTAGGTTCCTTTTAAGTAAAGGTAACTCTCTTAAATAAGCTTGCTTTAAGTACTATTATTATCTTCTTAGGTTTTGTTGGTATTATATACTTTAGTTTTAATTCTAGGGGTATAGGTTTAGTCCTATTTAGCTTATAAGGTAGGATATTATCTAGGCCTTCCTAGGTAGTATAGAGTTGTTTTTTAGTATCTAAGTATAGCGCGTTAATATATTGTTACAGATGAAGTTTTTTTTAGGGTGGGATATTATTAAGGCCTTCCTAAGTAGGACAGAGAGAGCTTAATATAATATTACGGCTTATATAAATGCCTTTAAACCAAAGCTTGTAAAATACTATATTATAAAGATGCTAAGCTAAAGAGAAGGAAAAGGGGTTGCTAGGACCGATGTAAATAAATATATAGGGTAAGCCGCTAAGGCGCTAGCTTTGGGCGGGCTAATTGTAGGTCGGCAGAATATAGCAGAATTTAGCAGGTAATATGCAATAGCGCCGTTACACCTAATATACTTAGGGTTGCTGTAATCTAGCTATAAGTTTTACTATCGTTTAGGTTACTTAATAGTTAATTTATATATTTTATTTATTCATTTATTGCTTAACGTCTAATACAGATCCTATGCGGCCTATACAGACTACTCCGTACATAGGGGAAACTTATAAATTTACAGGAAGAAAAACCCCTAATATATTGGGGGAGGAAAAACCCTATAAGCCACCTTAGTAGGATAAAAAACCCCAATTTACCATGTCCGTCTGTAGCAGCGGCCCTACGGGCCTACAGCTACGTCCTGTCCTTCTTAGATGTTTAAACTTCTTGGGAACCACTGCTTCCTTCCTTAGCTTATCCAAGCTAGGGTTTACTATGCCCTAGCTAGGCCTTACTAATTAATTGCTGTATGCTTTGTGTTCTATATCTTAACCATCCCCTATATACTATCTCCTGTAAACCATTACTATATACGCCTTGCCTCCCCCCCCCTAGAGCCATTAAAGGCGTAAGGGGGATTTATCTATTAACTACTGTAATACTAAGCGCGCGGGATATTGTGTATTTTAGGTATCTTTTATACCTAGGCCCCAGCTAGGCCCTTTCTAAGGGTCACTACTCCGTTAAAAGGAGACAGGGAAAACCGTGGGTCGCAATCCAGGCTGCTAAATACTCGGTAGATAATAGTGAGTGACCGTATACTCCGCGGGCGATCGCCTTAGGGGTTAGGAGGGGCCGTATATTTACTCGTTTGTTTATTTACGTCCGTTCGTTCATTAATATAAGGTCGTTAATGCTTTTAATTGGGGGTTAGGGGGATGTTATCAAATGCCATATATCCATGTTGGATCGTACAGGTGCCCTGGGTAGGAGAACAGCGTAGTAGCCGTTTTGTAGAGGGCCAACAGTAGTGGTTTTCGAGATCTCACCATCTGAAAATTTTTCACCACCGCCCACAACGCACAACCACCACCAGGTCCTGCCCGCACGCTGTGCGACGTCTCTGCGTTGGCTCTGAGTCTGAACTTCGAAGACTTAGGTTCGTAGCCGTCACCACGTATAGGTGCAGAGTCCGTTTTCGACGGCCTAGTTAATTTATATATCCGTTACGGCTATTTACTAAATATAGTGCTTAGTAGGTTACCTTATTTATAAGGTAGTATATAATACATTATATAGTTTTACTCTAATTTTACTCCTATTAATATAACTTACTCTTTATAGTCTGCTATAAACTTAGTAAGTATAGGGTAGCATTGCTGGATAAACCTATTCGCGTATTATATTAGTATAATATGCCTAGCAGCGCGTTTAAGGGCTAGTTTTTATATTAACTTAAGTACCTATATACTGCTAAAGTAAATACTTACGTTTAAATATAATACTTATTACTTAATAGTATATATCTAGCTTATTTATCTAGTTACTTAGTAAGTTTATAAGTATATAACCTAGAAAAAGTATTACTAGCCTACTAGCTATATGTTAAGTCTTTAATAGGATATTAAGTATTATAATATAAACCAAATATGCCTTTTTATCTCTAAATAGTATAGTTAGCTTAGTTTAGTCGTTACTAAGTATTACTATAATAGCTATTACACTATTAGGTAATTAATCTTGGATCTCCTACTAATAGTTAGCTATATATACCTTATTATATATATAACGGAACCTTATAGCAAGAACTATAATAGGCTTATTATTAGGCTAGGTGTATAGGAAATATAAGTATAGAGTTAACAACGTAATAATAACTAGTGGAGTGGTTGCCTAATAGATTAACTCTAATTATATTCTAAGAATTACTATAAGGAAGGAACTATCTAGGTAGGGATTAAGGGTCCTTAAATATACAACTATATTCCTATAAAATCCTTCTTATATATAATATACGTCTTATATATAAGGTACGTAAGTCCCTCTTATTCCTCTTATTTAATATATAGCATATTATATAACCTCGGCTACTATTCCTTATTATATAGTTCTACCGGCTCTATCCTAAACCGTATTTAAATTAACTAACTAGCTTCTTCTAACTCTTCTCTAAGTAATTATAATATTGTACTTAAAGCGTCCGTAATACTATCTCCCTCCTCTTTATCTTTGTCCTTAAAGATCCCTAATATCTTTAAGTTATTTACTAGAGGTATAATATCTATCTAATTAATTTAGTTAATATTATTGCTTATTATCCCTTGCATTAATAGTGTACTTAAAGATATAGCCTATGCACGCGATTAAAGAATATTAACTTCCTTACGTTAATAACTTTATTAATTAATTACACTACTATAATAGTTCGTAACTACGTTTCTAATAATAATCTTATACAGCCTACTTAATATCCTTTTTCTAAAAGTCGGGTCGCGAAAAAGCCACCGCCAGCCCCTAGACTACTACTTTCCTTTAAGCCTCTCCCTATCTCTAAGGCCTTGATTTTCTAGCAGAATGATTAACCGCCTGCGTATACAACTTCCTAATTAGTGCGCACGGAGCACAGCTTTAAGGACGCGTTTATTAATATAAGGGGTATCCCTTATATTAATAAACGCGTCCTTAGAGCTGTGCTCCGTGCGCACTAATTAGGAAGTTGTATACGCAGGCGGTTAATCATTCTGCTAGAAAATCAAGGCCTTAGAGATAGGGAGAGGCTTAAAGGAAAGTAGTGGTTTAGGGGCTAGCGGTGGCTTTTTCGCAACCCGACTTTTAGAAAAAGGATATTAAGTAGGCTGTATAAGATTATTATTAGAAACGTAGTTACAAACCATTATAGTAGTGTAATTAATTAATGAAGTTATTAACGTAAGGAAGTTAATGTTCTTTAATCGCGTGTATAGGCCACATCTCTAAGTATACTATTAATGTAAGGGATACCTAAAGCAATTTCTTCCTCACATACCTAACGTCGTGCTCGTACTGTTGCTGCGATATTATCTTTTAGTGAGATTATACTATCTCCGTATTCTCGCTGTTTAAAAAAGGGGTTAGTTTATAATATATTAGCGAATCTATCTTCGCGATAATCATCCTCTTACTTAAAGTGTACTAAAGCAAATATTTATTCGTCCTATAACGTTCGCTTTACCTTTAATGCTAAATATACGCGACCTATTACTCTTAATAGTTGTCTAGTTCCCTAATTAATTTATCTTAGGGTTTTATATTTAATCTACTACTATATAGCTAGATAGTAAACTATCTTAAGCCCTTATTAAGTTAGAATGTTCTTATAATGCGGAACAGAAGGCCCTAAATGCTTATATCGCGGCATCTGCTTATTTACTTCGTCTTAAAAAGGTTTATAAAAAGGTCTATTTTAAAAAGTAGAAACTTATAGAATAGGGTCTATAGGAACTTAGTAATAAAAAAATAGATTTTCTTTTAGTTAAGAAGGAAATAGATCTAAGTAGTTTAGCAACTACTCTTCTTAGGTCCCCCTTAGGTAACTTATTCTTTAGCGATCCTTCTTTATTAATACTGCCTAACCTAATCTCTTTTAATACTCCTATACCTTTCTTATAGCATTTTTTAAATTCTCTAGTAGTTCCTAGGTAGTTTTAGTATAGCTTATTTACTTAACCTCGTACTATATTTTATTATTAATATCCTTATAACTAATAATCTTTAAAACTTACTATTTATCTTCTTCTTACCCTCTATATGTGTCTGCTTTATAGGCTAATAGCTTAATATTCCTATATACTAGCTTTAGCATTATAATATACTATATAGGGTAGATCTTTATTTTAGCTAGTAGGTCTAACTTAAATATAACTAGTGAAATTCTTTACTTAATTTTAAAAGGTCTTAGTCTAATATAGTCTAACTTCTTACTTAGTCGTCGACTCTTAAAATTTTTGTATAGTAGCTATACTTTATCTCCCTCCTTAAGATCTAGTCCCTTAGATCTCCTAGCATTATAGTACCTTTTTATTCTTTTTTATACTTTCTTTACTAATTCTATAAGGTCTATATAAAGATTTATTAACGTCTTTATCCTTTCTTTAGCTGTGCTACTTGTTTTCTTCGCTTATTATAGTAATAACGATATTCTTAGCTTATATTTATAATTCGCCTTAAATAGTAATATGCCTATTTCTTTTTAAGGTGTTATATTATATATAAACTATATAATTAGTAATAATAATACCTAATTATTCTATGCATGATTAATATAGTGTTTTAGATACTACTCTAGTATCTAATTTAATCTTTTTATTTAACCGTCTATCTGCGGATAATATATAGTAAAAGTTGCTGCTCTAACTCCTTATTCTGCTAAAAATACCTTCTAAAATACTACTATAAATCTTAGATCTTTATCCGATATAATCTTACTTAGTACTCTATATCTTATAAACACTTCTTTAATATAAATTTTAGTAATATCTTCTACTAATATTTCTTCTATACACGCTATAAAGTATCCCTACTTTATAAGCTTATCTACTATTACTAAAATCGCGTTATAATCTTATTTAGTAATAGGATCTCTTAATTTTAGTAACTTAATAATAAAGTCCTATAATATAACCTCCTATAGTCTCTTTAGTATTTTAATAGGTTATAGCCCTCTATATAGCTTATACCTCGTTAGTTTATTTCTTTAGTTATATTGTTGCGTAGGAAACTGCATTAGGAAATAGAGGCTTCCTTTACGGGCAAGGCGCCCTTACTTGTTAACCCCGGCCAAGCTAAGACTGCCCCTTAACCTCAACTATAAAAGGCCATTTCTCTCGCTACTTTTCCTCTTATCCTCCATCTTTCCTTTCTTCTAACGCTGCGCCTTCTCCTCTTCTTACTGCTAGTCCCTGGCACGGTCGCATTAAGGCATTTCTGCCATCCCTTTAGCGCTAATGCGTATATAAGTCCAGCCCGCTTATTACTTTATTCCCCCGTGTCTTAGACTAATAATTAATATAGTTAACTGCGGCCTTTCTAATGGGCGAGTCTCCATTTTACGGTAATATATAAACGGTCTTAGCCTCCTCTTCTAATTCCCGCCTCTGGAGCCGATGGCTTTAATTTTTATTAAGCTCTTTTAGCGCCGCCTCTATCCGCTAAGCGTGTCTATATCCTTATAATTCTATCCTCTCTCTTATATATACCCTCTCTCCTTTCGCCTTTTAAATGGCGCTGGTCTGCAACCGTCCTATAAGAAGGGGGTTAGGGGAATTCCACAGTTACTAGCCGCGTTAGTACTATTATCTTATTTAACTCTGCCGCATATCTCCTTCTAAGGTAGGGAGGGACAGGTATGCCGCATCCGCCCCCTTAAGGGCTTAAGCGAGCTTACGTCGCACTTATTTTAGCTAACCCACGCGCTGTTTTCTTACCTAGGATATGCTGTTAGTTAGACAACCCACTTTAGCGTTTGCTAATAGCTAAAGCCACCTATATTACGGCTAGTATACCTACTAGGCTACCCAGCGGAAAAGTAGCTAGACGTTGCTAATTTAAGCAACCACCCCATATAGGGCTGTATTAGGTATTATTTAAATAGATATTATATGGAGTATTACCTAGGTGGCTATACATGCCTGCCTAACGGTATAGTTATATTGCCACAGATGTTTCGGAGATACTGTTTAATCTACTAGTTTAGGGCTAAGGGGCTATTAGCTCTGCCTAACTGCTTAGCGGCAGAGCGGTAAAAGATTAATAATCCGGCCTTTTAAGCTATAGGGCTATAGTAGGAACCACCCGGATTAAAATTAGAAGGTTATAGCTTTTGGGCGTATAATAGATCTGCGGCACTGCGGTACGACTATAAAGGAATCTCTAATACTAGCTAGCTACGTTAGGAGGGCAAGTATTATATAGCACCTTATATAGTACCCTATGTAGTCCTTTACCTAGCGCATTTATACATCTGTATATAATCACCATGCGAGTAGTAGGCGTATCCGTTACTAGGCGGTTAGCATTAAAGAACCCCGCCCGCTACTAATAATAACACTACCTCCTTCTATTATAGATAGCTTATAACGCGCACGCATAAGCGGGGCTTTATACCCTATTAATATGAGCGGCGTAGAAGATTAGCCGGATCGGCATTATTAGGAAGTAAATAGATATATTAGCACTGCCCTTTACTAAGGAACGAGGGTAAAAAACTTAAGCTACTAACCTCCTAATAAGGGGCTAGATGCGATAGCTATGTTAGAGCTAAATATGCTAGCTTAGACGGGCGGATATAGTTTAATCGCAATTTACTAAGGGTATTAATTAGGTGCTAGGAATTTAAGCCTTTATAAACCTTTATACCCTATAAACGGCAATTAACCCTAGTCTATGCCGGAGGCGCATGTATTAAATGCTTTAATTTAATAAGAAACCCGGGTGAGGGGTAAAGGGTAAGGGGCGATGGGCGAGTACTAGTGGCGAAGGGAGGACTAACGTGCACTTAAAAAGACCTTTAATTCCCCCTTAAAGCTTTTAAAAGCTATAAAACAATAGTAACTCTAATAATAATAACGTTAGCACTACCTTAGTCTTTATTTTATATTCCTTTTAAAATTTCGCTTAATAAGAACAATTTCTACACTAGTCCCCCTAGAAAATTAATAGCTTTATCTTAGCACTATGCAATTACAGCCCCTAAGAAAAGCGCGAGCAGTAAGCCTAAAAGGAGGAGTAGGGGAGTACCTCTTTTCCCCCTAAAAAGTTAAGAAGCATTATAAGCTTAGGTACTTAATGGTATATTATTCTACCTAGGGCCTTAATTTAGATATTCCGTCTAATAAAGCGCCTATAGACCCTATATATAATTATAAGAAAGCTAATAATAAGTATTATAAGGATAACAAGGATAATAAGGATAACGAAGAAGATTTCTATAGGGATGGAAATGATAGTTAAGTCTCTAGAAGAAGTAATTAAGGTAATTATCCTAGCAATTACCTTACTACTTTCCCTCTTTCCCCAGCAGTTCTAAATATATAGTTTTAATAACTAGTAGTAAATCTAATAGTTATTAAAGATGATATAGCCGATCTAGACTTGGAAACTAAGGGTAATAAAGCTAGTAACGCTAATAATAAAGCTAACGAAGCCGATAATTAACTGATACCTTATAGATTAAATATACGCTTCCCCTTTTAATTTATAATGGCTTATTTAATAATTAGTAGATAATGGGAATAATAGCAGTAGTAAGGGTAATAAAGATAATAAAGAGCTACCTTCATTAGAAGCGCTAAAAGAGGAGGTACGCGCACCTATGTATAATTATACTATACCCTTAACACTAGACGGTAATTAAACGGATAACCTAGCTAAGGGGCGTCGCATTAGAACTACTCCGCAGTTTAGGTAGAAGCTTAGGATATTAGTAGCTGCCGGTTAAGAGTCTTTAGGAGCTAAGAAGTTAAAGAAGCGGAGGTCTAATTAGCTTGATTAGCTAAGTAGTATTAATTATATCTCTAATACTTTTGTTAGTAAGAGTAGCGAAAGCGTATAACTTAGGAAGTAATAAAGGTTACCTACTTCCTGGAGGACTACGCCTTCCGGCTCTCCTACCCTTGGCCTTAATAACTGTGACGGTATTAAGGAGCAAGCGGTCTCTACTACGCGGCCTACTAGCCCCTCCCCCCGGCACTATATATCTCCTTATAATACTAAACCACTAAAATATAGGACTAATAACAGTTGTAATTATATTCTAGACAATTTTATAAATGGCTTAACTAAAGAAAGCGATAATAAGGACGGCGAGAATGTTATAGATAAAGGTAAGGCCGGGAACTACGGCAACGGAAGTAATAATAGTAATGATATGGATAATGACAACTCTGGGGATGGTGATAGCAGTAGTAGTAATAAAGATAATAAGGCCCGTGGGTATATAGGGCGATAAGGATTGCTAACCCCTATTACTAGTTAATTAAAGGTAAAGCGTGCTGCAAAGCATTATTTTTAGCGGTCTTATTATTCCCCTTTAATTTTATCCACGTATACGTCCGACTAAAGCACTATGCTTACTAGCAATTATTATAAGCGGGTTGTATCCCTTATATATAATCGCCTCCGTACCCAAAAACTGCTGCTAAGCGCCGCCTCTAGCTTTAACTCTAATAAAGTAATACTGGGAGCCGCCTTAAATGCTAATTTGGAAGAAATTTTAATCTAAGCAGCTTTTAGGCGCTAGAAAGACGGGTTATATATACTAGATATCCTTCCTTAACAATTCCCTTTACCTTTTAACCCAGTTAAGTAGCCCTAGGAGCTAAAGCCCTAAGGGCCAAAGTCCAGAATAAAATTCACTAAAGAGGAAGACGCGCTGCTTACTAATTTAAAAGGGAAATAAAATCTTCTATAGGACTAGATTAAAGATAGCTTTTTAATAAGAAGTCTTGGATTACTATAGGGGCATTACTATTTAAAATTAAAGGCTTAGCCTATTATATAGAAGAAACGGGGGCAGCCTACTAGGCGGAAGAATTGGCAGTAATAGTGCTGTTCTTTTTAGCTTAAAGTTTTATTTCTAGCTTTGGGTTCTACTTTTAGCTTATTCTATTTATAGCGCATTTCCTATAACGTCCTATAATTTCTAATTTAAGAAAGTTAAGCCCTTATAAATTATATAGAGCGCTAGCGAGTAGAGGGATTTAGGTATATATACCAATAAAGTGTTATAAGTGTTTATAAGTAATTTAACCAGATATCTGCCGGCTATACTATATATAATTATAATGTCGCCTAAAGCTATAAGCTTGATTTAAATAATGCGAAATTTTAAAGAATAACCTGCTTCGCCCATAACTTCAGTCTATTTATTTAGAATCTATAAATTGTAGGATTATGCTGTATTATCCGACTAAGTATATTTAGTATAACCTTTAGTACTATTAATAGGTTAAGAGATTAAGTATAGACATCGGGTTTATAAATAAGAATAAGCCACGGTTTATGTAATCCTTTAAAGCATTATATAATAAAAAGGGTAAGGTGTCTGCGTTAACTCGCATTAGCTATATATTAGCGTGTTTATTTATATAGCTTCCTTTACTAGCTATATAATTTTCACGGTTAGGTAGTAGACCCTTGCGTTATATGTATATAATAATACTAACTAAAGCTTAAGGCCAAGCCCCGTTATAGAGTTGGGTATTAACGCCCGAGACTAGCCTTAGCTATCTTAAATTTATATTCTCTTTTTATATGCTAGGCGCGTTACCATTTTGCGCACTATGTAAGGTATAGCCTATTAAGGATGCAACGTTTCTCCTAACTTTAACCTTTAATCTTAACGCTATCCGCTCTATAGCTTACCCCGCTATACTTGCTATAGATCTAAAGTATTTAACTATTAAGGTAAGACAACCCTATTTTATCTATGTGTATTATATAGCTAGTAATAATATACGCCGTAGTTCTTTAGCGCGTTCCTTAAATAATATATTTACATTTTTTATTATTCCGATCCTAATATAATCCTTATCTCTCTAAAGTCGGTAGCTCTCTCTATTAGCCCTTGCTTTTATCTTCAACCTATAACTATTTAGTTACTATTATTACCTAGGCTTAGACGGTATATATTAAGAGCTCTTTAGGATAATAGACGGCGGGGTTCCCGTTAATAATATCGCAGATAATAATTAAAAACTTGAAAAAAGAGCTTTAGAGCTAGTAGGTAAAATTTAAAATAGTATAAGATATATTTCGCTAAATACTATCTAGTATAAAGAGCCTATTAAAATAGGTCTAGAAACAACTGGTATATCTCTAGAGTTAGTGGACCTATTAGTTTAAGCGATCTTAGTAAAAATATATAGTAGGGGGAAGGCTGTTAGGGTCTTTAGTAATATAATAAGAAATGTGGTTATAGGCCCTAAGGAACCTACTAGCTTTATTATCCTTGTTATAAGGCCTAGTAAGAGCTGTAGGCTATTTAGTAGTCCTATAGTGCGCTATTTTCGCCTATAGAAGGCAAGGTTAAATTAAATTAACGCTTTATATAATTAAAGAGAGAGTTTAATTTTCGCGCTTAACCTAAGAGTTGGCTCTAATATAATGTCAATAAATAGTAATAGAACTCCACCCTAAGGGTATACTAGTTTTGAATGGCTGTCCTAATACTGCTATAGGAAAGTAAGAAGCACTATAAACTTAAGGTTTATAATCTCCCTATAATTTGCTAAGCAAGTTTAAATTGCGGCTATAGATAAAGAGCCTAGTAATATACCTTATTTTAGATTAGTATTCGGCCTTATTAATATAGGGAGGGAAAATCTATACTACTTCCTTCTTTTTACGCTAGATTAATTATAGCCTCGGCTTATAGAGTCTAACTAGCTGGAGGATTCTGTAAATCCTAAACCGTATCTTAGCGTAGCTAATTAGTGTTTAGAGAATAAACGTTTAATTAATAAGTATAATTGCTCCGAGCTAACTCTTGTTTTAAACCCATATCTTCTAGAAACAGGCGTTTTTAAAAGGGCGCGACTAAAGGATCTAATTTATAGACCTCTTTTACGGGATAAGTGAGATATTTATGTTAAAGATTATGCAACTTACTATTCCTATAAGGTATATAATGTTCCACTACTAGCGAGTCTAAGATAGGGCATTTAAAGGTGGCTTAGTTGCTCTTAAGATACTACATAAGCCTAATCCGATCTTAAGAATTTAGAGAGGTCACTCTCTACTTGCCGAGGCTTATAGCGTATAGTAAGACTAACCCCTGACCGTAGTGATGAAGGATATTACTAAGGAATGTTTAATAGATATTTAACTTACGAGTTGTCTGTTTTGTCTTTAGAATCCTAGCAGCCGTAATAGTAAGTTTAGCCGCTCTACTATCTAGCTGTCCTAAGATCCTAAGATTTGCGACACTTTTTTGGAGTTTTTTGCTGCACTTAATAATGCCGAGCAATTAGGGCTTCGCCACGATCTAGCGCTTTTCTAGCTCGGCTTTAAGCGAAATAACTGTTTCTTGGCTCTGCTTAAGAAGAGTCTTAAGCTCTAAGTTAGTTACTCTATTATAGCTATCTTGGTAGGAAAAGGAATCCTTTTCTTTTGCCTACAGCACGATATAAGGCAACTCTATATCTTAAGATTGGCGAAGAGGTAAGGTTGGCGCGCTAAAATAGATGGATTAAGAGGCGGCTAAATATTATAGCAGTTAAATAATAAGTTAATAGAAAGTTTATAACAGTTATAGGGCAGTTAGTGGGTATTTAAGGAGTAGTTAATAGTAGTTGGGGGGAAGTTAGGGGGAAGTTGGGAGGCAACTAGGGGGTAACTGGGGGTGAGATTACTAAACTTGGTTAGCTAATTACCTCGAGTTTATTTTATAGGTTATAATATCTTAACCCATTAATATACCGCACTCTATATATTATTAGACTTATTATATCTTTTTTTTTTCTGTCCCCTAATTGGGACTTATTCCGATATAAGCTATACTAATATTTATATAGTTAATATAAGATTAATTCTTTATTAGTCCGAAGCCTCCGCTAAACGGATGTCGCCCCTTAGAGAAATAGCAGGTACACTATTATGGATCTATAACGTCTACCTAGCTTATAGGGATTATTTACGTAATCCTTCGCGATACCCCCCGTAGCTATATAAATTATAGGCTTATCCTATAACAAGAGCTAGTATATACCCTATAGCTTAACTTAGTTAAACTCTCTAATATGTTAGAACGCTATTAAAGATATATAGTCTAGCGCCATCTAAGGTCGATTAGGGTAAGTAAGCGGTGCAATAAATATTCGCGGCATAGTAGTAACTTAGGTCCTATTAACGGGTATAAAAGAAGGCAGATTCTCTAAAGAAACGATACCATCTATACTTAGCTCCTTACTCCAACCTTGCACTTTAGATTAGTATTATGTTATTAAAGCTTTATAGAGTAATAATACTAGTCGCATCTAAGCCTATTACGCTAGTGCCTTTACTACCTTATAATAGTATAAACACCCCCCCTAGTAGCCTAAGCTAAACGCATCTACATTATAGGTAGTTAGCGCAGCATCTTATAGTTAAAATGCTTGTAGCCGTGTTAAAGATAGTCTAAGCGGCCTAACCTCCTCCACCTCTTCTACCTTTTTTACCTCCCCCTACGAGTTTAGGGGTTAAAGAGATACCCAAAGTGAGAGGTTCTAAGGTTAAAGTTAAGGTGTTAAATAAGATATATACTTGCGAAATCCCTAAAACATACTTAAAAATACGCTAATATAGCGTCTGCTATAGCTGGGATAAATAAAACTGCTAGTATAAGACTATAGAGACTTCGCTAGATACGTTAAGTGAGCGTAATATATATAATTAGTATATTTATATCCTTTAGAAGAAATTTAGTCTATTTTTTAGGTGCCTTTAAATATATTAACTTAGATACTGACTTTAAGCCAGAAAAGGACAAGAAAGACTATAGCACGTACCTAGGCATAAATTCAGAAGAAGTAAGAGACGCCTTATAGGTGGTACTAAGCGGTATACAAGCTATCTCCCTTCGGGAAGACAAGTCTATAGTAAGTAGACCTTTTTATAGATGTAGCTTATTCTAATTTAACTTCTAGATCCCTATAAACCTTATATTCAATTTCCTACCCTAGTTAAAAATATACTAGGAGAGTCTTTCTCCCGACTTAATTAGCGCTAGGCACCTTTAGGGGTTACTAAGATTCCTTAAAGACTATTTCGCGCCTATAACTAATAGTCTCCTACCGCTTCTGGACTATGGTGAAATTAATTTCGATTTTCTTTAGGCCTTATTTAAACCAAATACGTACGTCCTTATAATTTGCGAAGGCTTAAATTAACTAAGATGCCTTATATATAATTTAGGCAACTTTAAAACCTTACTTTTTAGCAAAAAGAGCTTCAAACTTAACTGTTACTATTTTAGCTATAATAGGAAGGCGTTTAGCGAGGTAAAAACCACCCTCTCTATTCCGGAATTCCGTTCAACTATAAAAATTACGTCTCTTAAGGTATTTCCGCTAGAGCGTTATAAGAGACAAGCTGAGATAAAGCAGGATCTTATTAGCAATGGCTGGAAGTTCGTGTCTTTAAGAGGCATTAACCACCGTAAATATAAAGGGATCGCGTTTTTCTGGACCAAAGATGGCCCGTTAAGATTTTCTACAAGCGGTCGCATTATAGTGGACGTAATAGCATTTCATTATTAGAATCCTAACTATAGTAAGTAGCTAATCGCTATAGATGCGTACGGAATAAGCGTAATTAATTAAGGGACCAATTGGTAAGGCGATGTAAAGAATTAGGGTTTAGTTCCTGAGGAGATAGGAGATAATAAGTACTTAATCTGTCTACTAACAGCCCTAGCCTTTAGTTTGGTAGATAAAAAATGGGGTTAGGCTTTCTATACTCTTTTTCTAGAGCTAGCGAATTATATGTACTAATATAAGCACTAATAGGTGAATTTGCCGTCGCTAACATTAAGGACATTAAATGGAATGCCTTGGCATTTAAGTCACTCGTAATTAAGGAGGATAAGAAAATAGTACTTTAAGGACTTATAAAGAGCTACCAGTCTAGGTTTGGGAAATTAAAGTTTAATAATATAATTAAAGGGAAGGGGAAAGGCCTAGTTTTCTTACTATAGTAAGTTTTTTAGTAAGGCATTAGCTGTTTTAAAGGCTAACCGTTTTAGTGGCCTACCTAGGGTAGGAAAGACATTAACAGTTAAAGCACTTGCCGAATCTTAGAGGAGACTCCTCTATATAGTTTGTTCCCCTTTATAAGTGTATTTATATACTAGTTTAACTATAAGAAGGCTTATACGGGAGACCTTAATATAGATTTAGCCTATTTAGAACAAAACCTAGCTCTAATAGTTAAAAACATTTACCGCTAGAGCGCTGTCCTTTTTTTAGATAAGGCCGATGTCTTTCTTGCAGAAAGAACTTTAAATAATATCTGACGTAACAGCCTAGTATCCGTCTTCCTATAATAGATAGAGTATTTCTAAGGTATTATGTTTCTTACAATAAATAGGATTACTATATTTAATGCAGCTATATAGAGCAGAATATATCTTGTACTTAGATATAATAAGCTAAAGAGACTAGTAAGAGAGTAGGTATAGAAGACCTTCCTAAAGTAAGCCGATACTGCTACTAATATCTCTAAAAAGGATATAGAGCGGCTTTTAGACTATTAATTAAACGGAAGATAGGTAAAGTAATATTTAAGAAAGAGTTTAGAGGCTAGTGCTAATATACTATGTTAGATTAAGAACACTATATAGATTAGTTATAGCTTAGCTAAAAGTAAGGGGGAGAAACTTATATATAAGCATTTAGGTAAGGCTCTTATATTAAACTAAGATTTTAAGAGTGATTTTAAAGGCGCTAGATTAGTTAAGAATTTAAACTTATATATATAGATTTACTTATATATATAAAGCATTAAATATATCTTATAGATCTTATAGCTGGTGGTATTATTACTTATTGCTTTCTTAAAATTACTTTCTTACTCTTATAGCAATAAGACCTATATAGTAGGTAGTGGCGCGGGCGAATTACTTATAGATCCGGGAATAGGAGAATAGAAGCTATAGGGTATTAGTTCCTATAGGGGAGTAAAAAATATAAGCGTTGGTTCCTATAAGGAATTAAAAGCTATAAGGTAATGGAGAAAGCGGGTATTAACCCCTGTAGAGAACCGCAAGCTATAGGAGATTAATTTCCGTAGGGGAGTAGAAGAAATCGCTATTAGTTCTTATAGGGGAGTAAAAGCTATATGGGAGCAGGAGCTATAGGGTATAGTTCTTATAGGGCAGTAGAAGATATGGTTACTATATATAGGAACGGAATTTATAGGGGATTTATTTTGTAGGGGAGTAGAAGATATAGCTAATAGTATCTATAGATCTAGGAATAGAGAACGAAAGCTATAGGGTATTAGTTCCCGTACGGGAGAGGAAAACGTGGCTATTAGCCCCTATAGGGGAGCAAAAGCTGTATGGGAATATAAGCCGTAGGGGATTAGTTCCTATAGGGCGGTGGAATATGTAGGTATTAGCATCTGTAGGGGATTTGTTAGTATAGGGGATTTATTATTATAGGGGATTTATTACTATAGGGAAGTGGATTCTATAGGGGAGTGGATCCCGTAGGGGATTTATTATTATAGGGGAGTAGATCCTATAGGGGAGTAGATCCTGTAGGGGATTTATTAAAGTAGGGGATCGGATCCTATAGGGGATTATTAGGAGTAGGGGATTGGTTCCTATAGGGCGGCGAAATATATAGGCATTAACTCCTATAGGGGATTTATTTGAGTAGGGGACTTATTTAAGTAGGGGATTGGCTAGAGTAAGGGATTAATTCTCTAATGGCCTTTATTTAGATAGTATAAGGCGGCTTCTAATAGGCTAGAGAGTAGGTTGTGTATTTTATAGAAATTTAAAGCCTGTATAGGATGGTGGGGCGTAGGGGCCTGGCGGAAAATTAGGTTATCCGCTTTTTTGGGTTTATTTAGCTTAGGCAACTCGCCCTACGCTATTTTATATGCGTTTTAACTAAGGCTACTATTTAGCCTTAACCGCCTAAATCCCTATAAAACTTTAACCTGTGTAGTAGAAGAATATAGGAAAATAAAATATTATTCTTTCCTGGGTTTATTTAGCCTAGGTGACTCGCCCTATGCTGTTTTATATACGTTTTAACTAAGGCTACTACCTAGCCTTAGCTGCCTAAATCTCCGTAAAACTTTACTTATATGGTAGAAGAGTAATAAAATATTATTCTATCTACTCTACTAGCACCTTTAGATCCTTCCTTACTTCCTAAAGCACCTCCTTTATTTAAGAAGGAAGTTTTTTATTATTTCCCTTTTGCCTCCTACCGCCTAGAAATACTACCTTTCGTAATCTATTAACCTAAGGGATTAGTAGCTAATAGTATAGCGAAAAGTTATTACCTGTACCCTTAAGAAAATCCCCTTTATTATCTACTTCTCCTTTCTTTATCTTAGCTAGCTCTTCTGTATCTATAGAATTCCACTTATTAAACCTATTAACAACGTTGCCTTTTCTATTAGGTCCATTATAGTAAATATATATTTAGAATAGCACCTAAAAGAACGACTTAAAATTATACTAAGCTAAATATATCTCGCCTAGGAGCACTCTAATCGCCATAAATACTCTTATATTGGTCTTACCCCGCGCTTCTAAAGGCCCTTCTTACTGCTCCTTAATCATAAGATTAAAGTTAATTAAGAATGCTAGCTAAGAAGGATTGTTATCTTCCTTATTTATTATAAGGTTGCCTGTTAAAATGTTATATTAAATAATACCGGCCCGCGTATATAAAGACTTATATTCTTTAATGCTACCCTTTAGTGTAGTAAGCATTGCAGCCTAAGAGCTTACCTTGTAAAGAGGCTTTCTGTAGTCCCTAGTAATAATGCGTTAATGTACTTAATTTAGGGTTATAAGGCGCCTTCCGCCTTTAGGTAAAGAGCCTAAATATATGCGCTTGCTAAGTGGTAATGGGGCGTTAGTATAGCTGGACGACCTCTTTTTACTAGAACTTCGGCCTTGCCTTATACTAATTTTCGCTTTAGCTAGTCTTAGAGGCATTATTAAGTCTTCTAGCTTATAGTTTATCGCTTTTATAATATTTAGCCCCTTACGGACGTTATTATAAATATTATTTTCTTTACCGCCTATATAAACCGTCTCGTGGTGATAGTACCTAGCTACGTTAACTACTTCTTTCTCTATTACCTTATATAGTAGTTTGCCTTCTTCCTCGCGCTACGGGTATTACTATAAGTCTTTAATGATAAGGGGTATCTTAGAGGTATCCCCCTTACAGTATACTTTTTAGCAAGTAGTCGCTTAACTAGCGATATAGCGTGCCTACTTTATGAGTTTATTAAGGACGAGATACTTAGTTTAATTATTATACACGACCTTAATATATCGCTTGCCGTTTAATATTAGAATAGTAGGGTCGAACCTAAGCTGCTCCTTATTTATTTAGAGAAATCCTAATATTACTGAGGTAAATTATAGTCCGTCTTTATTAATATTAAATGGTGATAATGCGATGCCTCCTACCCGGTTATACTCCTATAGCCACATAATAGATCTATAGAGGGTAAAGCCTAGGATAAAGCGATGAGTGTCCTAAGCGGTGAAGACTTCTCTTATATATTTTCCTAAATTAAACTATGCCTGCGAAGCTATATTGGTATTTAGATTACTCTTTAGCTCTCCTAGTATAAGTATATACGACTAATAGCATTGAGAGCTTTCGCTAGCTATTAGATTATCCATAAAACCGATATCTAGCTTTTGCTTTGCTGTAGACCCTTATAAGGGCTGTTCGGTATATGCGATAAGCGTTTATTATATCTTTAGGGCGGACCTATACTCCTTTATAAAGCCTAAAAATGATTTAATTAGGTTATTAAACTACTCTAGGATATCAATCTGCTCTATGCTTTTAGGCCAGTCACGCCAGCCGCCCTCGGTGTATAGTGGATTGTCCCCTTCCTTATATTTCTTAAAAATGGCGGCGCTTGCCTCTTTAAGACCTTTTACTTCCCTAAAGAATGCTTTATATAAGCTAGGAATTCCTATATAAAGAAAGCCTAGCTCCTCCTTTAGAATATAATCTACGTATTTCCTATATTTAGACGAGTTAGTAAAGCTGCTTGTATTACGCAGATGTGGGGTTTATTAAATATAGAGTGGTAGTAATTAGGGGGGAGGCGTAGACTCTGTTATAGTGGTAATAGTATTACTCTAAACGTCCTTATCTAATTCGCGATTAATAACTGTTTTTAAGAGAGGGGTAAACCGTTTAATATTAAAGTTGTTAGAATTAACTAAAGGGAGGAGTTAAAGAAGGTCACTACGAAGAGTGCCGCGGCTAGCGCTAGACGGGAGTAGTTAAGTAGTAAGAAGGTTCTGTAATGCTAGGATAAGGTTAACTATAAGATTTTAAAGCCCTATATATATTAGAGAGAACCTATAACAGATAAATTAATAATTACCTTTATAGCCTATCTGGCGTAATAAGTTTAGAGAGCTAGGGATGCCTAGATCCTAATAAGTTAAGTTAAATAAATTGTAAAAGCTATTTAGTCCTTCCCTAATAGGATTTATTTTAATTATCTCTAATCTAAAGAGATTTGCTATTATAAGTAAACGTGCTGAGAGCTATGTTGGGAGGGCTGGCGTGGTAGGCGGGTAGGCAGGCGAGGGGGGATTAAAGAGACTAGTATATAAGGATAGTATAATGGTAGAGAAGTAAATAAGTGTAGGGAGGTTAAATATATGTTGGGCGCGTTTTAAAATAAGAGAATAGTGAGAGAGGAAAGTGTAAGGGAGGAAGTAAAGTGTAAGCGGAACGCGAGGAGGATTTAAAGGTTGGGTGTGGAAAAGTCAAGCCGATCTAATATAGCTTAGACTAAGGCTTTGCGGGGCTTAGTTAAATGCTAAGCTATAATAACCTAAAGTATAGGAATATCGTTTATAGTTTTGGTTATATAGGTTAAAAATATAGTGCGTATATAGGGTTCTGGTATTATTGGAAAGTTATAGGCAGCATTTATTAGTAATTGTGGTTATCGGCTTTTAGTTTATTCTATAATACGTAAGGCTTAAATAGAGTAAGGCTCTAATATAGCGATGCTAAAAGGCGCTAGGTAAGGTATAGCTGGCGATAGTAGGTTAATTATTGAGTTGGTTATGCAAGCACCTATAATTAATTACGTAGCTGGTCCTAAAACGAGCTAAACCTAATATACTAAATATAAATATAGCTAACCCTATTTTATAGCGCTTAATTGACCTGTTTTCTATAACTGGGATCTAGTTCTTAGAACCAAATCCTTTTTTAGGATTACGCCCTTTTTATAGCAGTTAATTAATCTACTTCGTAAACCCAAATTAGAATCTTGGTTTTAGAATTAGATTCTATTCCTGGAATTGTAACTTAAGCTATAACTAAAAATAGCTCCTTTTTTCTAAGCCTGTTAAACCGCTTGGCTTAACGCTATACCTTTTTGGCTATGTTTGGTATGTTTAGCTTAGAATTAGGATAGGATAGAGTCTTTAGAATTAGATCTAGTTCTTAAAATAAGATCTTATTTTTAGAGTTATAACTTAGGCCAATATTAAGAGAGATATTCTGTATTTATTCTTAATATTCCCACCTTATTAATATGAAATTTAGAGTTAACCTGTACCCTAGTTACCTATAAAAATGCTAGAGACTTTAACACCTTAACTTTAATTCTTTATGGAGGACTAGCGAGTTATAGGGTGGCTAACTTATTGCTACCAAGTATATAAAGGTAGAAGACTTTACTATAAGCGAGTTTTTAACTTTAATTTAATGTACATATAAACGATAATGAGATACTCTTAATATAGAAGCAACTAGATAGAAAAACAATACTGAGCTAAAGAAATCCTAATTGGCGCCTTAATTCTTAACGCCAGAAAATAAGAATGTAATTGCGAAAATTTTTTTTTATAAGAAATTTCTTATTTCTTTAGCTTCTTGGAGGCTCTATCTACGGTGTAATCCACCTTTCTTTTACGTGTCCCTCTCCTTAATAGATCTAAATAATCTTCTAGCGCCTTTTTTAGTTGGTCTCTTTGCTTATATAGTTTACCCTTCTAAGCTATCTCTATTATAATATCTTTAAGCAGTTTATATATTATAGTATGACGATAAAGGTGACGCGGGTTCTTAGTATAGTATAATATAAGTTTCTTATGCGGTATACCCGTGGGTAAAACCTAGGTAGGATACTAGTATACTACTGCGATAGGACTATATATAGATATAACTGATCTATATCTAGGGTTTTGGAGACGCTTTAAGTCCTCTATTATATAGTAAGTTGGTAACCACAATAAGAGATACTTTAGTTATCCGTCTAAAATTGTAGTATTAGAAATTGTTAACACTTTAGTTAGGGGAGATATATCTCTAAGGAAGTTTGTATAATTAGCTAAACTATTCTCTGCTTAACTATTAGTATTGCTAAAAAATATATAGGTGTTTTATAAATATACCTAGAGGTACTAGCAAACCTTTAATATGGCCCTCTTTTGGTTAAGGTAAGTCTGTTTTAGCCTCGCCACGGCCCTCTATTGGCTTAGGTAAGACTATCTTAGTTTTACTACGGCCTTTTAGGCTCTTAAGGTAATTGGCGTATATTTCTATATCCTCTTATATGTTACCCTCTATATTATTATCAATTTTATAAGAGTTAACCTTATTAGGTGTTTAAGTAGGCGTATAAGGTATCTGTTTCTATATAGGGTCTAAAAGCTGTAATTATTTCTTCTCCCTGCTAGTAGATGCTATGTCTTTGTTATTAATGCGATTTTAGGATAATTTAAGGTTTCTAGTAAGTTAATAAATAGGTATATTATCTTTGGGGCGATAGTATATTATAATGTTTTTATAAGTACCGATTAAGGACCTATAGGTTATGTTAGTAACGTATCTAAGCTTAGTTAAGGTAATATATATAATGTTTGGTATTCTTATAGGGATATTAAGGGATATTAAGGGATATATAGTTAAGAGGTTAAATTTGAAGGTAAGTTAAATTAATGGCATATAAAAACTAGGAGCACGACGTTTATATTCTATTTCTCTCTTAGGGCGGAGTTAGGATAGAAGGTAGAAGGGAAAGGCGGAGTATATTAGCCGCCCTTTTCCACTTTATATGGTATCTGTGGTACAATATTTAGTAGCTATAATTACTCTTAACTTATATATTGTCTGCGCCCGAGACTATAGGTGCCTAGAGTGATCTATAAGTAAGGCATTATTAGGGGTAGCTATTGGCTAAGCTGCTACTAAACTTAAATGGCTGACGATCCCTAATGGACGCCGTATGCCTTAGTAGGGTTTAAAAGCGTTTGCATGAAGTTATAAACTAGAATTAGAAGTTAACAATAACCCCTAATAACGCCTCTCTTAGTAGGAATAGCATTATATAATTTACTTCTAACGCTTATCCTTTCCGGGGTAAGATACTGCTTAAGTAGTAGACTTATCCTAGCCAGTTAATTTTGTATATTAACCCCCTATCTGTGGTAAAGGAGCTATTAGTGCCTTTGGGGTGGTTTAATTGCCATTCTAGCTAAGCCTTTTATAAGCGCTCCGCCTTATACAGGCGGTAATTAACTTCTGTTAATCTACCTTACGTTAGGGGAGATTTTTTACTTAAGGTGCTGAGCAGCTAGTACTTAGAGGTCTATAGATATATTCTATATCCTAATAATATTAACTATAATTTCTCCTTAAGTGGTATCTATAACCCCAAGTACCTATAAGCGCAGCGTCCCTAAATTATTAGCTAGTGAGTAGGCGTTTATAGATAGAGAAACTGACTTTAGAGATGACGGCAACATAGAGGCGTTAGCTGGTTAGGAAAGTGACTTTAGTAATAAGGATTAAGAATAGGACGTAGAGATATTATATAACGGAGAAAATAGTTTTAGCACTAAAGATTAAGAAATAGGGGTAGATAGTAATAAAGAGATGTTAAGCGATGAGGCTATATGGGCGATGGTTAGATATAATGGCTTTAGCTTTATAGTCTTAAATCTATAAGTATAGGATATAAATATAAAGAAGATTTCTAATAAAAGCTGGTAAAAGGGTTAAAACTTTGGCCACTTTTTGTTTAGCCTATCGCGAAATAAAATAATATTTTACTATTCCTACTAAAGTCTCCGCCCGCTTAACTTATAGCGAGCTATAAAGTATTCGCGATAATCTATACTTTTACTTAAATAAATTTATTCACTACCTTGAAAGCGATAATAGAAGGAAAATCTATGCTAACGATTTAGGATTTTTTGAATTTTTTATAGACCTGGGACGTATGCCACTTTAGCAACTATTAGTTGTGTTTAAGACTATGGTACTTATAGATTTATATCTTAAGGATATAAACATGTTTTTTTATAGTGTTTTCTTTTTATTTAAATTATTTCTCTGCTTATGGTATATAGCGGTTATTTATCTATTCTAGTGTGGTGGGGAGGGGTAGTTAGGTTACGCGAGAGGGCTTAGATTTATGGCTACGCTTATAGGGCTGTTTATATAGGAACTTCTTTAAGTATATATAAGGGGTCTTTATATAGGAACTTCTTTAATATTTCTAGATCTAGGACTTATATATTTCTTTTTTTTGTAGTTCTAATATTTTCCTAATATTTACTTTCTATTTATATGCTAGGCGTTAATAGAGGGCGCTAGGTTAGATCACCCTACTTATATAATTACTCTGCTTGTACGATTACTCTACTTATATAATCGCCTAGCTTATATAATTACTTAGTTTATATAATTACCTAGCTCGTATAATTACCTAGCTCGTATAATTACCCAGTTTGTATAATCGCCTAGCTTGTACGATTACCTAGCTCATAGGATTACCTAGCTCCTATAAGTACTATACTTATATGGTTACCTAGCTCGCATAATTACCTAGCTTATGGAATTGGCCAGCTCCTACGAGTATTTAGTTCACATAATTACCTAGTTTGTATAATCGCCTAGCTTGTATAATTATCTAGCTTATAGGATTACCCAGCTCCCACGAGTACTATGTTTGTACGATTACCTAGCTTATAAGATCGGCCAGCCCCTATAAGCATTTAGCTTGTATGATTAAAGCCGAAGTTATTAAACCTATTAATACCCTATTTATACGCTAGGAATTAATTAGAGGGCGCTAGGTTAGACCACTCTACTTATATAATTACCTAGCTTATAAAATCCCCTAGCTTTTATGAGCCCCTAGCTTCTATGACCTCCTAGCTTATAGGACCGAAGCTATAGCTGCTAAATCTATTAAGATCCTAGCTGTATGTTTAGAGGACGCTACGCCTAATTACCTAGCTCGCTATTTTTATAGAATTCCTTAATTAATCGACGGTGCCTATTCTGAAAATATCCCTTAATGACTTCCTATAATAGAAATTTCTTATTACGCAATTCTATAAGGAGATTTACTTCCTTAACTGTTTATGCCGGCTCTTTAGCGTGAAGGATATAGCTATAATGGCGCTAATATGCACCCGGTGTTCTCCCTGACAGGGCTTTTATAATATTATCCTATAATAAAACTATAAGTGATACCTAGTAACCTAGCTTTATAAGGATTTAATCTTTATAGGGTGTCCAATTTTAAGACTAGGGCTCCTATAAGGCTTTATTTGCAATAATAATCTTTAAAATATTAGTAAAGCTATTAGAAGTTGCATCTGAGAAAAGAAACTAACCGGCGATATACGCTAAAACTCTATATTTAGGTTATAGGGTTATAAGAGATCCTATGTGTTACTTAACCTAGCAAATGTAAGTGATATATAGCCTTAGTAGGATAAGGTATAAGATGTATAGGATTAGGTATATCTCTGAAATTTGAGCTAGCGAATACGGCACCTATTTGGCAATATTTATGAACAGAAACCTATCCTGCCTTAAAAAGTATATAATGGCTTTCTCTTTATTTGTCTATTTACTACTTGCTCCGGTATTAAGAAAAAGGCTATAATATTTCTGCTTATAACCTAGCGTTAGTCTGTTAAGCTTAGATGAAATACTGCCCCAACTATTACTATCCTTAAAGGTTGTGTTAATTAACTTAAATTGTTCCTTAATTAACTAAGACTTGTGTATGGATGCTAAGGGCTTATTATTTATGTAAGGGCTGGTCGAGTTATACTTTATAAAGTATTAGTGGAGTCTTACTAGGGAAAGGCTAATGGTGTAAACTAATAGTTTGGGTGGTTTTTAGAGAGCTAAGTTAATTAATATTAAGCGGGTAATTGGCGCTGGTAGCTCTAGATTAACTATTGTTAGTAAAACCCTCGCTAGATACTAGACTGGTCGCTCTTAACTTATTAGGAATATTTGTAAAGTAAACTTTATTATCTAGATTAATAGATTTTATTAATATTAAAAATGATAGTAATAGATTGCATTGCTAGAGTAATTAATTAAAGTGCATCTTATATTAAAACTGCAAGAGGTGTAGTAGGAGCGTTGGCAGTAATTGGGAGGATATTTAGCGGAATATATCCATTTAATAACACTAGGCGGCTGATGAATACAATAACGCTACTAATACGACTCCCCCTTAATGCACGAGCGCTGCAATTTTAAGAATTTTAGACGCATATACGTAAATTTATATTATAGTGTAAGCGGATTTATTTAAAGACTAGAGGATCAATTTTAATTATATACTAAAATCTTAACTCTAAGCTAGATATAAAAAACTACTATTAAAGGTCCGTAATATTAACGAGTGGATGTGGCTTCTATAAGAGAGCACTATCTATACCTTTCTCTTTAATATAGTTCTGTAAGTTTTGGAGAATCGCCTAGATTATAGTCTGTAATTTAATTAGAATAGATACTATATAGGAGATATTAAATATACTTAGACTTATAATGCGTTAGAGTAATTATATATTAACTTAGAGAAAGTAGATGTATAGATAATATCCTATACTTTTCGCTCTCTAGTTCTTCTATAAAGAATACTAAGGAAATCCCGTAAAGGTTTAGGGAACGAATAAATTATTTTATAAAAGAGTATATCCGCAGTCCTTTTATAAGTCGGAGTCTTATCTATTAGAGTCTTATCTAGGTAAGTGCTAAGAATTTCACTTAATATTATATTATTAAGTGTTTGGGGTACTTGTCGGTATTATATATATATAGGATCTACTAGACCCCTAAATGCCCTTTACTAGTTACTTAGGCCCGTAGTAATTTAATTAGATAATAGACCGGTGCTAAGACGCTTGGAATTATCTAACTTAGAAGGTATTATTTCCTCGCTTTACGAGCTCTCTATAGGCCAACTAATCCTAGTAATAGAAGACGCCTTTTCTAGATCCACCTTAACAAATCATAGGGTATTTGCTTATTAATGAAGCTCGGTAATTAATATACCGTATTTAGAATTTTAATCCTAACTATAAGCAGCTATTAAAGTACTAATAATTGATATAAGAGGCAGCCAAATATAACGCTTTAAGAAACTGATGGTTGGCGTAATTTAGTGAGTTGTAGCTTTAATGAGTAAGCCAATAGTTAAATAAGTATCTATATTAAAGAGTAAAGAGTGGCTGTAAATAGTTAGCGGAAATAGGATAAGCTAGGGAATGGTTTAAAAGGAGCGGTAAAAATAGTAAAGTAGGGTAGTAATAAATAAAAGATGTAGAAAACGTATTAAGGTAACTAGCAGAGCGGGCGATAAAGGTAATTATATATCCCTAGTATAATAGGGCGGAAATCAGCTCTATATATTAGGTATTTCCGTGTCCTTTCCTTTAGATAGTATCCTTAGATCTATTAAGGCGTCTTACTCTTTAGCTCCTTAAGGAAAAAATTATTATAAATTATATATCCTACGCGTTAGTTAGAAAAGGAATCCTCTAATAGTATTAAGGCTTACGGCCTTCTGCGATAGAACGAGCTATATTACTAAATATTTCACATTATATACCTAATTAAGTTTACGACTTATATTGTCTCCTATCTTAGCTAAAAGAGAGGTCTAATTTTTAACTGCGTATTATAAGTAAAAGTAAGGTTAATAATCGCCACTATATTAGCGCAGCTCCGATAAGGGCCTTACGCTAATTATATCGCTTTAATTGAGTACGCGATACTTAATTAAAGCGATATAATTGGCGTAAGGCTCTTCTAAGTTTTAGGGGCGCTAGCGACCTGCTAGGGAATTAAGAGTAGAGGGGAACTGCACTTAACTACTCTTTTATCTTAATATAAATCATATAACTTATAACCTACTATTATAGACTTTAGCATTATAGTAGCCCTAGATCTTATCCGCAATGCTTTTAATAAGCAGCTTTAACCTTATCTCCCTAATATTATATATACTATTTAAAGGCTCCAGAAGCTTCCTATTAACACCTTTTAATATTTACCGCCTCTCTTAGAGAATAAACGCGGCTACTATAATTTGCTTTACGCTCCTCTAGAGAGTAAGGATGTCTAGCCTTCTCTAGGGAATTAGGATATTATTTAGCCTTTTCTAAGGAATAAGGATAATGCTGTTTAGTCTTCTTTAGGGAGTGTTTAGCCTTCTCTAGGGAATAAGGATGTTATTAAGCCTTTTCTAGAGAGTGAGGATATTTAGCCTTTTCCGGGGAATAAGGATAATGTTGTTTAGCCTTCTCTAGGGAGTGTCTAGCCTTCTTTAGGGAATGAGGTTGCTTCTCTACCTCTCCTTTTATTTAGATGTGCGAACCTATTTAACGCATTATTGGCAAACCTCTTTAAGATTAAGACATTCGTTAATATATCTATAGGGAAAGATCTAAAGGCCATTATTGGCGAACTAAAGTAGTTAAACGAATATCCCCTTATTAAGGATCTTATTACTACTAACGGCGATTTATTAAATAACGCTATTTTTTAAAAACTTCTTAGCTAATGGATGCTTGCGGATTTTTTTAAGAAATGGTAACTAAAGTCTATAGGTGTGTTAAGGATTAAAAGTTTAGTTAAAAGTTGAGCCGCTTCCGTAAAGGGAGTTAGCTATATTATATTATTTACAAGAAGTATAGAATGTCACAACGTTACTAAAGCGGCTTTAGCTATTAGATATAGAATTAAGCTTTATATTATGTAAAGGCTTAAAGGGGCAGGGCTATTAGTTCTCTTAGCCTTTACCTATAACGCCTACTGGAGATTAAATTTACCTAACATTAACGATTTTCTTATGGCTTTACGGCACCGGTCTTATTTTATAATATTTAAAATTGCGTAAAAATGTTTAGTTTGGATGGGATAGTGTTAAGAGCTTTATTCTGGTTAGATGCTTTCTCTTAGACTAATATATCTTAGTACTACTAATCCGCCCTAGCCGAGCCTAAAAAAGCGAATTTCCTCCCCTTGTAAACGCCCCTATATAGAAGTTGCTGAACCTAGGGATCCTATATTAGCGTATAATTACTAACGCGCAGATCTAATAATATTGCACCCTCCTTAGCTACTAATAACGGCTTTAATGAATAGTATGTAGATATATAAGAGTAGTTATACTTCTAAATAGCAGTATTTCTAATTTATTATAGGCCATAGAATATCTTCTCTATGATTTATTAAATAATATCCTTAAGCCTTTAAGCCGGCGGGCGAATCCCTTACACTACGCCTTGGTTAAGAACGCTTGTTACAAGATTTCCCTACCCCTTTTAATACCCGCGGCAACCTTACGTAAAGATACCTAAATATAAATAGCACAGCGTGTTTAAATAGAAACCCTAGCGGCTCTAGTTTTATAGACGTTAGTAGTAATAGCAAATAGATAAGCTATAATAAGGCGTAATGGGTATACGGAGACTAAATTAACGGTAATACGTTACCGGCAATTAGAAACAGCGAATAGATAAGCTATAATAAGGCGTAATAGATATATGGAGACTAAATTAATAGTAATACGCTACTAGGAATTGGTAATAGCGAATAAATAGGCTATAATAAGGCGTAATGGGTGTATAGAGACTAAATCGGTGGTAATACGCTACTAGTGATTAGCGATAGCGAACAGATAAGCTATAACTCCGTGTAATGGGTATATAATAAGTCCCTTAATAGTACGGTTGCTATAAGTTCTGCTTATAGGTGTTAGTGAATTTCTTCTAAAACTTTTATATTGTTATATACCCTGGTTTTAAGTTTTTAATGCGGTATAATAATGGTTTAATAATATCCCTTATTAAGTAGAACTAGTAGTTTAAGCTTGGCTAATAATTGGCACCGTAATTATTACACTAATGCTACCTCTACTCCTGTTCTATTCTACCTATTATAAACCAGCCCAGTAATAGCCCTACCCGCTCTCTAAATGCGGGATAGTATAACTAAGCGGGACCTAGGAGTCCTAATAAGGGCTAAAAGCTAACGTATATACCACTAAATTGTTTAGATATTATATTAAAATGCGTCGTCCTGTAAAATAGACTGTTAGGCCTATACGCAAAGAGTTTATATTAACTGCTCCGACTCCTAACTTTAGTAGTATTTTTAGTATCTTTAACTTAAATTTCTTATTTACGTTAGCTGCTAGAGTTACTATACTGAAGTAAACTACGTTAAATATACTATTTTCGCAAGCTTACACGCTTTATTACTTTCTATAGTGTCCGTTAAGGCGATAGCAGGTGTAGTTTTAGTTAGTATAGTCTTTTAGATCTTCTATATCGCCTCCTTTAGGCTAGATTATGTGAGGTTTATGTGTGACTTGTTAATTACGGATACTATATATATCCTATTCCGGTAATCCTTTATTAGAGTTTCGTGCTTACTTATTTTTTGCGTTACTATATCCAATTTTATAAGCTCGCTGCGAGTAAAATTATCTAAGTGGTGGGGTAGTTTAGAGGGGTAGGCTTATTAGCCTATTTATATTTTGCGCGCTAGGTATACTAATTCGCTAACGTGTATGGATATTAAAATGCTTAGCATTTTAAATGAGCCTTAAACATTTAACACCCTAACGCTTAGGCTTTACTATTTTTATTAGTAAGGATTTAGTAGTAATATTTTTAATGCCTTAAATATACTGCTAAAACAAGATTAATATATATAATGGCCGCTGTGCGGGCCGCTATATATATTAAACGCTCGGCATCTTATCCCGCGTAGATGTATTTATAGTACCCTTTCTACCCTTTAATATATTTAGCGGCCCAGACTTCTTACCTAGCTGTAATAAGGCCTACGAATGGCATACGGTACGCACTATAACCTCTTAACAATCTTTATTAATCGCTGCCCTTACTCCTATCTATAATTATATAGCTATGCTTTTAGAACTAATAAGTACTACATTTAACGCTTTTTTCTTTCCAAGTTAGACTGTTTAAGCCCTTAGAAGTAAGGATAAAGTACACCTTAATCCACTATCTACTAAAACGTTTACTAACTAACCCAGACCTCTTATATTATACTACTATTAAGAAAATACCTATCCTTATTAAATATGCCTAGAATAGAAGAGTATTATATACTCTTTAAAATATCTAAAACTGGCTATAATAAAATAGCCGGAGTCTTTCCTAACGCTTAGGGAAAAGAACAGTTTAAATTTATTAAAGTAGGTTATAAATCTAGGTAATTTCTAATAAATCTTAAGCTTTATAGGTTTTAAAATGGATTAGTTTCCGCTATAATCTACCTACTAAACCTAAGTACGCTTAAGTCCTAATACATTTTCGCATTAGTAGGATTAAAAAGTAGTTATATACTCTGTTAAAAGTAGTAGGGCTAATATAAGGCGGGGAGCAAATTGTAGAAGATGTAAACGCGGTAAAATTAAAGGTTAAATAGTTAAAGTTGCTAAAGGGGTCTCCTAGCGACTTAGAAAAGAGTAATATAAAGGAGGGTTTGTATGCTCTAGGCTTTAAGATATAGTTTAACCGTATAGAATATCCGTAGTGTATATTATATATCTAGGAAAACCTGCTATTTAGCTACTAGATTATTAATTCTTGTTTTAAATAGTATTAATTTCTCTTATTTTACTTTC
>Ga0307515_10004158_pt1 | contig 30129 bp, 3 predicted proteins | sample 17_EM_MG_FD_194513 | JGI IMG/M metagenome (GOLD analysis project Ga0307515, IMG submission 194513) | Populus trichocarpa ectomycorrhiza microbial communities from riparian zone in the Pacific Northwest, United States - 17_EM | ecosystem: Host-associated > Plants > Roots > Unclassified | place... | reverse complement strand
AAGTATCAGCAGTCCATCCTATAAAATCCTCCCTAAAATACTCCCATAGTTATAAATTGGCGTAGTATCTATTTCGGTAGAATACAATATAGTATAGGAGAAAGCCGTTAACTTATTTTGCGGTATAAGTTATTATATTAAAGGCGAATTCGTCCCAATCTTCATTAATAAGTTTCGCGTGCTTAGCTACCCTTAGTGGTAAGGAGTCTTTCCAGTTATTTAAAGTAGGCGTAGCCATGTTTTCGGAGGAAGGGAAGTATTATTGGTATAGGGATTGTCGTTTAGTGTAGGGGTTATTGTTTAGTACGCGTTTATGACATATATTTGCGGTTATAGGGCTTAGGACCAGTTCTAGCCTTAAATCGCGAAGACTTATAAAGCGTGTTGTTTTGCGTAATAGACGCAAGAATTTGTAATCTTAGAAAGGCTTAGGACCAGTTCTGGCCTTTAAATCCTTAGATTCGTGGAAGAGTTCTATTTAAGGTTTAGGACCAGTTCTAACCTTAAAAGACAGCTTCCTCTAGCACAAGTAGCACTGGTACAGTGGCTCGTCTCTTCTTAGTAAAATACCTTGCTATTCTGTGGTATAACAGTAAAGTTAACCACTAATCAGTATTGGTTACACAAGGGGATATCACGTAGCTACGGTTCGTAGATAGTATAATAATTGTTGTTCTGTTTTTAATCTTCTAAAAAAAGGGTAAGGAAGGGCGAGGAGCTTAAGGCTCCTCGCTACGCTAGTGCCGCGGCGACACGTGACGGCAACTTGCCGCACGTAACGGCAACTTGCCACACGTGACGGCAATATGCCTCATATAGTGACCCCTTTGCCTTTATTCCCAACAGTTAACTTATTAGAAATTTGGCTTTAGGTAGTAGCCTATTTATATATTAATTGCTAAAGCCCTAGCATTTTATCTAGTCTTATATCCTTACACCTATTGGCCGGAATAGGGAAGGATGTATATATCTATATAGGGAAATATAGGTTAATTATTGGATGACAAGAGTTGCTAAAATGTTTAGGTGTAGCATTCTAGACTACCTAGTTAAATTATACTATAAAAACGATATGGCAAATAAGTTAGCTTTTAATGTGCGCGATATCTATCTTTATATATTGAGGCTTATATGCATACCAAGCATTTTCCTACTGCCCCTCTATTTGGATAAAGCTAGTTACATAACTAAAAAAACCCCACTTATCCTAGTTTACTAAAAAGTATTATCCGTGCTTATTATTAATTACTTAATGGTAACTAGGCTGTATAAAGTGGTAAGTAAGACCTTCGCTAGGATCTTAGCAATACTAATACTAAAAAATGCCCTTCCTTAAATGTAGTTTCTGCACGGTCGATCTGATACGACAAAATTCCTTATCTTTTTATTGGAACCCTTCCGCTCTTATAGACGCCACTTATGCTTAAACATTTATATTAAATCGAACTAGATACTAGTAATATAATTAAGAATATCTGTAAGGTGCTAAAGAAGTAGGAAACTACTTTTATACTATTTTTGGAGCTAGGTATAGAGAAATACATGTTAAAGGAAGTAGATTAGGAAGTTTTACACCTTTATAGAGTAGCTTGGCCGAAGTTATTCACAAAGGTAAGTAGTAAGCCATTGAATTATACGTAATCTGCTAATAATTTAGCAGCCTCCATAACGCTAGGTCATTTTTTTATTTATAAAAGAGGATGTATATATAGGAACTTAAAGAGACTAGTTTGTTATTCCTATCTAGGTCTTAAAGGCGCCTATATATATTACTGATAAAAGTACTAAATAGTAAGTAGAACTGGCTTGTATATTATTCTTTATACTGCCAGTAAACTAGCCACTATTGGCGATAGGGTGGTGTTTCTTATCCTACCGCTATAGCCGGTCTAAAAGAAAAGCCTAGTAGGCAGCTTATAGCTATAGTTCTGTATTAAGATTTATAAAGTCTAATGTTTTAAAGAAGTTATATTATGATTTAAAGGATATAGGGAATTTATTAAAGTAGTTGTATTGTGGTTTAAAGTCTATAAGGATCCTTAGTGTAGAAGGGACTTCGTTTTATATTAGAGTTAATAATTCTCTGCTTATTCTGTTATCTAGTATAGCTAAATAGCTCTCGGTGTCTGTTAGCAGAGTAAATAGATTTAATAAGAAACTTTTAGGTCTATTCTTGGTGTTAGATAAGACTATTATGCCTTTATAATGTGCCTCCTGCTATATAGGGTTTATTAGGACCCCCAAGTTACCATAAGTTACTTCTATCTAAATTTGTAGCTAGTTCTCGCTAAATAGTCTATTCGGCCTAGGTGTCTGCGCCTACTTATATACGTCTTCCTTAAAGTTAGGTACCGGTTATAAAAGGCATTTGCAACAGTACTTACCATATAGTATGCCTCTTCCCTTATCCGTTAAATTTGATACGTTAAATAGCTAAGCTTTATTATCTCTATGGCCTAGTAATAGATTATATAAATTATTTTTAGGATTTCCTAATAAGAAGTTAGAATTTCTTTAGGTATATAGTTCTACTTACCCTTACTAGTGCTGTTTCTAGTAGCATATCTATATGCCTCCTATATATGCGGTATTGGAGCGGCCTATTAAAACGTAGTAATGGGATTTGCTACATTATATTAGTCTTATCTTATAGTGCTAGCACTCTACTCTACTAAAAGTAAGTTCTTCTTATTTCTTTGGGTTTTAGGTCGCCTAGGTTACCTACCGTCCGGTCGCTTAATGGGTTTTAATCTTCACTTTAGAGCTTCTAGAATCCAATTAATCGCTTTATGCGCAATAGCCGTAGTAGCACCTAGTAAAGTTAGTACCCACACTAAATTATAGGGATTTTAACTATACTAATGCCTTCTTTAATTAAGCTCTTGGTAAGTGTATAATATTCTTTTAATGTATTTAAAATACCCGCAGCTTTAAGGGCTTAGATTAATTTATTATGGTTAAAACCCGCCTTTAGGAACTTCTTTTCCTATCTAAGGTTACGGTTAGTATATAAATAACTACTATTTACTGCTAAACTTATACTCTATCCCCTATCTTTAAAGGAAGGAAGAATAAGATACTGGGCCCTCCTAGTGCCTCCCCAATTAAGCAGTACTTGCTTCCGCCAGTAAAGAAATCTTCTATCTCTTTAGTGAAGTCTTTAAGCGGGGTTTTAGTGTTTAAGCCAATTCTATAGAAGTCTTTAGCTATTAAGCTCGCCGTATATCTATTTTTTAAGAGCTTTTATAGAACTGCTTAACCGAATCTACAAAGGAGCTAGTGGTATACTTTCTCTGTTTTAAGAACTAAGTAGATAAAAACAGTATAATTAAGTGGATTCCTAAGAAAGCGCTTCTAATTATCTATACAGGTTTTCTAAACTTAAGGGTTTTAAAAAGCCGTCTTTCTAGCTTAAACTTTAGTAAGAAATGTTATAACTTTAGGGTTAGGCTTAAAATGGCGTAGTTATCTTTAATAGATTTAATTACGAAACATTAGTTTCTTTAGAATTAACTCTAAAAGTTATTTTTTTTGCGAAAGATTTCGACTTTGACTTAGCTTTGTAAACTAACTTAAGAACTTTATTTATATTTTAGAGTAACTGCGAAAAAGCTTAGTAAAGAGGTAATATCTATAGAATAGGTAAACTTACGCTCGGCTTTAGAAGCGCTAGCTCTTCTTATACTAGAGTAGCTTTAAGTTTCGCAGTAATATTAATTATTTTATAGGTGTTATGAGAAGTCCTAATAGCAAATAGTGGGTAAAACCTTTTACTTTAAGTAATAGTGAGCTAGCATAAATTTAGGGCACTAAAAAACCTATAGGTTTTTTAGTGCCCTAAATCTGTGCTAGTGTAAAGCAACTCCTTCCATATACTGGCCTCCTTGGTAACGCGTCCCTAAAGAGTTAAATTAATTACTTAAACTAGATAGACGGGATATTTCTAAGATAAGTTAATATAAGCCTTAATTAAGGTTCTATACCCTAAAAGCCTTTCCTACTAAGAACTAATCGGATTCTTTTTATATTCCTATAAGAATTAACTTGATCCTAAATCTAAGTAGGTGCTTTAATATTGCTTTACTAATGGCTTGACTATATTAAGCCCGGGTTCCATTTACCGTTGCGAAACTTAGGGCTTACTAGTAGAGTTATAAGGCCTATAGACTAACTAGGCTAAGAATATAGTTGCCTTCTTTCCTTTACTATAATGCACGCTCCTCTACTTGTAGCTGCTGTGTACGTTTATATAGTGTTTATTTATTACCTTATAATTTTCCGTACTATCGTCTTATAGTATTATAAGCCACAGCGCCTTTAGTAGCATCTCGTTTTTAATATAGTATTTCTTTTCCTTATCCCTAGACTTGTAGTTGCTGCCTTAATTAGGTGTATAAAGTACTGGATTATTTATCTACCTTAGGACATACTATAACCAATAGCCGTGCTACTAAGATCTTTATTGGCGATTGTGTTAGCTGCTAAGGTTTATAAGGCCGCTATACTAAAGGAACTTACTAATAGGAAGCCAGATCCAATCTCTGTAGGGTTTTGTCGGCATATTTGTAAAGGGCCGCTAGGTGGTCCGCATTACTATTTTTCTTACTTTTCTACTCTAGGGCTTAGATATTAGGCGATTCTTCTCTATATCGCGCTAGCTACTACTATACATCCTAGTAGTAGTAGAAAGTTTTCTAGTGTATATCTTATTTGCTATAATTCTAGTCTTTAAAATATAGTAAGCGGGAGTGGAATAATATATACGGAATTAAAGATTATTATAGGTAACCTTAAGGGTCAAAATACCTGGCATTATTCTAGCTATAGCAGGTATAATCCTTCTTGCCATTTATTAGACAGATTATTTCCTTCTAGTAAGCAAATATATAGCCTCTAAAGATATCCACTAATAAAGGCTAGGGGGAGTGTATTGTAGTATATCTTATAATGTTTTCTTCGGACTGCGTAAGGGTTTTAAATTATATGTTATAGGGTATTCTAATAATTAAAGACGGCGAATCTAATATTTTATTTAGGAGAGACGGCTAAAAATAAAACTATATCCGTCCATTATCTATTTAAGCATTTATTAAAACTAAAGCGGACTATCTGCGCCTTATTCTCGGGGACTTCTTTACTAACTTTACTCCTAATTTTACATCTTTATCCTTAATACCCTTATTCTTATTAATTTTTAAATATTTTATCTCTGCTATTATATATTGCAAATTATATTTATATTTGTTATTTATTGCTGCGGTATCCATGGCTACGGTGCTGTCTATAATATCTAAGGTATTTATAGCGGTATCTTGGGCAGACTTTATAATAGATTTTAGAAAGGTGTTCTTAACCTTACTAGTAATATTTATGGCGGCGTCGGAGGTGGCTTTTATGTCTGCGATAATAAGGTTGCCTATAATAGTTATAATAGTCTTTAGTCTCTTCTTTTAATATTTCTTAATCCCCCTAATTATCCCTTCTAATCTTTATTTATAAAGATATAAAGGAAGATAAAGTAAATCTACTATAGCCTCCGTGTCTTTATAGCTAGAACTAAACTTATTAGCCTTCTCATTATAATAAAATACTATTACCCTTACTATAGATATTTAAAGTAGAACTAGAATATAAAATAGTAGGACGCCTTATACTTTAAGTAGAGTATACTTCTTTCGTAATAAAGATAAAAAGTCTATATAGAATTAGTCTTTAAAACCTAATACTTAATTTTATAAACTGTGTAAACATAGCTTTTAAAGTATAAAACGCTATTTAATGTTATATACCTTTCCTTGCACACTAAATAGCTATAGGGAATTTTTATATCCAGTGCAAATAGATAGAGATATTTATCTTTAATGTGACGGCTCAAACCATTGAACAAATGTCTCGACAGAGACTTGAACAAATGCTTGCAAGATGAAGCGAACGAATGCTGTATTACGAAGATATTAAGCTGAGGAGCAAGAGAAGGTGGTGAGGCCACGTCCATATACATATGCCAAGTCCTAGGCGAACCCCTGACTAGGTGACGTGCCCCAGCGCCGTCACATTTAATATAATCTATTATCTTAGCTAGCCAACTCCAACAGAAAATCCTCTACTAGTAAGGTAAACGCTTGTTACCTATGTAAAATAGACTAGTAAGGGTTATATTCTAAAGGGTATAAATAAGGCGTTACTAAATCTTCCTGCTTTATAGTTATCCCTTTTAACGAGTTAGGAGGCGTATTTCGTCGTTAAGCCTCTTAACGTAAGTATAACTTTGTAAAATTTTGGATAAAATTAATCCGCTAGTTAAGGTACACTAGCTCTATAAGATCTCTATCTATTCTATTAAATACTAAAATAGGATTAGATAATAACAGACTAAAATAAAATAAAAAGCGATAAAGAATAATAAGATAAGCGCGTAATAATTAGGAAAAGGTCCTATATATAAGGAACGTATAGTTTTAAATTTACTAGTTATATACCTTTCTATTAATACCAGAGGGACAGCATAGGATTCTTGTATAGGCAAGGTGACTTACCTAGCAGTGCCTCTTAATTAGGGGGCGTTCGGTTGCAGGTTTAGATTAAATCTAAAGGCTTTAGAACAGAACCGATCTGAAGCTTAAATCTGATTCTAACGCGATCGTTCGGTCAATTTGACGACTTTCTAATCTAAAGCTCCTCTAGATCGGCAAGCGCGTCAAAGTCGCAAGCTATACCGTATATAGAATCTGAACTAAGGTCTTAGCGTCAGTTCAAATCTAGAGCTCGAAGCTCCTTATTTAAACTCTAGATTAAATCTAAAGCTTTGCCCGGTCGACAACTCCTTATAATATAGCGTCTCTACCCACCCTAATTACAACGCTGTAGTCGCAACTATACGTATTTTATGACGCCCTTATTCTAACTTTTATAATCGCGATAATACTCCTTCCGTGGGGCGTCCGTACTTAGCATACTAATATATAGTAAGGCACGACATGGACGGCGCAATTGCTCTATAGCCATAAGGCACAACTTCTAAATATTACCCGGATAAGGCCAGACGTATTTAATAAGCTCCTTAATTGGCTGTAGGAGTACGGTGGCCTTAAGGATATAAAGCTTCTATTAGCGGCCGAGAAGCTCGTAATATTCCTAATAATATTTTATAATAATGCGTCGTATAAGTTACTGAGTGAGGTAACTCAGCACTTATCGGCGACGATCCACTAGTAAGTATTTAGTAACTAGTTAGACTTCTTATATTAATTTGCTGCCTTATAGAGCCGTATATAAAGTTCTTCCTAGCCTTCTAAAATTATATAAGGAAGTTATTTAACTTCCTAAAAACGTTACCCTAGAAGAGATTGCTAAGGATCCTAAACAATATCCTTTCTTTACTAATTGTATTGGAGCTCTTAACAGTACTTATCTTCCTATTTCTATTAAGGGTGGGTATATAAGCTAGGCTCCATGGCGTAGTAGAAAGGGAGGATTAACGTTAAATGTATTTATAGCTGTTAACTTCTAGATAAACTTTATATACGTCCTAGCTGGGTAGGAGGGTTCTGCTTACAATAGTAAAGTAATTAACTTAGCCAAAGGTAAAGGATTTAAAGCCTTACCTAGCAGATATTACGTCGTGGATGCTAGGTACTCTAATACGCCTATAACGCTAACTCCCTATCACGGCGTATAATATTATCTTCGCGAATAGGCATAGGTAAATATAAGGCCTTAAACTTCTAAGGAGCTCTTTAATCTTTAATACGCGGCGTTAAGAAACGTAGTGGAGCGTACTATAGGTATTTTTAAGTATTGTTTTAGGTTCTTTAAAGCAGGTAGGCGCAATCTGCCTTTAAGGACGCAGGTCAAGGTAGTATATACCCTAACGGCCGTTTATAACTTCATTAATATGTATAATCCAGACAATCTAAATAGCTTTTAAGAGGGGGAGGATGAGGATATAGATGAGGAAGACGCGAGGCTCGTAAAAGAAGATAGCGACATAGGCATAAACTAAAGACGCGATGAGATCGCGCAACTTATATAGAAGAGTTACTGCCAGGTAATTGGCAGGCCAATTAAATAAGAATCTACGGTAGATTTAGTGTATTTACTATAGAAATCTACATACTTTCCCTTTATATATTGCTCTTTAATCGCGTATATAGTAGGACGTTAAAGAAGGATTAAATTTTCACCTAAATCTTGCTTAGATGTCACCTAAATTCTAACCCAAATCTCGCTTAGATCTTAATTAAATCTCACCTAGATCTTAATTAAATCTTATTAAATCCTACCTTCCTAATCGTCCTCCTTCCTACTAGTTAAAATATCGTCAATTAAGCTTCGCCAAAGCTCTATAACTTTAGCCATTACAAGAAATAATCTAGCAGTTAACTTAGTCTTAAAAGCCTATAAGATAACTAGCTACTCTACCAGATCTAGGTAACTAAACTCCTTAATAAACTCTATAAAGGCCTTTTCTTAAGGAGACTTCTAGGCGATTAATTGTCTAGTAGCTCTCATTTCCTTAGTAATCTGTTCTATTGTCTCTTCTAAAGAATCTATTACTCGCTACGTTCGCCGGCGCTTTAAATTAGATTTAGCCTCTCTAGTAGTTTATTTAATAGCCTGCTTCCTTATTGCTAATAAAAAAGCTTAGCTTAGTATTAAGGAAGATCGTACTAATAAAGGAGTATTTAAGCGCTTAACGGAAGGTAAGCTTAACTAACTGCGTTTAATAAAGTTGCGAGCTGATCCTAACTTAAAGTCCTCCTTACCTTCCTCCTTACCTTCCTTATCTATTAAATCCGTTACCTACGAGGCCATGGTTGCGAGAAGCTCTGGGTCTATACAGCTTTTAATTACCTTATTAATCGACCTCGCATTACTCTCCGTCGCTAGAACTCCCTTAAATAGCTCCTCTAGTATATTTAGGAAGGCAGGTAGCATATTATAAAACTTCGCAGCTTTAGGATTAGCCTTAAAGTATATAACGTGGGTGACAGGGTTTTGACGGTGTGATGAGTTTTGACGGTTTTAAGGTTTCCCATACAAACTTTGTCTGTGTCCTCTCGCTTAAAGTTTTGATGTTCAAAACCGTCAAAACCCATCACACCGTCAAAACCCTGTCACCTACGTTATCTATAACTTCCTCACTAGTAACAGGCACGCCTTTAGCTTCGTCCTATCCCCAGCCAAAAAGGGTATAGAGCTCCTTCCACGTCTTCTAATCCTTCTTATGGCTATTATACTTACTTTTAACGTGCTTTAGGTTAACTGCCTAGTTAGTAACAGCTATTATATAATTAAAAGCAAGCTTCCAACCCTTAGCTTTATAAGAGCTATCTACGCGATATCCTTTCCGAACAGCCTTAACGAGGCCTTTTAACATCGCCTCCTCCATTTCAATTGTCTATTTTATACGCGACTTCCTTAAGCTTATAGGTATCGCGAGCGTCATAGGCTTCGTTGTAGCTCTACTTCGGCTCCTATAGGAGGTAAAGAAAGGTATAGAAAACGTTAATTAAGTAGAGGGCGTTAATTAAGTAGCGGTAGGAGTAGGAGACGCCATTACAACACTATAACAAAAAGTCGCGATAGAGGCCTAGTGGGAGAGGTGCTTATTTAATCGCTTACTAAAATCGATCACGCATTATGCAAAGTTAAAATTCTAAGCCTTATCTGGAGCCTTACCGAACAATCGACTTAATTTCAGATTCAACCGAGCCTTAGAAGTAGACGCCGCTAATTACTAACTAGTTGACACTAAAAGGTGCACAGATTAAAGAGTTTTTAAACTAAAGTCAGATTGCAACCAAATGACCCCTAGATGTTATACGCCATGCGTAAGGGCTGCGTGGTTTTTAAAATACTTAAGTCCTTTAATCTACTCTAAATAACAAGGATGCTTATAGTGGAACCCCTACCTAAATACCCCTTCTGTAACGTGATTATTAAGATACTTCTATAGTGTATCCTTTTTCGTAAATAGGTGGGTCTGCCTTACTATTAAGAGTTAGTTATTGCTAATATAGATAAGGTAAATAAGATTAGTAAACGTTATAGGATACGGCAGCTGTATTATCTTAATACCTTCTTCCTTAATTGGGACCGCGATCCGCGTCTTATCTAGGTTTTCTTAGAAAGGCGAGTTTAAGCTAATCTATTCTTTTTGCCGCTTTACCTATTAATAGGTGCCAGTATTGGTGTTACTTATACCTCTTTTCACGCCTATTATACTTTAGTCTACTTTAGACCCGAGTTAAAATTTAATAGCTTTACTTAGGATCCTATTCTACTAGCTCTTTTATTAATTATAATACTTAATAAGATTACGGATAAACTTTATACAGAGTTTTATAGCGTGCCCTTCTTTAGGCTCGTTTAGCGGCTGAGATAGCAATTTAGCAATAGTAGCACGTTGACGAAATTTATACTATATAGCTAAACGGGTAGGAATATCCGTCCTAACGCTACCACTAAGCTGTCTTTTAATATTATAATCGTTAATAGCGTTATAAAAATCGAGAATAACCTAGTCCTCTTTTTATTTGTATAGGATGTTTATAATACTATAAAGTTTATATCTAGCTTTGTTATAACAGTTATATAGTTTTGTTCCCTTCGCGGCGTTAATAAGGTAATATCCCCGGCTTCTAATTTTTTGCTTATATCGCTCTCGTTTCTTATAAAGCTATAAAATATTAGGGTGTTAATTAAGTTTTAACTAGAATTTAAGCTTCTGCTTATTAGTTAGACCTATAGGGGCCCGCTTATCCCTTAAGATCCCCATCCGTACGGTATATTAGATAAGGTTATTTTGTAATAAAGTCCTAAAGTAAATTAACTAGAAATCGCGCTTAATTAAATTAGGTAAATAAAACCGTTAGTAGGTATTACCGTAATAACCTATTATCTAATTTTACTTTTCTAGAGTAAGAGCGCTTAGAAGACTTAGTTAATAGATATACTTATATTAAATTAGATACTTACTATTTAATTTCCTTCCGGATGCTTATTGTAGCTAGTAAAGCTTAAGTAATTATTTAAACCCAGCCACTCGGCCTAACTATATATAGTAATCGCGGTATTTCTAGTAAGGGAATTGTAAGGGTTATTTTGGCCCTTCCCCCCTTATCGGTTCGTCTCCGTACGAGGCTATTGCCTACCCTTATTACCATATCGTCCTCTTTTATCGACTCCCTATGTGACTCATGCTCGGCTTGCCTGCTCCCTACCGTACACCCTGGCAATACTGCCTTATAGGAATGCTTTAATATCTAACACTCCCCTATAACTAGCCATTATCTTAATATCTTAAAAGATAGGTCATTTCTCTATCCCCTTCTTAAACTTTACTTTAAGACTCTCTTTGTTTGCTAGGATTTTAAGTTTAAAAATCTTTTCTAGTAAAGTATAATGGCGTTAAAATGTATTATTTGTAATAGTAAGGCTTATAAAATAGGATAGGATATAAAAAGCTAGGATGCTTTTAAGATAGAAAATAAACCTCTTACTATAGGTCTATTAGCGCCATTCGCGCTGTTTTTAATTAGCGTTACTATATACCGTCTGCCTATACCTCTAGAATTCTTAATATATATAAGACTTATAAGGGCAACGGTTATGGTTTAATTAAAGTTTTTTGTATTATAAACTTTTAGGATTGTAATATGTTTATATAAAAGCGCTTTATTAGAGCCTCTTATACTTAAACTTTTAATAAGAGCTTAGGGTCTTATTACTATATCACTAAAGAGGAGGAGGATTGCTCTTATTTGTACTCGAAAACAACTATAGTAAGGCTTTAGGTCTATTATCTAATAGGCATTAATAATTGCATATAAGTCCTGCATATATATTATATCCTTTTCTTTCTTTAACGTGTCTAAATCGTATATTAGCGTTAAATAGGTTAGAATCCACTATAAAAAATTAGCTTAGTTTTTTTTTTTAAATTAAAGATCGCTTTATATCTTGTATATTAAGTTCTGCGCTATTATTTATACTATAGCCTGCCATATCTATAAATTTATATAGTATTTGTCTCTAGTACGCCTAAATTATACTTTCCTTCTTAATTTAAGAATTCTTTATGCGCTATTTAAGGTATGTTTTAAACGTATTAGCTATATACTAATAAAGGGCCTTAGTTGGGTTAAATTTAACTTTTAGGCAGAACCTAAATATAAATCGTTAGTACTATAAGGTGAATTTTAGTTTAAATATAAATGAACTTTTCTTAATTCCGGAACTTACATTTAATAAGAGAAGTAGACTAGGGCTTCCGTTTTAACTTCGCTCTTCCTTAGCCCTTATAATACGCAATCCTCTACTATAAATATTCCCCCTTAAAATTAGTATCGTTCCTAGCTTTAGAGTTAAAGCTTAAATCTAAGTCTAAAGCCGGCTTAGAATAAGACGGCTTGCCTAGTTTAAAGTCTAAGCTAGAGGCTAAACCTATATTTTGCCATTTCTTACTTTAAAAGGGTATAGTGGTTAAACGCGTAGTGTCTTAGTGCTTTAGTAGCTGCTAGTTACCCATATGCAGAAGCTAGCTTAAGAGCAACTGCTGTTAATAGGAATGTTAAAAAAGGCTCTACGGGAGATAGGCGTTCTTAAGAGCGGGATAGGGGGAAAAAACCCCGTAAGTAGAACCCTAGAAATTAAGTATTAAAAGTAAACGATATAATAGCAAAGGAAAATGCATACGTAGCGACTGTAAGAAAAGGGTTAAAGGAGCGTAGTGCAGAAGGGAGGTTTATTGGGTAAGGATATATAACGGGACTAGCCCAGTTATAGTAGGAATGTCTTAGTAAAATACTTGACAGATAAATTCCGACGCTTTAACTAAATTCTACCGAATTCTGCTAGCTTAATCGACTTCTGCCAAATTCTGCTAGATTAATTAAATTCTACTAAAGTCCGTTGAAGACCGCGTGCGTATATATGCATGCATCGACCACTAAGCCCCTAACTATTTAATTATATAATTCTCTTGTTATTCCCTTCTCTTCTTTACACAACGTTTTATTTTTAGTGAGAGCTATATACCCTTAAATTTAGATAGAATTTATATTATTTCTTTAAATCTTCCCTAAAGTCTCTTCGCGCCCTTATATTACGTTACATTAAAATAACTACTATTAAAATAGTAAACGAACTTAAACCCTCCGCGTTAACTATAAGTATTATAGCCCTAGTTAGGGAATAGTTAACCATAATATAATAATCCTTTATAGATGCTTTGGCCTAATAGCGAGTGATATTAGAAGTTTAGCACTAGTAATTAATAGGAGCAATCCGCGAAGAACTCTATAACCTTAAAGCACTTATATTGGAGACCCTAATAGCAATACCTATAAACGAATTAAAATAACTATATATAAACCTAACCCGTTAAATATAAACCCTAAATTAGTAATAGTAGCTTAACCTATACCTATAATAAACCTAGTACCTACTATAAAATCTAAAAAGCTCCCTAACCCTTTAATATTTAATAAAAACTAAAATAACCTACGTCCCTTTATAACTAAGCTCCGTTTTAAACTTTTAATAAACTATAATTAATACCCTACTAAAGCTAGCAAGATTAGCTATAGAATATCTCGTTTAAGTAAAGACGCTATATAAACTATAGACCCATTCTTCTGTAATGGCACCTTTATTAATTTTAAAATCTTTATTTCTCTACTAGAATAAATGTATAATAACGCTAGCCGTAAATATATAGCTATTACTAAGCTTAAAAACCTATAATAACGGAACTAAGACTTTACTAGCTTCTTTTTGGAATTTTTAGGCCTTATTAGTAAACTAGATTAGAATAAAGCCGCTAGAGTTACTACTTTCCGTTAAGCTATTTTAGATAAAATTAGAGTATAGTTAGTAGATAAAGAACTACTAAAGAACTTACCTAAATTTGCTATAATATATTAATAAATTAATAAGGACCTTTAATATAATAAATAAACTCGTTCTCTAAAGCTAACTATACCTTATATTTAAAACTCTATAAAACCGGTATATACACTAAAGCGCGATCTATCTCTAAAACCTAAAAGCCCTATATATAACCCTATAGACCTTAACGCCACTTAATCCTATATACCCTTAGGAACTAATAAATAAAGAATATTTTAGATGGGAAAAAAGGGTTATATTTAAAGGGATTACCAAACTTACCCTTTTAAAAAGATCCGCTATAGCTCCTCTTGGTCCTTAAGTTGCACTTATTTTATAAATTATACTCATTCTATAAATTATACTTAGTTGCTATAAAGCATCTTACCTTTAGTTAACTTAGAAAATAAGTTGTTTTAAGGCTAAGTTACGCCTTAAGATAAGAAGTAGAAAAGTATAAGTATTTAGGCTCTTTTAGCGCTAATATATAACATAACTCCCTTAATATACTTAGTAAAATTTAAATACTTAGAAAATAGAAGGAAGTATAAATCCTTATAAATAGCGGAGCTACTAGTATAGGCTTTATTAATACAAACTACGCAAAAACTTAACACTTAAATTTAAAGAAACTTAATAAGCCTTAAGGCCTATAAGGCTTTAATAATAAGCCTTTAATATATAATAAACTAACGCACTACGCTCTTATAAAGATGCGGATAGGCAAATACCTTAAATACGTTTCCCTATTTATAACACCCTTAAAGTATTATAAAGTAATACTTAGATATAAATAGCTAAAACAATACAACCCTTTAATTAGCTAGGTTAAAGAAAAACTAAAATTCCGTATAACCTACTACTAAAGTTATTATTTAAAACACTACTTGCCCTATAAATATATATATAACTATTTAAATTTAATATAATATAAATTACCCTTATTATAAACCCCAAACTAATATAATAAAGTTATAACTGCTAATCGCGGTAAAGAATGCGAAGATAATATATTAAAACCCCTTAAAATTTATATAATATAAGCTATACCCTTTTATTTATTAGCAAGAAAATAAAACTATAAGATCTTTACTATAACACTAAAAGATATTAAAAAAGTGTTAAAACTAAAGTAATATACTAACCCCTAACCTCTTATACCTAAAGAATATTATAATCTAATTAATACGTTTAAAAAACAATTTATAAACTAACTACCCCCGCATTAAGATAAGCACGATTTTAAAATAGAACTTAAACCTAGTATAACGCTAAAGTTTAGCCCGTTATACGGTATATTATAAAAAGAGCTACTAGTAATATAATAATACCTTAAAGAGCACCTAGAGAAAGGATTTATTCGCCCTAGTTAATTACTATTTACCTTACCTATACTATTCGTTAAGAAACTTAAAAAAGGCTTAAGGTTCTGTATTAATTATTAAGCCTTAAATATAATTATAATTTAAAACTAATATCCAATTCCTCTACTTTAAGAAACGCTTAATTACTTAGTAAAAGTATAATACTTTATAAAGCTTAATATAGTCGCTGCCTTTAATTAAATCTGTATTTGCGAAGGAGATAAAAAGTATATAGCTTTCTATACACAATAGGGACTTTTTAAATACCTAATAATGCCGTTTAGTATAAAGAACGGTCCTAGTATATTTTAATAATATATTAATAATACGCTTCGCGAATTCCTTAATATATTTATTACTGCGTATATTAATAATATTTTAATCTATTTATTTTTGCTTTCTAAGTATTGGAAGCACGTCTAAATAGTCTTTAAACGCCTGCGAGACGCGGGCTTATAATATAATATTAAGAAATACAAGTTCTATACGTCTAAAGTTATATACTTAGGCCTAATTATATCCCGTAACGGAATTAAAATAGACCTTAAAAAAATTGCTATAATTATAAACTAAAAAAGTCCTAGTAGTATATAAAATATCTAAAGATTTTTAAAATTTGCAAATTTCTATTATTAATTTATTAATCACTTTTTAAAAATTATTTAGCTATTAGTAAACTTAATAAGGAAGAATATAAGATTTAAATAGACTACTAAATATAAATAAGCTTTTAATAACCTAAAATATTATTTTATAACTACTTTAATTCTTACCTATTTTAATCCGGACCTTAAATATATTATTAAAATAAACTTGTCTAATTATATACTAGGAGGAGTGTTATTATAATATAATAAGAATAGCGAGCTACACCTAGTAGCCTTTTTCTCCTAAAAACTTACCCCTACTAAATTAAACTATAAGATATATAATAAGGAACTACTTATAATTATTAGATACTTTAAATAATAGCATTTAAAACTTAAAGAATTATTATTTCTAATACGCGTATTAACGGACCATAAAAACTTATAGTACTTTATAACTATAAAGCAATTAATATAGCGCTAAATTTGTTAGGCTAAATACCTCTTATAATTTAACTTTAAAATTACGTACTAACCTAGGAAACTTAATTAGAAGCCTAACTTATTAATATAATAATTATAGAACTTACTTATAAACGCCTCTAACAAACGGATTATAAATTAATTATAAATTCTACTACCCCCTAAACGCTTTAAGAAACTACGCCCTATATTTCTAAACGCAGAGCTTAATAGGAATAAATTGGAAATTAATAAGTGGGATATAGAAATTAATAAATTAATAGAGTATAAATATAAGAACGATCTTTAGATAGTAAATATAATAAAAGCAATTTAAATAGGGAAATGGTAATATAAGGATATTACACTCGCTAAATGCGAAATCCGTAATAATCGGTTATACTATTAACAAAAGATAGTAGTACTTTAACTATTACTAATTCTAATATAAAGATAGCGAGATATCTTAATTAACTTTATAGTTAACCTGCCTAACAGTAATAGATTTATAAATATTATAGTAGTTATTAACCATCTTATAAAAATATAATATATAATTCCTATAGACTTAATTAATATAATATTAGTAGCCGAATATTTTATTAAATACGTCTTTAAGCTATACTGACTTCTTAATTTAATAATATCCGACCTCGGAAGCTAGTTTATTTTAGATTTCTAGCAAGCCCTATATAAATAATTAAGTATATAAATACGACTCTTAACTATATTTTATCTAAAGATAAATAGATAAACTAAAATTGCGAACGTAATTATAGAACAATATCTATAAATATACTACTCCTATCTATAAGATAATTAGGAAAAGTAGCTACCTTTAGCTAAGTTTACTATAAATAATATAAGAAACAAATTAATAGGCATAACGCTGTTCTACGTAACCTACGGATAAGACCCTTAACTTAAATTTAAGCTATAACCCAAAATTAATATAATAGGACCTATAATTAAAACGATTTAACTAATTAATATATATAACTTCGCTAATTAAATAAAGTAGTTAACGGAACTATTATAAAGTAAATTAGCGTACGCTTAAACGGTATAGAAATAGTATATAAATAAAAAACGAGCTTCTGTGTAGGACTTTAAGGAAGGTAATATAGTTTACCTAAATATATAAAACCTAAAGACTTAACAACCCTTAAAGAAACTAGACTAGAAGTTTATAGGCCTATACTAAATTAAGAAGAAACTAAGCCTATACGCTTATAAGCTTAAACTGCTAACTAAGATAAAAATATATCTAACGTTTTATATAAACTTACTATAACCCTTAAAAAGTAAACCTATAACTCGCGAAGTACTACTACTACCTTCTATAATTGTTAATAACGGTAATAGTTCTTACTTTATTAACTTAATTAATAATATATAATAGAAAATACGATCTAAATAATTTAAACTTTTTATTAAGTGGGAAGGATATAAAATATAAACTTAGGAAACCTATAACCAGATTAAGACTAACGCGCCTTCCCTAGTAAAAAAATTCTATAAAGACTATCCTTCGCGGCCTACTTTAGCTAGATAGATATAATATAAAGGTAAATAACTACTACCTAATACGAATATACAAAACATAATAGCAGGAAGCTTAAAATTAAAAAGAACTTAAAATACGTTATAACGTTTATAATATAATTACGTAACACGTAAGATATTAAGGAACTTTAACCGGCGGTTAAAGTTATCTAATTAGTTAGATTTGCCTTGCCAAAACCTACTATAAAGATGTTAGTTTAACTCACTACCTTAACTAAGCTAATAGCGATTTTCTATACCGGGCATAGAAAATCCTAATTAGCCTACTTAACGATTAGAACTAGTAAAACCCTATATTACTACCTAACGCAAAAACATAATACGCGATAAGTTATAAGTCTTAACTAAAATTAAATTATTTAAATTATTTAGACCTTCGGCTAAAAGGGGGGGGTACTATAATAGGACTAGCCTAGTTACAGTAGGAATGTTTTAGTAAAACACTTAACAGATAAATTCCGACGCTTTAACTAAATTTTACTAAATTCTACTAGCTTAATTAACTTCTGCCAAATTCTGCTAGATTAACTAAATTCTACTAAAGTCTATTGAAGACCGCGTGCGTATATGCGCATGCATCGGCCACTAAGCCCCTAACTATTTAATTATATAATTCTCTTATTATTCCCTTCTCTTCTTTACGCAACGTCTTGTTTTTAACGAGAGCTATATACCCTTAGATTTAGATAGAATTTATATCATTCCTTTAAATCTTCCCCAAAGCCTCTTCGCGCCCTTACAGGATAGTGCTTTTAGCAGAAGATAAGGATGATAGTGGAAATAGGATTAGGTAGGCGGCGGACGTCTATAGTTTCTTAAATAGCCGTTAAGGGACGTTTAGGGAGCTTCGAGAGGTGCGTTATAGGGCTACACGCGCACTTCTAAGTTTAGTAAGTAAGGGAGACCCTACTGCCCTTAGCACGCTTAGCACGTTATAAAAGCGGCGATAGACATAGGTCTAAGCGAGGAGAAACTGCCTCCTAAAACGGGGGGTAGGAACCTCTAAATCCGGCTATATCTTCCCTAACAACAAGATTTTAGTAGTTATTAACTATCTTATAAAAATATAATATATAATTCTTATAGACTTAATTAATACAATATTAGTAGCTAAATATTTTATTAAATATATCTTTAAGCTATACAGACTTCCTAATTTAATAATATTTAACTATAAAAGCTAGTTTATTTTAGACTTTTAGTAAGCCCTATATAAGTAATTAAGTATATAAATATAACTCTTAACTATATTTTATTTAAAGATAAACGGTTAAACTAAAATTGCGAATGTAATTATAGAATAATACCTATAAATATACTACTTCTACTTATAAGATAACTAGGAAAAGTAGCTACCTTTAGCTAAGTTTACTATAAATAATATAAGAAATAAATTAATAGGCGTAACGCTATTTTACGCAACCTATAGATAAAACCCTTAATTTAGATTTAAACTATAGCCTAAAATTAATATAATAGGACCCATAATTAAGAGAATTTAACTAATTAACGCGTATAACTTTACTAATTAAATAAAGTAGTTAATAGATCTATTATAAAGTAAATTAGCGTACGCTTAAACAGTATAGAAAAAGTATATAAATAAAAAAAAATAAGCTCTTATATAGGACTTTAAGGAAGGTAATATAGTTTGCCTAAATATATAAAACCTAAAGACTTAATAACCCTTAAAGAAACTAGACTAAAAGTTTGCGGGCCTATACTAAATTAAAAAGGAACTAAGCCCGTACGCTTATAAGCTTAAACTATTAACTAAAAAAAAAATATATCTAATGTTTTACGTAAACTTACTATAACCCTTAAAAGGTAAACCTATAACTTATAAAGTGCTACTACTACCTTTTATAATTATTAATAACGGTATATAAGGGCGCGAAGAGACTTTAGGGAAGATTTAAAGGAATAATATAAATTCTATCTAAATCTAAAGGTATATAGCTCTTACTAAGAACAAGACGTTGTATAAAGAAGAGATAGGAATAATAAGAGAGTTATATATTAAATAGTTAGGGGTCTTAGTAGTCAATATATACGTATATACGTACACGGTCTTTAACTAACTTTAATAAAATTTAATAGATCTAGTAGAACTTAGTAGAATTTAGTTAAAGCGTTAAAATTTATCTATTAAGTGTTTTATTAAAACATTCTTACTATAACTGGGCTAGTCCTATTATAGTACCCCCCCTTTAGCTAAAGGTCTAAAACAATTTAATTTAGTTAAGACTTTATAACTTATCGCGTTTTTATATATTTATATTAGGTGGCGGTATAAAGTTTTACTTGTTTTAATTATAAATAGACTAACTAAGATTTTCCATACCTAGTATAGAAAATCGCTATTAGCTTAGTTAGGGTAGTAAGCAAAACTAATATCTTTATAGTAGGTCTTAGTAAGGCAAATTTAACTAATTAGATAACTTTAACTACTAGTTAAAGTTTTTTAATATCTTATATATTATATAACCGTATTATAAACGTTATAATATATTTTAAGTTCTTTTTAATTTTAAGCTTTCTACTATTATGTTTTATATATTTATATTAGGTAGTAGTTATTTCCCTATATATTATTGTTGGTATACTTTAACACAGTGCAATAGACGTAATATACGTGCAGTGCGATATGTAATTGGATTCTTTAGGTTCTATTCTATAATACAGTGTTAATACATATACGCGTCTCGCGTAGGTCACGTGCTGTGCACGTAATACGTGAAACGAATATATATACCGACAATTATATTTATCTAGCTAAAGTAGGCTATAAAGGATAGTTCTTATAGAATTCTTTTACTAGGAAAGGCGTATTAGTTTTAATTTGCTTATAAGGTTCCTAAGTTTATATCTTATATCCTTTCTATTTAATAAGAAGTTTAAATTATTTAGACTATGTCTTCTATTATATATTATTAATTAAGTTAATAAAGTAAGAACTATTACCGTTATTAATAATTATAGGAAGTAGTAGTAGTATTTTATAAGTTATAGGTTTACCCCTTAAGGTTTATAGTAAGTTTACGTAAAACGTTAAATATATTTTTATTTTAATTAATAGTTTAAGCTTATAAGTATATAGGCTTAGTTCCGTTTTAGTTTAGTATAGGCCTATAAACTTTTAGTCTAGTTTCTTTAAGGGTTATTAAGTCTTTAGGTTTTATATATTTAGGTAAATTATATTACCTTCTTTAAAGTCCTATATAGGAGCTTATCCTTTATTTATATGCTATTTCTATAGCGTTTAAGCGTACGTTAATTTACTTTATAATAGTTCCGTTAACTACTTTATTTAATTAACGAAGTTATATACGTTAATTAGTTAAATCGTTTTAATTATAGGTCCTATTATATTAATTTTAGGTTATAGTTTAAATCTAAGTTAAGGGTCTTATTTATAGGTTATGTAAAAGAGCGTTATACCTATTAATTTATTTTTTATATTATTTATAGTAAACTTAGCTAAAGGTAGCTACTTTTCCTAGTTGTCTTATAGGTAGGAGTAATATATTTATAAGTATTATTCTATAATTACGTTTATAATTTTAATTTAACTATTTATCTTTAGATAAAATATAATTAAGAGTTATATTTATATACTTAATTATTTATATAAGGCTTACTAAAAGTCTAAAATAAACTAGCTTCTGTAATTAGATATTATTAAATTAAAAAGTCTATATAGCTTAAAGACGTAGTTAATAAAATATTTAGCTACTAATATTATATTAATTAAGTCTATAGGAATTATATATCGCATTTTTATAAAATAGTCAATAACTACTATAACATTTATAAACCTATTATTATTAGGTAGATTAACTATAAAGTTAATTAAGATATCTTGCTATCTTTATATTAGAATTGGTAATAGTTAAAGTACTCTTTACTTCTTTATATAAGAGGTCTTTCTACGTACGTATATTCTATATACTTAAACGTATTTTTATATATAGTTATGCATTATAGGCTAGTAATATACTTATTAGATAATTTTATAGGTCTTTATATAGCTAAAATTCCCTATTATAGAGGAATTATATATAAATTTAAGTATCTTAAATTATAAGGGTTTAAAATTTAGGACTATTATCTTCTATTAATAGTATAACTAATTATTATAAATTTTATATTTAGTGAGTGTAATATCCTTATATTACCGTTTCCCTATTAAATCGCTTTTATTATATCTACTATCTAAAGGTTATTTTTATATTTATACTCTATTAATTTATTAAGTTCTATATCCCACTTATTAATTTTTAATTTATTTTTATTAAGCTCCGTATTTAAAAATATAAGGTATAGTTTCTTAAAGCGTTTAGGGGGTAATAGAATTTATAATTAATTTATAATTTGTTTATTAGAGGCGTTTATAAATAAGTTCTATAATTATTATATTAATAAGTTAGCCTTCTAATTAAGTTTACTAGGTTAGTATGTAATCTTAAAGTTAAATTATAAGAGGTATTCGGCCTAACAAATTTGGTATTATATTAATTGCTTTATAGTTATAAAGTACTATAGGTTTTTATAGTCCGTTAATACATATATTAAGAATAATAATTCTTTAAGTTCTAAACGCTATTATTTAAAGTATCTAATAATTATAAGTAGTTCCTTATTATATATCTTATAGTTTAATTTAATAGGGGTAAGTTTCCGAGAAAGAAAGGCTACTAGGCGTAGCTTAATTGTTTTTATTATTTATTGCTTAACGTCTAATTTAGATCCCTATTAGGCCTTCGTGGACTACTCTTTATTTACATATAGGGAGAAAACTCTGCTTAAGAAAACCCCGTGATCTATCTCCCCGCCATTTAGGACTCGCCTACTTAGCGCTTATAAGTCGCCTATAGTGCTCTACTACTTTACTTTTTAACCTTTTTAAGAACCACTGCTGCCGTAATAATCCTATGGACGCGCTAGTATTGTAAACTTTACTCTACTACTGTAGAGTTATTAGGGGGCGCCTATTACTCGCCCCTTTGCCTTTTATTACTATTTCCTTTATAACCTAAAACTGGTTTAGTATATTTTAGCTAATAAGCTACTAGGTAACCGCCTTAAGACCTTTTTATATTAAGAGTAGTATATTATAGTTCTCTGTGCCAGCTACTAAGAGTATTACTTCTTAGTTAGCGCGTAGGGGGTATAGCAGTATTACGTGTTTTAGTGTCTATTTTAGCTAGCTATATTTATATCTCGGGCTACCTACTAAGACACCTATCTAGTAGAGCTAGTTTTTTAGTCCTATTATCCCTATTCTTAAAAGTGTTGCTATTATATTTTCTGCCTTTATTAGGCCTTCTTAGAGCCCTTAAGTATTTACCTCCTATAGCGTTAACTATGCTACGGCTTAGGTTTCTCTTGCTTAAGTTAGCCTCTATACCTTTAACTCTTATACGCCTTTTTAGCATTAATCCAACTAGTATTATATTGTGGTAGATGGTTTCCTAGTATTCTTTTATATACTACTTTAGCTCCTTTCTCTTTCTTACTATTATCTTTACTGGCCTCTTATGCATTTTTCTTCCTTTACTATATAGGCCTAGACCCTAACGCAGCACTGTTCTTCTTCTGCTTTCTTTACCTATTTCTCTAATATATCTTCCCTACTTTGCGGTTATTGGTTTATTCTCCTATAGGGCACCCTAAAGTCCCTCCATAGTTTATTTAGGCGTATCTTAATATACTTTATAATATTAGCGTTACGTTTATTTTACGCTCTTTATATTATAGCGGCTTTAATATATAGTTATAGGGGGGGAGTATTGGCTTCCTTCTTAAGCAGTGCTGTGGCTGTTCGCTTATACCAGCCTATTATACTCTAAAGGCAGGCTATTTAGACCTTTTAGAGTAGTTTAAGGAGTAATTTAGGGGGGCCTTTTTTAGTTTCTCTAATAGCCCAAATACTAGATCTATATATTATAGTTAGCTAGATAACTGCTATATATAGTAGGCGTAACCTTTAGAAGTATAGACCCTATATAAAATTAACAATCCTAAATAGTGCGATGTATTATGCTTGGCCCTTATAGGCCGCTTATACTATATATGCGCTCTACTAGAGCTTACTGTCTACCTATACTCCTAATACCCTTAGGCCCTAAACTAGTTAACCCCTAAAGCCTTAAATAGAGATTATATAATAGAGATCTGCAGATTAGTTGCGTTTTCTTATAAAATAGATTAGCTAGTATTTCTCTAGTAAGAATTAAACTCTATATCGTCTTGCTTATTCTATATAGGTATTGTAGGCTTTCTGTAAGCTTTGCAGTGTAAAGAATTAAATAAACGACTTGATTGTGAATGTAGCTCTAAAGCCTCTATATATACACGAAGAAGGTAGAGGTAATAAGACATGATGGGGTAATAGGTAACTTAAATGGGAACAATGATTTGCAAGTAATATTGATCTGCAATTAATATATAGGGTGGCGTTAACGCTGTCTTGGAGCCTTCCAAGCGGTGATCTTGTGTCTTAGCACAGTGTCGGTAGTCAGTTACACACCCCCCTAGATTTAATGATGTAGTTAAAGCTATAGAACATAAAATGAGGGCAGAAGCTATACTAAAATAGGAAATTTAGATATAATTTAAGAGTAGCAAAGGGTAGGGTAATTAAAATGGCATATTGCGAATATCGCGGATATTGCGGATATCGCGGACATTGTGAATGGAATTAATTGATCTGATGTTGAATATCCACTAAATTTAATTGCTTTATCTAAGCTTCGTGCTTTTGACGAGGTAGGATCTTGGTAAGGCCGTTAGTAGGCATCTTGTCTGTAGGGACCTATTATACGTTAATCTTTTTAACTTGGACTTCCTGTCTTAGCTAGTGCTGATGGACGTCAATATATCAAAGCTTGGTATTAAGCTTTGGTGTATCCTATCTTAGGAGTTATATGGTCTGTATATTGTCGCAGAGCACAGTAAATTCGCGTTCTAAATTGAAGCCTATTGCCTTAAAGAATCGTTGCCACTAGATGATTTTAACGGCAGCAGTAGATAGGGAGAGAAGCTCTGCTTTAGTAGTTAAGCGAGTAACTAATTGTTATAAGGTAGCTTTCCAATTAATTGGGCCTCTAAATAGTATAAATAGGTACCCCTAAGAGCTCTGTCTAGTTTCTTTATTGTCCGCAAATACTGTATTAGATGCTCCGTAAAAGGTAATATCTTCTCCTTTTAGGTTTCTGTAATAGACGTGTGCTTTAAAGGCTTCGCTAGAGTATTTAATAGCTGTTGATTTTGTTCTAAGGCAGTAGGAAATGGCTTGGTTTGCTGTATTAAGGTGTTCTTAATTTGGATTAGTAAGGAATTCGGCCAGCTTAGAATGCGTCTTAGTAATATTAGGTCTTCTAAATATGGCTAGGTGTGTAAGAGAACTAACCTGTTACTAATAGGCTAGTGTTCTTTAAGGGTTCGTCTACTGATTAAACGGAATTAGTTTAGTAGGTAGTAGAGATTTAGGAAATCTTCCTGGTTAAATATTGAATTAATTGGCTATCCTTTTGATGTAGGAATCTTGGCAGAGCTAGAGCTTTTGACTTGGTTAATCTTGTTCGATTTGAATTTCTAGGAACTACTATAGGTCTCCTAGTGCACGGATCTCGTATCGGTGCAGCAATTTTGCTTTAAATTCTTTAAGTCTTAAAAGGTCCTTCTTGGCAAATAGGACGGCAATATTATCTATATAGAAGAAGATATTAAGTTATCTGTTGGTAAATAGGTAGTTAGTGCCTGGTACTAGTTCTAATCCGAATTTAGCTAGTATATTAGTAAGCTCTTTATACTAAAGTAGTGGTAAGATTTTTAATCTATATAGCGCCATGAGTAGCTTTAGGATATATCCGTTTTGATTAAATCCTTCTAGGCAGTACCAGTAGATTGGTTTACTAAGCTTGGCGTTTATAAATGCGTTTATAGCATTATACTGTCGAATTTTTAGGTTGAATGCGGCTGCTATAGCTATAAGAGCACGGAATATTCGAGTAGCTAGGGTTGCTGCATAGGTCTCTTCTTTGGTAATCTGTAGGTCTCCGCGGACGTATAGTCTAGCTTTAAGCTTTTATAGGTAGCCGTCGCTATTAAGCTTATATTTAAAGACCTATTTTAGTAGAAGGATCTGCTTGTTGCCTGCTTCTGCTTTTAGTACAGTCTTGAATATCCCTTGGCGTTTTAGGTCATTGTATTCTTTTTCTATAGCCTTTTGAAAGCTAGTAGTTAAAGGATGCTTTCTTAGTTCTTTAAGGTTCTTTAGTTTAGGAGGAAGATTGTCCTAATATAGAGATAAGGATCTAGTTTGGTTAATGTCCTTTACTAGTTCTGTGGTAAAGCTAGCGTAGTAACCAGATAGGGTAGATAGATTGGCTAGTGCCGCTGTATACGCTTGACGTTGAATTCGTTTTAACCCTTTTAGTAGGATAAGGTTGGTAGAAGGTTTGGCCGAGACCTTATTAGCTTATGGAGCTATATTTAACGGTTCTAGTAAACTGCTTAGTTGGGTAGGTCCTGTTTTAATTGCCTCTAAGATATCGACTTCAAGTCCTTTTGGTGAGGTGTTTGTTTTTAATAGATTTGGAGATACTGTTCTGCTAGGAGTTGGTAACTGTTTAATATCCTTTGTAGGAGTCTCTGCCGAATCGTTTAATTTAGGTGTAGTCGTTTAATCTATATTTAAGTTAGGTTTATATAGGATATATTTATCCTTAAATTTATCCTTAAGGAGAGGTTCTAGTAGACTAATTGTCTAAAGGGTGTCTTCTAATGCTTCCTTTAGTAGGTAGTTAATGTCTTAACCCTTAGGGTTATAGAATAAGGTCTTGTTAAATATAACGTCTCTAGTTTTAATAACCTTACAGAGACTTAGAATCCAGATTTAATAGATATTAGTTGAATTATAGCCGACTAGATATCCAATTAATGTATAAAGAGCTAGTTTGTCTCCCCTTTTAATTTGTTTATCTAGTATATAGGTTTTACAGCTATATATATGTATATAGGTAAGAGATAGCAGCTTACCGTAGGTAACCTTATAGGGAGTTCTTTACCCTAGTTACTTATTTAGGGTTCGATTAAGTGTATATTTAGTAGTAAGGAAAGCTTTTGGTTCTAAAGACGGGGGTAAGAAAGCTTCTAGCTATATAGCCCTTAATCGTTCTATAAGGGTTTATCTAGATCGTTCTACTCTACTATTTTGTTCTTTAGTATACGGGGCTTAATACTTAAAGGTAATACCTTTATCTGCGCACTATATCTATAAGGTGTCTCCTATCTGTCTAAAAGCTTATTTATTATTGCTTTAGAAGAAGATAACGTCTTAGTAGAATTGTATTTTAATTAGCTGGTAAGTTTTACAAATAGTAGGTAGAATAGTAGCTTTATCCTTGTTCTTGGCGGTGTATATAAAATTAAATTTAGAATACGTGTAATATAAGTATATTACGTATTTATCGCTATTGTACCCTAGTTCTCCTAGGGTAATAATATTAAAAGCTAGCCGCTTAAATGGTTAAGTAGCTAGATATTTATGCTCTTGTCTTTAAGAGATCTACTATATATGCTTTGCTAATAAGCAAACTTTATATTTAATTTTAAGCGGTGCTCGCTTGTCGTTTAGCTTAAGCTTTGCGCTATTAACGTGCTTAGGAAGTTGCTTAATAGCATTAGGTCCTGTATGGCCAAGTATTTTATACCATTTTGTGGCTGTAGCTCCGACTGGTTTGCGGGCTATTCTGCTTGGTTAATGTCTTCTTAATAAGAAGGTTGATTAAGTTGTTAAATCTAGGGTATTTATAGGCTCTTAGTATATTAGTGCCCAGTAGCCCTCTAGTTATTTTGTATAGTATACTGTTTCGCTAATAGCTAGATGGTATAGTAAGTTTCGTCCTAAGTTAAAATGGATATCGTTATCTGTAGCCCTTAATAGTGCTATAATATTTATAAATATAGTAGGTACTAGTGCTATATAGGATAGCTTTATTTTTAACTTCCCAGTAGGTATATTAATAGTAATAGTTACTATTCCGTAGGCTTAAATCTTTTTAAAATTTCCGCTAGCAATTAGGTAGTCGTCTTTTATAGCTAGGTAGGAGAAGGTAAAGTTTTCTTAGTTGTTATAGATGTGGGTATTTACACTAGGGTTAAGTATCTAGGTATTTTGGAGCTTAAATAGAAATTAACTAGTATTAAACGCGGCAGTATGGCTAGTAGGTATCTTAAAAGGTGAGGCTTTAAAATTAAAATCGATTGTAGATTCTATATTCTTTACTTCTTATTCCCTTTTTTAAATTTAATTAACTGCGCGTTTAATCTAAGGTATAGATAAGATTGCTTTTTTTACTTTCTTTTAAATGTCTAGGTTTGGTTTCTATCCTTAAGGGCGCTTCTGCTTAACAATATAGTAGCAGCTACTAAATCAATATTTAAAGCCGCATATGCATTCCCTACTCCATTTTAAATTTAAATTTAAATTACTATTGGAATTGGAATTAATATTAGAATTTAAATTGGAATTGGAATTGCCTTATAGGGTTACAAAGGTAGAGCTATTGGTAGTAGTAGCGGAGGATGCTTGCTGCATGCGGTAGTGCTCCTTAAATTCCTTAATAAGATTAATGATAGACGGTATAGCTTTGTCCTTACGTTTTTTGCGGATAAGGTCTACTTCTAAAGCTCCTACAAAGCTAGAAGAGATAGGCTTAATTACTTAAACGAAGTCGTAGTGGGGCCTAAAGCCTTACACGTCTAGTAGGTCTAATTACTTAGCAAGCTTATAGACGTTCCGCTAGCTGTTTAACCATTTTTTAATGCTCTGTTTTTTGTTATAGTCTTTTAGAGCTATATATTGTATTAGGACGTTGTGCTTTTAACCTAAGGTGGTAGGGGCAAGCGCTTTCTTAAGTGCTTTAAGCCGTTTATAGACCGAATCTAGGCCGTTAATAAGGGGAAGGTAGGCTACTAATGTCGTTTATACAATGTAGTTACTAATGTCGTTAATAGCCTGCTCTTGCTTTTAGTGTATTTAAAGATCGTCTTTGTATTTAGCGTAGAGCTGGTTATAGATAGCGAATTAGTCTTGTTCTAGCTGGGTTATTAATATAGCTATAGGTTATACGTCCGCTGGTGTGGGCCGTTTTGGTGGTTTTAGCGTTAGAAGCTTATCTTTCTTCTTAGACGGGTTAATATACTGCTATACCTTGTTGGTTTTGGCTGTGTCTTAGATAATAAAGAACTACTATGTCCAATTAGATGGCTGGTTAAGGATAAGGTTGACTTTTAATTCGCTTATAGTCATTATTTTAGGATTTTAATAGGTCAGGTAGGGTCCAAATGGCGTCTTAGTAAAAACCTTATTTTAATATTCCGAACTTTTAATTTAATTCGTTAGTTTATTTATTAGTTGGGTACATTTATTAACCAAGGTCGGTCGTCCGTTTGTTTAATAAATAAAGAAGCTTAAGACACTATAAAGGTAGAAGTAGTAACTTCTTAAATAAGGTAGTAGATTAATTGGTTAGTAGGTAGTGCGATCTGGGCTTATAACTATAAGCTTTATAGTATAAAGAATTAAATAAACGACTTGATTGTGAATGTAGCTCTAAAGCCTCTATATATATAAAGAAGGTGGAGGTAATAAGATATGATGGGGTAATAGGTAACTTAAATAGGAACAATGATCTGCAATCAATATATAGGGTGGCGTTGACGCTGTTTTGGAGCCTTCTAAGTGGTGATCTTGTGTCTTAGCATAGTGTTGGTAGTCGGTTACACTTTCTCTAGTGTCCTATAATTCTCTGCGGCTATTAGCCTATATATAATTAGGTTTATATTATTAATAAAGCCTATCCCCTAGGTCGCCCCTTTCTTAAAGGTATTAAGTAGGTTGCTTATAAAGAAGAGGAAGAGTATAGGCAAAAGAGGTAATCCTTATAGTATACCTATTGTAACTATAATAGGGGGGCTCTAGTATCCGCTAAAGACTAATAATATTTCTTTCTGGCCTATAAACCCCTAAATAAATTATATAATCTATTCTAGGAAGCCCTTTACCCTAAAGATATATAGAAGGCGCTTATAGGGTATATTATTGTAAGCGCCACTAATATTTAGGCTAAGTATTAATACTATAAAGTCCTTTCGCATAGCCTATGTAGTTTTAATAGTAGTAGCGAGTAGTGTAAATGTTAATAGCGTTAAGCGATTCTTTCTTGCCCCTATTTAGCTTTATAATA
>Ga0307515_10004157_pt1 | contig 30139 bp, 22 predicted proteins | sample 17_EM_MG_FD_194513 | JGI IMG/M metagenome (GOLD analysis project Ga0307515, IMG submission 194513) | Populus trichocarpa ectomycorrhiza microbial communities from riparian zone in the Pacific Northwest, United States - 17_EM | ecosystem: Host-associated > Plants > Roots > Unclassified | place... | reverse complement strand
AATATGCATGCATTCATTACTAAGACCACTGGCATTCACCGTCACAAACAACCACCTAAAGTGTTTGAAATCCAACAATGTCAAATACTTTCCCGTTTCCCACGCATGGGACCAGTCCATCGCGGAAGCTTATGCGCTTCGTGTCTCCAATCCCGGCGCTGCTAAAGCATGCTATGAGGTTCCCATTCGGACGCTGCTAGCAGTCATCCAGCGCTTCGGGCCTGACGTGCACCTCTGGCATGACTATATCAGCATCCCTCAGTGGCAGGATAAATTTCGAGGAACGCCCATCCTACCCCAAATTTTCGATATCTTCAAGGAAAGCGGTTGTGCAATAATACATTTGGGACTTCAGCCACCTGTTGAAGTAATGAAGACGTCCACCCCTGAAACCCTCATCGAGCATGTATCCAGCTTACAGCGCTTCTTCAATGCACATTGGTTCAGCCGTATGTGGCCAGTCGTTGAATTTGACCGGGCTGGAGAAGCGTATATTATGAGCAGCAAGTACGAGATCATGCCGAGCAAATTCTCTTCGTTCGTGAAGCAGATAATCGATCTAAACAGCACTAGTTACCCACAATCCTCGGGATCAGCGCTGAAATGGATCGAGGACCTGCCTCTCTTTGTCAAAGAAAGACAAAAGAACAAGTGCCTTGGATACGTCTTCGACATGATATCTGATCAAGGATGTCGCTCATTTCGCGATAAATTCATCGGCGCATCCGAACTCCTTGAAGTTCCCGAATATCCAACATCGCTGCCCCCAGTTCCGCAAGACGCCTGTCTTTGGCTTTCAGAGAGACGGTTGGGGGGGGATGATTTCAGTCCACTGTTGCTACGTCCTTCCAACGAGCCGAAATACGAAAAGGCCCGGTGGCTCAAAGGCCACACTGCAATGACAGCAGACATGTGGGGCTTGGGAGTTCAGACACAACCGGCTCGTGTGGCGCCGCGGCTTCAAGATCATGCTATATATCTGGAGTTGGAGCTGGTTGGGAGATTAACAGACACATTCTCGTGGGAAGTGCGAGCAGAAGACAAGTACACTAGTTTTTCGGAGGTTCTTCCACACCTTGTCAAGCTGGCTGGTGGATCTGTGGCGGGATTTGTCAAAAGTCTAGAATGCATTTATCCATCCCAATTCTTCTGGACAGAGAGTACTAGCAATGACTACCAATTTCCAGCCTTGCGATATGAAGTCCCTCCGTCAGGGACTATTAACACGACGCTTGGGAATCTTCTCGAGAGATACAGCGAGGCGATCAGCAGAGATGATGTCGCCGAGTTCAAATCATTGTGTGATGCCATCATCTCATTGCTTGCACTATCAACCCCGCCACTAATATCAAATTTCGGATCATTTGCGAACGTCAGCCGCCTCCAATTGCACAGTCGACTGTGTGATCCATCAGAGTGTACACTAATTTCTGTTTCTTGTCCAAGCTGTGATAAGACATCCGCATTCAGAGCTACCTCGTGGCAGAAACCCACAACTCAAGCCCAACTCTATCTCATTCCGGGATTGGCATACCAGTACTCTGTTCCTGGTGGAATGGGAATTATCGTAGAGAACGAAGAAATCATTGGGCGAGTGCGCTTTGGTACTTCAGCATGCAATTGCAACCGCCCTGCTACAGTGAAACTGTCTTGAGCTTTACGTGAGCGGGAGATTGACGGGATGGACAAAGTTTCAGTCTAATTGATCGACTTCACTCTTCGGTTGTGTTTATTAACCATGGAACTAATGGTCTGTTAATTTTCGCCACTAAAGTTTTCTTCAAGTACATACATATAGATCCTTCCATCTTCTTATCCCACGAATCCAACAACTTCATGTGATCTTTAGAGATGGTAAAGTCGTCCACTTGCGAATTAGCGTGGAGATGAGCGAGGCTGGTTGATTTCACGATAGGTGTCCATACTTTCTGAAGGCTGTACCGAATGAGTATCTGGGCGGTTGATTTGTTGTATTTGTTTGCCAGTGCACAAAGTTCGGCATGCGATGAGTGGCTGTTCCGAGCAATCGCACTATAGGCTTGAATCCAAATCCCTTGATCTCTGCAAAAGCTTTCAAGTTTGCGCTGCTGGCACCATGGATGGAGCTTCAAATATCAGTTAGCCTTTGGTTTCTTTGTAAAATTCCAAGTAAATCAGGCTTGTTACTCAATCAATTCAATTCAATTGAGGCCTTGAATTGATTGAATTGAAGGCTTTGTAAGCAGAAGGTTCAGTTGATTGAATTGATTGATTCAATATTGAAACGATTGCATCTAATTGCAACTACGTAGTAGTTAGTAATTATCACGAGTCTTGACATGGTGTTGATGCAGGAGGACCTACCTGGCAACGCCCGAACCGTTTTCTACCGTCGTTTCTGTCGCTCCTGCCGTTAATATAGGTCTATCGCGAGTCTTGGCATGGTGTTGAGTTACTACAAATCTAATCATAAAACTCTTCTTACCTGCCAAGATTCTGGCGATAATGTGATGGTGTAAACAACGGGTAATGCTCGGGTAACCCTTTTTTGGTAAGGGGTCTGAGAAAAATAAGGTTTAGAGCATTATTATATATTATGTTCTGCATATTTCTGTGTAATATTAAAAGTTTCAATATTTATCAATCAATTCAATTCAACTAGAACCTCTATATTGATAGAGTTGCCAAGCCAGCAAGCTCTCAGTTGATTGAATTGATTGAGTCTTGGCATTCAATTCAATTCAATATTGAAACCTGGGTGATTGAATAACAAGCCTGAAGTAAATACCTCCAATTGATTGACTCTTGGGGGATAAATCTTTGCAAATTGTCGCAGCTCCAGGATGTGCTCTGTTGTGTAGTTGCTAACACCAATGCTTTTAACTATTCCTTCCTCAACCAGATCCTCCAGGGCTTGCCAGGTTACACGCCGAGCATCTGCTGCCGTATCATCTTCATCATTGCCAGGTTGATGGATGAGGAAGAGGTCCACATAAGATAATCCCAGTCTGTCAATAGAGGCTCGCGCAGAGTCAGACGCTTCCTTTGGGCTGCTTGGGTTCTTCTTGAAACCACTGGAGATCTTGTTTATTACAAATATGTTTTCGCGGGGAATTGAAGACTTTCGGACCGCTTTCCCAATTTCCTCTTCATTTCGGTACACTTGAGCGGTGTCGATCATGCGATAGCCAGCTGCTAGGCCTCGCTGGACATAGTTTATGCATTCGAATCCGCTGACTCTCTCGGTTCCAAGTGCTATAGACATAGCCCGCTTAGTAAGATTTGAAGTCATTGATAAGCGCTTCAGTGTTTAGTATCTCTATTGCTGAAGAATAGGGGTAAACTTACAATGAAATTGGTCTAGAAGAGAGTAGTAATGTAGAAGACAAAGGAGGATTGTGCCGGTCCGTGAGAATTCGGTATAACGTAGTCTGCGGGCATGTGGCCATTGCGGGCATGTGGCCACCCCTCAAAATCGTGAAACACGCGACGCGATACAACTACAACCTCAATGGCCACCCCACAACAGGAAAACCCCCTTTTTCGAGAGGGCAGACTTATTCTAGCTATCAATGCCTATAAACAAGGCCAATTTGAAGCCCTCTAACCTGCTATAATAACGTACGATGTGCCCCAAACAACAGCTAGGCGCCGCATCGCCGGCATTACACTATAACGCGGTTCTATCGCGCCAAATCGCCGCCTTACACCAGCATAAGAAGAGACTCTTAAGCAGAGGATTCTGTCAATGGATTAACGCGGTATACTAACTAGGAATTCTACTATACGGCAGATGGCTAGCCTTCTAGCTACCTAGCGTGGATTACAACCAGTTGGCGAGCGATGGGTATACGACTTTATTAAGCGCCACAACAACCTATAATCTAAATAGAATTGCAAGTACAACTATTAGCGTGCTAAATGCGAGGATCCTATGCTTATTTAAGGCTGGTTTAAAAGCGTTTAAGACGTAAAGATATAATATAGGATTCTTAATAAAGACACCTAAAATTTTAATAAGACAGGCGTCTAGATAGGCGTTATTGTAACTATAAGAGTTATTACCGGAACCGACCGTGCTAGCCAGCCTAGGACGGTACAGCTAGGTAATTAAAAAAGGTTTATAATTATCGAGTATCTTAATGCGTTAGGGGGTACAATTCCACCGCTAGTTATCTTTAAAGCAGTAATATATTAAGCTGCTTAATATAAGGACAATATTATTCCATACAACTAGTTAATCGGCATCAGCAACAATAGCTAGACAATAAATAAGATTGGTCTAACCTGGCTAAATCTATTCTATAAGTATACAAAGGATCGCACTGTTGGCACGCATCGGCTGCTTGTACTAGACGGCCATAGCAGCCATATTAACCCCAAATTTGACTAGTTCTGCCTAGATCACAAGATTATTATTATCTACATACCGGCGCATTCGTTGCATCTGCTGCAGCTACTTAATATAGGCTGTTTCTTGGCGCTAAAGCAGGCCTACGGACGTAGCGTTAAATAGCTTATAGGCCGCAGTGTCAATCACGTTAATAAATATAAATTTCTACCGCTGTATAGGCAGGCTAGGCAAACAGCGCTGTATAAAAATAATATACGGGCAGAATTCGCAGCTACTAGCCTTGTTCCATATAACCCCAATCGCGTGCTATCGCAGCTATATGCCGAATATTAGACACCATTACCCTAACGCCGTCCGCCATTAAATGCATCTTAGGCAGCTAAAACACCTTATAATATTGCTGAGCTACAGAAGCAGACAGTCTTGCTAAAGCGCTATCTTAAGCGGCGTACGCATAGCCTACCAAGTCCAACAGAACAAGCCCTTAGCCAGCTTGTTGAGGGGTGCGAGATGGCGATGTTAAGCACTGTACTGCTTACAAGCGAAAATAAGAAGCTTTAATTCGAAAATCAGCGCCAGAAAAGGAAGAGAGCAAAGAAGCGCACGTATATAGCTAAAGGGGGTGTTCTATCAGGGGCAGAAGGGGCCTCTCGTGCACAAGCTGCACGGGAGGAGGCTAGAGGACTCTACCCTGTTATGGAGTTCACAACCCGTTGGTATCGTCGTACTAGCGCAGAGTAACGTAGAACTACCAGTGAACATGTTTGTACATACTAGATATACACAAATTTTCCAAATAAAATCCATACAACATAGACGTTACTCCTTCTAATACCGAATATGCCGCTGTGCCCGTTATAGACTGATCTCTCCCTTCCATGTTCCCTCAGCCAACCCCAATGTTTCAATGCAGTGCTGCCACCTCGGGCCACCTCTCTCCTTCCGCCTTAGATATTGCAAAAGTTTCTGCCGCCTGTGTACAAGCAATCTTAGATTCCGCTTATTGACCTTATCCTTCTTGCCTCTTGTTTGTAAGAACTCGGCCAGTGTCCTTATTTTCGCCGTCAGGATCGCGATCTGCACTTCACTTGAACCTGTATCAGGGCCTCCGCGCTTTATTGCCGCTGGATTGCTTGTTGGAGCCGGGTCGGCACCAGGTGTTAGCTTCGCGGACGGTTTCGGAGGGAGGATTGGATCCGTGTTGTGACGCCCGAACATCTCAATGCAGCGCTGTATGTTGACGTGAAGTCGGTCCTTCGACGAGCCATTTTCTAGACTTGTGATGCGTTGGATAGCGGTTGCCGCCCTAGTATGGTTCGCGACCAAGACGGTTTCCAGATCCTCAGTGGGATCCGTTCCTTGGATTGATGTAAGGACGCCGAATTGATCATTTACTCGTTTTCTGGTTGAGGGTTTTTTGGTAGCGGGTACGGCAAGTTGTTCGGAGCGCACAATGGCTCTCTCGACTTCCGACGGATTGAGGAAGTAGTTTAGATGCAGTTTCTCTTCGGGCTTAGGTGTGGAGGATTCAGTTTTGGATGTCGGCTCCGGTTTTGGAGGGAGACCCGTGTCGAAAGATTCAACGAAGGGGGTGGTGATGCCTTTTACTGGATCGCCGAGCGTTTTAGTACGTTCTTTGCGGAGAATTTCCTGTCGAGATAGATTGGCTGCCTTTCGAGCTCGCGCTTGAGCTAGGACATATGGGTCCTGGTATTTACGCTTCTGCTTCTGCGCCTGGGGAGATGCGGTGGCCGTGAACGATCGTATGGTCAGGGAGAAGGTGTTAGGTGGGCCTGCAACTGCGGGGCACATCAGCTGAGTTGGGCAAACATCAATTGATCATAAATATACCCTTTGACACCCGAAGGCAGGTCGGATTAGGTATTCGAGGCGGCATCGTTAGTACTAGGTTATTTGATGTCTCGAGGAATTCTTAACGCGGAGCCACAACAAGTTTCTCCGAAGACTCATCTAGTCCTAAAACAGCCAGTTAATCCGAGAACATAGGCGAGCTTCATCCCACATCAAATTATCGCGAACTTTTGTTCAGTGACATTCTTGATATCCATTCATTTGATTTCGTACAGCCATCTTCCAACCTTCTTGACAATAACCCTTCAAGATGGCTCCGGCAAATCTCCCCGCGGCATTCAATGCCACCAACCAGGATATCGAGATGCTGCTTGCAGCTCAATGTCACCTTGGCTCTAAGAACATGCAGGTGCACATGGAGCAGTATTTATGGAAGACTCGCCCTGATGGAATCAATGTGATCAACATTGGCAAAACCTGGTTAGTAATTCCATACATCCTTTCACTGTATTTATTGAGCGCCTGTCTCTTTCAGCGCATACATTGCTTCCCGAACATCTCCACATCCACCCAAAGGACCCCACTAACAGATTTGCTCAGGGAGAAAGTCGTTCTCGCTGCCCGTATCATTGTGGCTATCGACAACCCAGCTGATATTTGCGTTATCTCTGCCCGTCCCTACGGCCAGCGTGCCGTCCTCAAGTTCGCCGCTCACACCGGTTCCGTCGCTATCGCAGGTCGCTTCACCCCCGGTAACTTCACCAACTACATCACCCGCTCTTTCAAGGAGCCGCGCTTGATCATCGTCACCGATCCCCGCACCGATGCCCAAGCTATCAAGGAGGCCTCCTACGTCAACATCCCTGTCATCGCCCTCTGCGACACCGACTCCCCAACCGAGTACGTCGATGTTGCCATTCCTACAAACAACAAGGGTCGTCATGCTATAGGCCTCATCTGGTGGATGTTGGCGCGTGAGGTCCTCCGCCTCCGTGGTACCCTCGCCTCCCGCGAGACTGAGTGGGACGTCATGACCGATCTGTACTTCTACCGCGACCCTGAAGCCGAGGAGAACAAGGACTCCGCCGGTGTTGAGGAGGCTAAGGTGCCTGGTGCGGACGAGGCCGGCGCTGCTGCCGCTGAAGGCGGCTTCCAGGAGTGGGAAGTCTCTGGCGCCACCGCTGGCGCTTTCGCTGCTGCCTCGGGTACTGGTGCTGCTGCTCCTGGTGCCAGCTGGGATGCTGATGGTGGTGATTGGGCTGCCAGTGGCGCCGCTGAGACTGGCAACGAGGGTTGGGGTGCTACGGCACCAGCTGATCCAGGAAACAGTCAGTGGTAGTTGGGCTTTGCTAGGTAGCAGTATCTTCGTCAAGAGCTAGGAAAAATCGAAACAATACCTGTCACAAGTTGCAGATATCATCAATGTTGAAAAGATGGAGTTGTTACGGGAACACATCGTACGGCACTTATGAGGGAAAGATACTCGGCCTTGTTCGTTTTGCTGACACTGTCGAGGGAAAGCCCTGTGCTGTCGACGGGATGTACTTAATCGTTGCCCATTCCTTAAATGAAATCCATCTTCGTCCTCACTACTCCGTTGGCCTTGTGCGCGCGATATCATGCTTTTGCTATTGTAAATAACTTACAAACTCATTAGCGATAGCTCAAAAAACTTCCAAACCAGTCTATTTTGCCAATCCTTCAACCCCATGAAAATCGTTTCAACTCCATTTTCCAGTAACATTTCCGAAAACACATCGTTGCGTATACTTGCTCATTTCATCAAACACAACATCCTACTCCTCTTCGCTCTCACTCTCACTATCCCCACCTGCCATAGCTTGCACTCCGAAGGCTTTCGCCCGCCTCTCTTCCTCCTCCTGACTAACCAGCCCCTGTAACATCTCAGCCTCGAAATCCGCATCCATGTCATCATCCCCATCATCTACTCCAATAACACCCAACCCACTGACGCTCACCCTCTGCGCCCTTGTCGGCTGCTGCTGTGTAGCCGGGGGCCCGAGCTCCATAGGCTCGACATCTAGATCGACTTCGTCATCATCATCCTCGTCGTATCCAGCGTCAACGGCGTCAACTTCATCAACATCGGACTCCGAGCCCGCATCACCGCCCGCATCACCGCCAAAATCCCCAAAATCGATGACGCCGTCATCCTCGTCGGCATCTTTCCCGCGGTTCTGGCTCAGGTTCTGCTGGTGGAGCTGTGCGGGCGTGATGGCGCGCGAGTCGGGGCTCCCGCTCACGGAATTGGCGGCGCTCTGCAGACTGATTGGGCCGTTGGAGGGGGACTTCAGGTATCCGCCCAGCCCGAGGTTCTGGCCCAGACCGAGGGAGGCCAAGGCGCCGCCGCGACGGCCTTGTCCGCGCGGGGGGTGGGCGTCGGGGAACTCGATTGTGAGGGCCGCGTCGTCGGGGTCGGATTCTGCTTCGGAGTCGGAGGAGTGGACTAGCTCTGAGGATTTGGGTTGCTTCGTGGATTTGGAGGCGGATGTAGTAGCTGCGGCTTTGCTGGCAGTTAAAGAAGGGTCCGAAGTACGGGTAGAAGCGCGGCGGTCGATGCGGACGGAGGGTGTGGGGTTTGATTTCTTCACCGCGGCTGCTGAAGCTGGTGGTGGGGATTTTCTCTTTCGCTGGTTTAGTGGTTGAGCTGTGGCTTTTGCTGCTGCGGGGCGTGGTTTCTGAGGTAGTTTGGCTGCGCTTGTGTTTGTGCTTGCAGTTGGTTTGCGAGCCTGCACCAGCGGCGTCGAGCGCCCAATTTCAGAACGCGGCGTGTTTATAGCGCTTCCTGTCCCCATATCGGGCGATGAAGGCCCAGATGATGCATCTCTCCGAGACTGTGAGAGGAAATGGCGGAAGTCATAGGGGTTATCCACGTCTGGTTCCGAGTCAGACCCGCCAGCTGCGCTTCTCCCGTCTTCATCAAAAAGGTCAGTGGACCCATCTGGGTAGTCTCTGCCCTTTGGAGGCTGAATTTGTGGATATTGGTGTGCAAGTTTGGTGGACGAAGACTTGGATGGTGTCGATTTGAGGTTGAAAGTGTACGATGCGGAGAGAGGTTCTAGGGTGCAGGTCTGTTTCGCCGGGTCGAAGATAAGGACGTAGGACTTCTTTGGGCGGGTCCGTTGGCCGCGGAAGGTGTATGTGCCTGTATCGCTAGTGTCTTTGTCTCTGTCAGAGAGAGTGAGGGTATATTGGTGATCGGCGGATGGGGTAAGGGTTGCAGTCCGGCTCTGGCTGGTTTGTTGGGGTTTGTGGTTGACTGTGATGATAAGGGTATCAGTAAAAGTTGTGAACTGGTAGAGTGATAATTGTGTACATTTAACGCTATTGAAAGTGCTACGACTACTTCCAGGCTTCGTGAACCTTTCGCTCAGCAGAAGGTTAAAGTGGCCTTTCTTGTGAGGATCCAGGATTCGTGGAGAAGAAGCTGCGACTAGTGGCGAGGCCATTGCAATCGATCTGGAGAGCGTAGAGACTCAAGGAGGTAGGAGCAGTAGGAGTGTGCCCATTGGTGTCTCTTTGTTTGAAGGGTGAGACTGAAGTGAGCTGGCGGCTGGAGAGCGAAGGTTGGTTTGGGTCAAGACGAGCCGACCCGTCGCTAATGCACGCTACCCCGCAAACATTCAAGAGTCGTTGCGTTGACTAGAGAATGACATGGTGATGATTACGTCACGGAAGAATTATATGAGATTTGAGGTTTGCCTTCTCTGTGTCTGGATTGCCTGTCGTGAACCTCTTTGTCATCAACTCACAACTCACCCGTTCATGTGACGCGAGATCTGGCCATTGTCAACGACGGCATCGCCAAGCCAAAGATCAAGTCTCAGTCATCAACTTCACGAAAAGTTCATTTGCTTTCACCCCAAGAAGCGTAGAATTCTACGGTGGCTAGAGCGGTATAGCGCCTTTAGGTAAAATGATAATGAAGCGGATAAATATGCCCACGAGAATAAAGGGTTTGCACTTTTGGGGGATAAATGCTGTAGGAATAGATGGGACGAAAGGAGATTGTCAAAATAAAGGGATGACAAAACTCCGGGTGATTTCCGCATCCGATGTAGTCAAATCAATCTATGATTTTGATCTATGAAGACATTCACCAAGTCAATTGACGCAAATTTACTATTTTCAATTTTGAGGTGAGATACGTTGAATATTTGGTATTATCTATATATGTATTAAATATTAATAATTTATCCTTCAACAATCAGCAGGCTATCCACAGAAATTATCCAATATTGCCTAGAGTTTGCCTTTTGCTTTTGGAAACCTTCCCAGTACACCCCTAAAGGTTGTGCATCTGCTTAATTCTTCGCGATCATTTCGCTCACCAGAAAACCCATCTTTGCGAGTGTAAAAGCTAGTACAGCCCCATTAAACCACCCTCCAGGCTAAGACCGTCTAACATTGTTTTTCTGTTCAACCCTAGCTCTTAGAGTACATCGTCAGCCTATTCCCAGCCCCGCAGAATTCATTCGAATTCCCAGGACAGAGAAAGTTGCAATCGCTCTCCGCAGCCGCACTTGTAGGATTCGCAAACGAATTGCCACAATAGCATTCCGTGCCATACTCAGTACCAAAGTATGTATACCCAACACAAAATGTCGCACACTCCTCCACCGTCATGGAGTTATCAAAAAGATGCGTCGCATCCAGCACGCGCGCCCCAACCGAGTCCGTATGGCAGCCTGCATACGTGTATCCCGCGATTGTGGGGTTTGACGGCCCGGTGTGCTGCGTGCTGCTCTTGAAGAGGTTCATGCGGTTGCCTGCGCCGCAGACTTCGCTGGAATTGCCTGAGCAGGCGAAGGAGCAATCTGAGGCTGGTGCGGCGGCTGTAGGATTCGTGAAGTTGTCGCCGCAGTAGCATTCGGAGCCGTATTCGACGCCGAAGTAATTGTAGCTGGAGCAGAAGGTTGCGCAGACCTGCCAGGTCATGCTTCCGGTTGATTCGGTTTTGCTGCTGAGGACACGGGCGCTGACCGAGTCTGTGTAACAGCCTTGGTAGTCATAACCAGACAGTGTGGGGCCAGGAGGAGGGGAGCTGGTCGCGCTCGACAAGGTCGTCGAGCTGGATGAGGGAGTCGGCGTAGCTGTAGTCGTCGACGTGACCAGGGTAGAGCTGGTGATACTGCTACTGCTGCTGGAAGAGGAGCTGGAGCTTACAATATTTGTTGAAGTAGATATCTTATAAATATTGATGCGATTGCCAGCGCCGCAGTATTCACTGCTGTTGCCACCACACGTATAAGAGCAGTCCGTAGCTGTCTGTAATGTACTGGTGGATCCAATAGACGCGCCACAATAGCATTCTCGTCCATATTCAACACCAAAGTATGATGCTCCGTTACAAAACGAGGCACAACTTTCCACCGTCATAGAATCACTAGCAGTCGAGCTACCAGCTAGGGCTCGGCTAGCCGTTGAGTCATTGAAGCAACCTTCGTAACTGTACCCGGTGATATTAGGATTGACGACCTGGGTGTATAAAGGGTTTTTATAAACGCTCAGGCGATTGGCAGCGCCGCAAAACTCTGCACTATTTCCTGAGCAAGCCATGTTGCAGTCTGACTCTCCAGCTAAGGCACTACTAGGATCTTGAGTATTACCGCAATAGCACTCGCCGCCATATTCAGCCCCGAAAAACTGGAATTTGCTGCAGTCAGTGGAGCACTTCTCCACAGTCAAGGCACTGTCATAGTAGACAGCGCCTGTGAATGCTCTTTGAGCAGAAGAGTCGGTATAGCACCCTTGATAGGCGAAAGCCGAGGAGGATGGTGTTGAAGATGGTGCAGTTGGGCTTAGAGTAGCGCATGTAGAAGGTAAAGCACTAATGTTCTTGTAATTGTCTGCTGCACCACCTGCAGAAACGCCAAGTAAAGCGGTCTGGCTCTGAGACGCATTTAATGCGTAGGTTGCTGCGTAGAGAGTGTAGGAGCCCACAGCCGATTGAGAGGCCATGGCAGCTGATACTGTTGACAATGCCGGAACAACAATCCCATTACTCCTAGGAACCTTCAGGGTAAGAGACAGGCTCACCGAGGACGATACTGTATTCCGGACCTAGGGTTGAGTTAGCGGCATTATCGAGATGCTTATGCTATAAAAGCTAGGACTTCTCAATATCAGGACCGGAGATAAGCGCTCACCGCAGCTACTACAGTTAAACTCTGTTGTCCGTTCGCATTCGTTGTAAGGCCTAAGCAGCTCTGAGGTGTTTGAAGCATGATAGTGTCCTGAACAGCGAATCCGGCGGCATTATTATCGTGTAGCTCCGTAGTACCACCGGTAAGCGTAAGAAGCACGTTGAAGGACGAGATCGAAGTGTTGGCTGGGAGCTGGGCGGAGAATCCATAAAACTAGGAGCTCATCAACAAAGAAACACGTTATAGTTTACTTAGGACACAGAGGTGGTTGTTTTGAATGAACGTACCGTGAAGCTGTCATCGAAACCTGCAGCAGCCCCTTTGTAGGAAGTGTTAATAATACAGCTGCCACAGGAAGTACCACCGCTGCGGTCTTTATACACTAGTTGCACATTGGCGATCTGACTGGCCGGACGGACAGTGGTTCTCACGCGAATGTCGCCCGTGAATGAGATAGTTGCTCCCCCATCCAGCAATGTTAGCTGGACTGCATATGGCTTAACCTCATAAGGGGTAATCGAATCGGTTAGGACTGTGCCGCTCGGGACGACATCTATCAGCTTCTGCAGCACCGTCCGGCAAGTGCTAGCGAACGTTGATGGGTTGGCCATCGCCTTTATTGTAACATTTCCATCCGCTGCGAAGACTCGCCCGTCAGAATTTCGCCCATTCCCTACGGAAGGACCAACAACCAGAGGATTCGTGGTAGTTCCGGAGACAAATTCTGAAGCGACCTTCTCATCAAAAATAGTTGTCGAATCAAAATGCTGGAAATCATTTGCTACGGTTCCGGCCGTGACGATCTGCGGGAAATCGGCAGCATGCACTCCCCCTAAGGTATGTCCACATGCAGTGACAGCAATCATTTCGGTTGTGTTGAAGCCAACCCGGGCAAACTGATTTATGAACGTTCCTGTGGGATTCTGGGGGAGTGGAACACCTTCGGGGCCTGCAGCAGTTGCATCGATTCTTCCAGTCCTGACTGGTACTACAGGTCCTCCACAAGAGCGCACCGCAGTATAAACACCCATCGCGATGATATCTGCCATTGACGCCCGGCTCGATAAAAACGGGGCGAATGTTGTAAGGGTCGTGTTGAATGCTGCGCCAATATTCTCGCCACCATTAGTCTCAAAAACGAGGGACGCGTCCAAACCACCTATCCCTGTGAAAACACTTCCTGTAGCCATATCATGGAAGGCTGTTCGGATCCACTCTGCGGCGGCAATGCGTCCATTTCCTTGGGCGGAGAAAGAGCATGGAGTCACGGCGACGGCAAATCCGCGTGAACGATAGCCGGTATTGAGAAACATAATATCCTCCAGCTCATCAATTGACGAAGGCCAAGTCGGCACCGCAGTTGCATACTGCACCACTGAAGCGATCCACGCGAGGATCGGCAAAGAGGGTCGAATCATCTTTATAGGCTAAAGTAACAACATATAACGAATGAAGCAGCGTGGCGCTTGAAGGATACACGGCGACAGAGAGCAAAAGATGGAGGAAACTTCAGGAAAATCAAGTTCGCACTCCAGCGCCCATTTACGTAGCCATCGTCTTCGCCAGCGGCTCTTGTGCTAGGAGAGAAGAGGGAAGTCAAGGCAATTGAAGGACTCCCCCAAGCCCTTGGAAGCTCCACTGTCTTTCCGCGTGGGTTTTACGAGGGTAGGAGTGTACCATATCTTTGGCTAAAGCCACAAAAAACAGAGAAGGGATCGGAAGAACCACAAAAAGAGCAAATTAATTCTAAACATGGGGCCCTAGCATACATTCAATAGTTCGTGAACAAGCCGGGGATCGAGTTAAGCCAAACGGAACAATTTTGGACCCTGACAGCGAGGCTGAGAAGACGGACGCGGTAGACGGGAGACGTGTATCTCGGGCAAATTTGAGCCAAAGAGACAAACGTTCGATATTTTGTGCATGAATTGCGCATGGCAATAGACAGGGGGAAGCGCATCCGGCTTGTGAAGTCGCAGAGGCGATGCGCTAGGCACGCTCTGGGCGGCACGGCAGCATTTTAGGGGTGTTTGGTGGTGATAGTGCAGGGGCGGCAATGATTCCAGGATGGCTTTGGCTGGCGGTGGCGTCAAATTAAAGTGGTGGATATGAGAAGCCTCGCTAACAAAAAATTGGAGGTTCCTTGCGCACCGTTTCTCGTATTCTCGCGCACGGTTGAAAGCGCGTGTTGATCACGCTAACCAAAATGCGTATGTATAAAAATTCTGCCAAGATCGACACGTGCTTCCAACAGGATGCGCTAAGACGGTGTATATCCCTACGTACCGAAGATTCTCCAAGCCTCTTTAAATTGCAAAGCTTGCTAGAAGACAACCTGGCTGACAAAATGCACGCAATGGAGGAGTATATCGCCACAATGCCTAAAGCCGAGCTTCATGTGCACATCGAGGGCACCATCGAGCCTGCGCTTGCCCAACAGCTTGCAATACGCAACAATGTCCCAATACCAAGCTCCATCGCCTCTCTTGCCGATACTTCTAATGGATACTCATTTCATGACCTTACATCGTTCCTGGCTGTATATTATCCAAACATGGCGGTGCTGCTTACGTCTCAAGATTTCTTTGACCTCGCCTATGCTTACCTGACCAAAGCACACTCACAAAACGTCGTCCACACTGAGATGTTTTTCGACCCGCAGGCTCATACTTCACGAGGAGTGTCTTTCTCTTCTGTAGTGACTGGGCTGAGGGAGGCTATTGTCAAGGCAGAACGAGAGTTGGGCGTAAGCGCCAGCCTGATCATGTGCTTCCTGCGAGACATGGACGCTCAATCTGCCATGGACACTCTCATAGAAGCTCTGCCGCATAAAGACTGGATAGTTGGGGTTGGGCTTGACTCTGATGAGCGTGACAACCCACCTTCGAAGTTCTCGGATGTCTTTGCAAGAGCCAAGCAGGAAGGGTGGTTGGTGACTTGCCACTGTGATATCGACCAGAAGAATAGTATCGAGCATATTCGGCAAGCACTTGAAGACATTGGTGTCGATCGCATCGACCACGGCACCAACATCGTTGAGGATGAAAGATTGGTCCAGATGGTGAAAGAGAAAGGCTTGGGATTAACCTGCTGTCCCGTAAGCAATTCAGTGGTTACGAGGGACTTCAAGGGCAAAGAGATCGTACAACTGTTGAGGTCAGGGGTAAAGGTCACTATCAGCTCTGACGACCCGGCGTACTTTAGAGGATATGTGAACGAAAACTTGATGAAGATGGTGAATGACGCTAATATTTCAAAAGAAGAGCTGCTGACATTACAGAGAAACGCGTTTGAGATTTCATGGATATCAGAAGGAAAGAAGGAATACTTTTTAAGACTGCTAGAGAAGTATTAGGTCTATGATTGATCCTCTGGTCTCTATTTGAGGTTTTCTGATCGCGAGAATATTGCTCTTTTCCATCAAAATGTGCTGTCTTTATTGCCGTGATCCTTCTTCGTCTGCAATCCCATGCTGACACGCGGCATTAGAGCAGCGAAATTGGCCATGGAATTCGAGAATTAGTTCTGTTTGTCGAAGATAAAGTGAATTTGCTCCCAACCAAACGGTCCATTCATCATGAACTTGTTAAATCCACCAACCAAATAAACCGACCCGACGCTTACAAGTGTTCCCCGCTGGCACAATTAATTTAGCACCACTTCCCAATCGCACGCCCAAGCTCGTCACCCGACTTCGACTAATTGCAACCGTCCGCGCCTTGTCAGCAGACGGTTTTCGAACACTTCCCTCAGACACCTTGCTCAAATTTCAGCGTGCCCCCAGAGGAATTAAATCGACATCCTTGCCCCTCTCGACCCTAGCGAGTCAACCCAGTCAACTTTGATGCTGAATATGCCTTGCGACTTCCAAGACTTCGAGGTGATATCAAGGACTACTGTGATGTCATGTGCAACTTAATCCACAGTGGAATAATAGGGCAAGATGCCGTCGCATTACAAGAGGCAACCGAAGCCATTCGTTTCCGATGGCTGTCTACTGAAATGGCTGACCATCGCGCTGGCCCAGAAGGAAAGTTCGACTGCAGCTGTTGCAGTAGAGATCACCGAGTCAAGCATTTGGCGTTCATTGCCAGCCTCGCAACTGGGATATTGATTGCTATGGAGAATACTGCGATGGACAAAGAGGCTACGAATTTGCCTCACTCCTCAAATGCCGCTCCAGCTGATGTACTACATGTTCGTACGATTTAATTCCAAGAGTTGATGACGACCCTAGATGCAATACCCGGCTTGGCAGAGAAGATACTTGAAAAAGCTGGGAGCGGCAGTTATAACGACCGTACCCAAGCTAAACCACCCTACAGCAGCGGCTATAAGTCTGGACATCTGGACACCAGCAACCACAGCTTCGGCAAATTTATAATGCAATCTGAGACTGAAGTAGAATCACTAAATGATAATGGAAATCTGGACATTAACCACGGCCACTTGTCAGCTGCTATGGGAGAGATTCAGACTAGAGTGGGAGCGCTGAATATGGAGGGGGATGTTGAGCTGTTGAAGCTTCTAGAGCTCATGGAACCAGTCGACCAGCGTTCAATTAGAAATGCAGCGTTAGTGCTGTAAGCAACGATCAATGGGAGGATGTTTAGAGTAGGCTGTTCCTGTGAGCTTCTTGACTAAGGAACGAAGGCTTTACCCAAAAAAAGAATTTAGAAGCCTAAAAGTAGTATAAAGTCAGGTTCTCAAGGAGCGTCTTCCTTACAAATGAAATTGACGCTCTTAAATTTCGGTTTCTTTTGTTTTCTGCGAAGTGCATAGAAATCCGAGTCAAGCCGCAGCGATAAATACCCGGAGCTGACTCATGAGGTCCTTGCGCATCTCATGGAACTTCAAGCAAGCTGGTCAACTCGCAAGCTTCTTCACTCTACACCACCAACCCCGCCTTCACCGATCCGTCGCGAATTATCAGTATGTCCACAATCGCCCACGTAACCTCCTCTACCCACTTCAACACCCTTCTCGGCTCGTCAGCCTACCTAATCGTCGACTTCTACGCTGACTGGTGTGGGCCATGTAAGGCCATTGCACCGGTCTTCCAACAGCTCGCCACAGCCGAGGCAAAGCCCGGCCGTTTACAGTTCTGTAAAGTAGATGTTGACGGGCAAGCGGATATCGCGCGAAAATACTCGGTTTCAGCGTATGTTGAAGGAAACCCCTAGCCCCATGCCGTGCGCTTTTGCGCAAACGAGAGCAGGGGGCCTTAACAGGACATGGTTTAGCTAACAGAATTTATACAGCATGCCGACCTTCCTCATCTTCAAAAACGGCTCGGTAATCGACACTATCCGTGGCGCCAACCCCTCCGCTCTCCGTAGCGCCGTCCTCAAAGCAGCCTCCGACGCCACAAAAGACCCTGCGAAGTCCAGCGTGGCATTCGGTTCAAAAGGTTATGTGCTTGGATCTGCTGGAAGCCCTGCTGCTACCGCTAGGAGCAGTGGCGCGGCTTGGTTACAGGGTTTTGGTAGTTTTGGTGGCTCAGGACTCATGGATACTGTTGTGAGGTTCATGGTGTTGTATGCGACGAGTTTGATCTCGTTTGATGGATATCATGCCGCGGAGCAGAGTCCATTTAGTGTGAAGAACAGGCGGTAGAAGGTTCTTACCCGGAGTCCGGGACGTTGGCTTGTATATATTTTTGGCGCAGGAGGGTGTAGAGGTTAATCCAAATTCAACATCAGCATCCATGTTCTAATTGTTGGCAGGCTATGACTGGGGTATACTGTCACCATTATACTTTGATGCGATGGAAGACTATATTTATCCCGGTTGCTTCTCCTTAACAGGCTTAGAGAAGGCCACGCCGTTGACCTTAAAGCGCTAGGCTAAAATGATCCTTTCCTCCTCAGGGTATCCCAATTCGTTCATTTCATTCGTTGGTCCTGTCCTTTTAGTTGACAACTGGCTATTCCAAGATACAGAAAGTTCTAGAATCACATGTAATGCGGGCTATCTCCGCAGCTGAAACACTCAAAGGGCCTGCTTCAGGTGGCCCTAAACGACAAGTTTGACTAAGTAGAATGGATACTCAAAGATTTAGAGGCTTAATAACGCCGGGGAACATCACAGTAACTACTTCGGCCTTTTAAACGAGTAAAGTCTCTGTTCATGATTCGATGCCTCCATAATTTAACAAACGCTTGTACGCTCAACCTCTACTCCGTGCTCCCAAATTATCACTCTGCAGTGACGGGAGTTCAACACCAAATCCAATGCGCCATTTGCCAACCAGCTATACCCCCCAGAACAATTATACAAGGAACTGCCATACCCATGGGCAAAAAAAATCGCTTCCAGTCTTAAATTCTTGCGCGATGCTGATATGCCACCTTTTCCACCACCTTCCGAACAATCTCCTTATGCGCCGTCTCCATAGCCTTCCTAACGAATGGCATCAACCACCATGAACACTCTACAATAACGTCCTCCACAAGCACCCATTCCGCATCGCCTACGCCTTCTCCCTCTCCGTCTACCTCAGCGTCTGCACCGCCTGGGAGAACTAGGTATTCGGCATGCAAGACTACACCACCTGCTGCGTCCGCGCGTGTTTTGAGTCCTGACGGAGTATCTTGGAAGTACACGGGAAACGTTATGTACTTCTTGCCCCACTCTCCGATGCCGGGGATGATGACTATGCCTTCTGTAACTTCATAGGTTTTGATCTTCCCTATATGCTCTGGTGAGAAATAAGGGTCGGAGGTGGCATCGTTGCTCGTGGGTATTTCTTTGTAGCCCTGCGTAAGCGCTTGAAGCGTAAGACAGTGGTCGTGGTTGTGGAGTGCTGCGATTACGTCGGCGGTCGATAGAAAATCGGGGATGTGGGCGGTGACTCGAAGACTGTGGGAGGAGCGGGACATTTTTTGAATGCTGGATTTCTGGTGCTCTACAAAGGTGGAGATGAGTCGTTTAGGGAAGGTTGAGCCTTGTCATGCAGGTTGGCCCCATTGTGACTTTATACAAAGGCAGACTCAGCTGGAGACGGGAAGCCTCGAAGCTTTGAGGCTGCATACATCGCCTGCCCCTGCTTAGCGCCAACAGCCACCCCAGCCGAATGATGTCTCGAATTGCCGTTTTGGGACAATACATCAAACATTATCCTCCCCAATGGCTCAACTACTGCTCTATAAATCATTCTTACAGTTAGCAACACTTCCAGAAATCTGGCCTTTCGGTGTAGATCCAACCGAGCATCGGTGGCCAAGTTACACAGCGATGCGTTCACGATCCGAATACGACTTGAGTGGTCATTTCTAAAGGTGTATAATCACCCTCACCGATAACTTGAGCAATAAAAATGATTAAACAAGAAACTACATATTGTAGTATTTTACAGCCACAAAACGTGTTTTGAAAGGCGTCGTGGCCTATGCAAGCGATGAAACGATTGCCGCGGGCCTGCACCTGCGTTTGACGTAACTATGGTTTCAACATCATGCACACCGACGGGGAAAGTATCATGAGTTTCACCTTTACCAGCGCGCTAGCTGACAAAAACAACTTCGCAACTGCTGCAATACTATTTTTTGCAGTTCCTTGGGCTTCGTGAAATGCCATCGCTCCACGTAGCTTGCATCTAGCGTCGTGTCCAACATATAGACCAATTGGCTTCCTATTAACTATGAACTCTTTAAGAAAACATTGTGAAGCTGATAAGGTCTTTCCCTCGGCCCTAACAGTAGCCCGAAGACACATACACCGCGAGTTCGGCTTTGTCTCCACTCAATTTATGGCCAGCAGTCCAGGAAAGCTTTCCATGTCTTCGTGGCGAAAAGCCTTGGTACTGGCTCCACCGTCTAAGCATTCGAAACGAGGAAGCTTGTTTGGAGAGCACAGCCGCGGCAGTGCGGTGGCGTTGGATTATCTATGCGAGATTATGTAATACGCAAGAAGATTCCAAATTCGCCCGGCATGGAGTCAATCGAAATATCTCCTTACTAAACTTTACATACTTCTCTCCCTGCTCTATCTACCTCCTTTGACGTCTGCTGAAGTTAAGCCACAGCAGCCACATTAAAAAACGCAACAAGCTAACTCCTTCTCGGCTCAGTATTCTTATGGAGATCGGAGTGAATATAGATAAGCCCACGGCCACGCCAGAGTATATTACATACGAATATACTTAGCTCTACATTATTCGTGTATATTTGCTAAATTTGGTTATGAGTTCCAATACTACTTTAGAAGGTTTGCAAGGCTCGGTCTGCAATTTACGCACGGGCAGAGGCACAAATGCGATAACTCCTCATTAATTATGGCTTGCTGATAGGGAGAATGCCTGTTGCAGTGAGTTCACAAGCTATCGGAGCATTACGTATAAAAGTATACACAGTTTCCTGCGGGACAAGAAGAATATGTACGTGAAGAGTATGTACACGAAAAAATATGAACAGGGAAAGCAACAACGTTCCCACTACTCTTCACCAAAATTTCCCGTCTTCGTCCAGAGTTTTAATTCTTCAATCCCTTCGTTCTTTTTCAACACCATCCCCAGCCCCACTAACTCTTAGGACAAATAACTAGTATCAACGTAGGTGGCGCTCGCATAACCATTTCCCAGAATCTTCGTGATCGCAACCGGACTGCTCAGCTTAGTCGCAAAGCTGGCCCTAGTCCCCGACGCGCCCGGGCCCGTATTGTCATACTCGCCGAACAGCACGTCACTGGTGTTCGGCTCGCTAGTACTCCAGATGCGCCAGCCGACGCTGTTGATGACTGCGCTAAGGGATGTTTCTTGGAACACGACGCGCGCGTACTGGGACCATGGGCGTCCGAGGTAGAAGGCGCCCGCTTTCACGGTATTGCCGGAGGCGGCGGCAACGGTGGAATTATTTATGACGTAGCTGTTTGATATTCAAAGTAAGTCAAGATGTCGGCAATGGTTAGATAACGGGTTGAGGAGGGTGAAGCGGTAAGGCTGGCACGTACTAAGAGGTGTCAGACGAAGAGCTCCGTCCATTGGCAGTGATATAGCCCAACGAGGCGGTGACGACGCGAATGTCGCATTGGTCAAACCAAGTAGAAGCGTGCTGGCCGAAGATGAAGTCCGTGGCTCCTTGAATAAGGCTCTTCGCGAAGACTTGGTAACCGGTTTCCGATAGGACCGTATCTTGGTAGCCGAGGAACTTGCAGCCGTAGTAGCCTTGATTGGTGGCAGACGCACTGATAGCAAGAGCTTGGGAGCCTTTGCCGTATGAATTAACCTCGGGAATTGTTAGTACATTGTGTATATGCTTGCGTGATTGGTCTAGGCGTGGAGTAGACATACCACGTTGATGTTATACATCTTGAAGTTGGCGGACCAAGCACGAACAGTAGCGGTTTTGTCATTACTGCTCACGCTGAGCGCACTTAGCCCGTAAGTAATAGTTACTTGATTAGACGAGTAGGAGGAAGTATCAGTAGTGTAGCCATAGATTGTAAGGGCAGCCTTGCGAGCTGGAATATACACTTGTTCAGTGTAGGTTCCTGGATTAATGAAGATTGCTTGAGCGGTCGTGCTGGTGGTGCTGAGAGCGTCAACAGCGGCTTGGATAGAGGAATACTGTCCACTAGTGGCCGACTTGCTAACAACGAGAGCACGGGATGGCGCAGAGGTACGGCTTGCAGCAAGCGCAAGCCCCAGTAATGAGAATAAAGACGCAATTAAAAGCATGTTGACGGTTTAGTGGATGAAAGAACAAAGGTCGCTAGACGTATCGAAATAGTAGCAAAACATAGCCACAAGGGATATATTATATAAGTGTAGTTAGGCCATCACTTAATTCCATGGGTTCTATAGGTGAAACCGAACTCGTAAGCAATAAGGAAATATTCGATGCTGGAGGATTTAGGGCCGTTCGGTTGCAAATCGCCTCCAGATCAGAATCTGTGCACTTTTTAGTGTTGACTAGTTTGCAATTAGTGGCGTCTACTACCATGGCTCAGTTGAATCCGTTAACCAGAAGGGGGTGGAAGCTAGTCATGCACATGGCTGTGATCTGATGGCAACCGCGTCAAATTTGCAAGTTAAACCGTATGCAGTAGTTAAACGAGGTTGTTGGCGTCAGATTGAAAAGGAGGTCTCGCATACGCGCCCGATTGATGACTTTCGGTGATATGGCGACTCTACCAACCCCGATCGCGATACTGCCATCGCAACTGCATGCCCTCTATGATGTCATAATCTTAACTTCTTGTGCGTAAAAAACGTCGATTGAGTGGAGGGCGCCGACTGAGGATCTGGAGGAGTAGGAGATATACCAAAGTCGCGATAGAGGTGTGATCGCTCGGATCGCTCACCAAAACTAACCACTCATTGTGCGACGTCAAATTCTGAGAGCCTCATCTGGAGCCTCACCGAACGATCAACTTAATTCGCGCATCTAATTTCGTGGAAACCTCACGATATTTGACAAAGATCATGACACTATGGAAGACCGATCGCGAACAGCCGAAGTTCTTACAGCCAAGCACAAGCGTTCGCTACGATTGCCATGTACAGCTGGTGGCAACCAGGCGAAGTTGAATGTGCACAATTCGAAACCTGCGGAAAGGGTGGAAGCTGGTCATGCACATGGCTGCACCGAACGATTGCATCAGAATCAGATTTGCACTTCAGATCGGCTATATTCTGGAGCCTCCAGATTGATTCTGGAATTGCAACTGGACGCACCCTTTAATCTCCACGGACTCGAGATCAATAATCTCCGATAGGCTTGCATGACCTATATTAGCTGGAGTTATCCCTTAACCCGTTGGGTCCTTAGAGAATTCGCTACTGGATTTGACCGGGCACTTTGCATTGATCCGGGTTCTCCGATTGGCTGGTCCCTTATCGATAACCGTAGGACCCAAATCAACCGGTTAAGGGATACATTTTTCCCATCAGAGCCCAAGATGATTTGATTATGGAAGCATTGGTAAGTGATACTCGTTCTCATCTCAACTAATCTCTGCTATCATTAATGTACCATCCCTAGGGTTGTATCATATTACCTCAACTAGCTACATTCAAAGGGATCCAAAGGCAATTCTGAACCCGCTCCAGGATACACAGGCCTCGATATGGTTAGCCAGGAGCAAGTACGTCTTGCATTCGAGGTCGGAGAGGTAGGAAATACGAGAGGACGGAGGGGCTGACGGGGACGAATTCAGGATAGAATTGGCATCGACAGGTCACGCTGGTCAACACAAGAGTTGCAAAGCTAGCGGTATCAAGATTAACAAGGGTCAGCTGCAGGTGGGAAAGTTAGAATTACGATGGTCAGCCAACTTGGGGGTACACGTATTGGTACGTGATATTTATTCTCTTCCATAACGCTTGATGCGAATCTCCACCACACCAAAATCGCGAGTCTAATCCACTCAGCTTTCCGTATTTTAACACCATTAACTTCTTTATATCGCAGGCACATACTTAGGGCTTGCGTCTCACCTGCAGAACTCTACATGCTAAAAACTTGCGCTGAGAACGAAACTCTCAACGGCTACGAAGAGCTTAACCCTGACATCCAAAATGCTATCATGGAGAATTTCCAGACTGAACCCCTACCGTCATGGCCTTTGCTAAAGTTGAACCACCTAAAGCTCCCCGTAAAGCTCGGTCACGGGAGAAACGGAGCCGGCAAGAGATCACTTTTGACCGGAAAGAAAAAGATAGACGTTCCTCGACGAAAATCACTAGGACTGAGAATAAAGGGGAGGACTTCAGCCCGGAAACTAGGAGAATCTCAGATCTAGCAGCCGAAGTCTTCAAAGCCATTGAAAGCAGCAAACGAAGAATTGGAATCATATGCCGAAACCGAACTACAAGAATTCAGCCAGCACACGGCCATCCAAAAATCGGAGGTGGAGACCAAGCAACCAATGAAAGCAGAGAATAGCACTTCGGGTAAAGCACTCGAAGCTGTTACGACCAGCACGGTCAAGCCAGTGCAAGATGCTCCCAAAATGTCCGAATTCAACCCCTCAGTTTTACAAAGGACGCAGCAGAAGTTCTCCTTATTGAAACCACCAAGTCAGTGATAAAGCTAGGTGGAAAAGCCAAGGGAAAGAAGAAACCAGCTCAAGAGGTTGCGAAGCGTAAGACCCAAAGGTCGCAGGTCGTGGAGGCCCCTGCACCTAGGGTTTCATGAAGCGGTCGGAAAGTCAAAACGTCATACAAGGAGTGAACGGAAAAGAATTAACAATGTGATTGATGGGATAGGTCTTAGGGACACATTGTGTAATTTTCGGACACGCTCACATTTAGACTCAAGCGCAATATATTCTACAACATAGTAATACTTTCATCATCGGAATCAAGTACAGTAGAATGGAATAATTCTCTGAATCTTATGCGGCCTCTACATACATGCTACTTCAGCTGGGTCTAATGAAGAAGTATTCGAAAAAACCGCCCGTTACAATAGTGGTATCTAAGGCATGCTACTTAGTTACAAAACCTTATCCACCTATTATTAAGATTAGCCAAGGTGCAATTAGCTAATTTCATTAAGAATGTCCGAACCTCTGCGCACGCATCATAGCCAAAAATAACTTCCTGCATCTGGGGATTCAACCTATTAACATTAGTAATAGCAGACAAGAGCCCCTTGTCTTCTATCTACCAGTAGTACGGGTAGTCCTCTCCAGGTTCGTCGAATTCCTTCTCCAAAATCTCATCCCGCTTCTGTTGCTCTTCGCCATCCGGAAGGTGGTTGACATGCCGCTAGCAACGATAAGCCCAGCGCCGGACAGTCCTCACGACGATTACAAACCTGATTTTCTGCATAATTGTGCATGAAAGAACTCCTCGGTTTCCGAAGCTTCTCGTATTTTCGTAGTGCACTCGGTAACTCTTCCCGTGTCCTCACTGCGGCGAGAAGCCGACCAAGAACAACCCCGTCTTCAATGGCAGAGTTGGCACCCTGGGCTAGGTACGGAAGCATGGGGTGGCAGGCATCGCCGAGAAGTACCATGGTGCTTTGATCATTTGTCCAAGAAGTCATTTCGTCATCTGGGAAGCATTAACTTTGTGGGTTTTGCAACGCGAGTGTATGCATGGAAAAGTTGGCAGCGAAAAATAGGGTAGGAAACTTGTTACACACGATGCATGAGACGCCATTTATCCACCGACGAGACCATATCGAGGAATCTGTTGAGGCTAACATCGAGTAAGTTGATAATTTCTCTCTCAGCGAACCCGAAGTTTGCTCACATAGGATCCCAATCCTTGAAGATAGCGCGCATCTCGTTAATATCACCGGGTGCTCTGGCGACTTCCGAGGGAAGGTTGTCGGGGGCAAGAAGTACCATATTACTCATTGTACCTCCACGGATGTTATAAGAAATAACGTGAGCGTGGGGCCCTGACCAAATATGTACTGACGGTTTCTCAATAAATCGTTTCAAGTCCGGGTCGACTATTCCAACGTGTTTGAGTACGATGCGGTACGCCAGGTCACCAGTTGGCAGTGGCGGATCAGGGCGGTCAAGGAAAGTCTCCCGGGCGAGGGACCAGAGGCCTTAGAGATATTAAAAGGTCTCGAGTTTATGAAATTGGAAATATTTTGGGGTTTTGACAGGCACTTACCATCTGCACCCACGATAAGATCACCCTCAAGAGTTTCACCTGTTGCCAAAGTGGCTGTAGGCTTGCTGAAATCGTATGCTGTGACTTTTGCACCGAACTGGAATTCGACACCTAGCTCTTGCGCTTTTTCATACAGTGCCATTTGCAAGTCTGCGCGGTGGGTGTCCCAAAACGGGCCGCCGAACTTTTCTTTCATCTCCGCGCCGTAGTTCGCGCGATGACCAAGAACTTTGCCATTGGAGTAGCGATGAAAGGTAAAGGATACTGGTTCCGCGACTTTGGAAACTAGAGGTTCTGCAAGGCCGAGCCTGAGCAGTAGCTTCGTGGCGTTGGGGGTTAGTTGAATTCCAGCCCCTACCTAAAATTATGTCAGTTATTGTGTGTAATTAAGAATAGCTATCAGACGGCTAGATATCGGTCATACCTCTTGTAGCTGAGCCGCGGCCTCAAGAACGATCACAGCGTGGTTTGATTTGAGCCTAATTGAACATGCGGCCATTAACCCGCCTAGTCCAGCCCCAACGATGAGTATCCGGAACGCAGCCATTGCCGAAGGGGAATGGAGCAGTCCAATCGTGTACTGCACATTTGCGTGTACATGCAATATGCGCTTTTCAAAGGAATAATCAATAGAACACTCGAATCCACATTACCGGGCCGAATAGGAGAATATTGTCGACGGCAATGCTTCTACGTAGTGGTGAGTCTACAGCCCAGGCCCGTCCGGTGGTTAGCGTGTTTTATTAACTTTCCCTTAAACAGCAGAAATACCAAAACTTCCCCTACAAAAAGGCCGTGGCTGCGCTAACCAGCGGAGTTGACAGGAGGCAGTACGGTGTACGTGAATTGCCCGCACAAGCGTGTTGGTATTGCTAAGATTCCCGCGCAATGCTGTACTTGCACAAATAAGACGGTCGGCCGGGGCTCGCTGGATTAATACGAATTTGCTAACAGCAACAGTAGAAATGTAAATATTCTTTTTCAGGCACGACTATGAAGGTAGGGAAGGAGATGCAAGGAATTCGGAAACCCCGAGACTCGGCCCCGCGAAGATCCTAGCACATGTCCAGCATCTACAGCCGCTTGCAAATCTAGCCTACCGCGCAGCTGGGATTTTGCCCCGCCTCTCTTGGCAATCGCCTTACCGAACTAAGTCAAGCGCACAGCTAAGATGCGCGGCCTACACTCCACTTCAGTCCGCAACCCTCAGCCAACTATTCTCAGCCTTCAAGCAAGCATATCGCACACCTTCAACTCTCTCCTTACCAGATCGTTCTGCCCATAATAGAGAGCCGAATCGGCCTTCTTTCACGACTTATCAGTGATATAAGGTACCCAGATTTCAGCTCCTTTTGGTGGTGGATCTAGTGTGCGAAGTAATCTGCGCGTGCTGAGTAGCATTCCAGGCAACAGCTCCCATCAGCCCCGACTCTGTCTTCATCCTCCCTCTCAATTCTCTTAGGGAAGCTCTCGCATGAGGTTTTAATGCGCTCTGTTATTCCTAGCCTTTCGGGACGTTACCTCCATGTCTATTATGCTGGCAAATGCTTCGCGGTTGAAGTCCGAAATCCGCCTAGCTCAAGCTGTTTCCCAGTTTGAAGCGGACCTCTCGAGCGAGCAGAAAACCACCTTCTGTACATATAGGTCTCAATCGCTCTATACCCCTCCAGATTCCGGCGATGTCATGCGACTCACAGCTGAGATTGACCGCCGGGCGTCTGGAAAAGTCGGCGGCCGTTGTTTTGGACCTCGTTTGACGAATTTCCTACAGGCAGTCCAGCAGTTCGCTGCTCTTGGGGATATTATAGTAGGCGGCTCCCAGAACATAATTGCATGTGGCGTCTGGTCGCTGTTACGCATGTCATTGCTCGTTAGTGTCTTGACCTTATTGGCTGTTTTCTCTACTAATGCCTTTATAGTTAATCGTAAACTTTACGTCCTATCTCGAGAAGTTGTCGACTCTCTTCATGAACGTCGGTCGCTCAGCACCACGCTACCAAATAATGGCCTTACTCTATCCCCGATCCAAGAATTTACAATCACACCTCTCTGAATATTTTATTGTTATAGTTCGTCTTTGCCATCAGTTATTAAAGCTTACGCAGAAGTCGACCTTTTGGCAAGTTACATCTACTCTAAGCGACTCGGACATAAAGGCATTTCAATCGGAGCTCGATTTCTGGGCGAATTCGATCAAGGAGGAGGTAAGCCTATTAATGGCTAAGAAGATTGAGGAAGAGGCCCAAGGGAACTCCCGATTCAGGGCTCTTTCGAGTAAGCTTTCTAAATCCGTATCGCTCCAGCAAGAGCTGGCCACAAATCTACGAGTCCTCGACTTTTGCTCCAAGTACGATTATGAGACGACGTGGAAACAAATTCGAAAGGTTGGAAACGCAACTCTATTCAGTCAGGCCGCCGAATACCAGGAGTGGAAAGGCCGATCAGATTCCTGTACGCTTATGTATACAGGCAAGTTAGGATCAGGGAAATCTGTTTTACTCGCCAATATTGTCGATGACATACATCTTTATGTTCAGGGCAAGGATATTGCAGTTGCCTATTTCTTTTGCAGGTACGATATTCCTGAGAGCTTAAAAGCACAGACAGTCATTGGATCCCTAGCACGACAATTCCTGCGCCCAATTCCAAATCTCGTAATGGTGGCGGAATTGCTTAACAAGACTACTTCAGCCCTGGATTTTAAAACATTACTCTCTTTATTCCAGCATGCCCTCCCACCTAATTATAGGGCGTACTTTATCCTTGACGGGTTGGATGAATGCGACTCTACCGAGAAAAATAATTTAATCCAACATCTTGGGAAGCTCCAGAAATTATTTACACTTTCCCTATGTGTTTCACACAGGATAGAGCCCGACAATGCCTTTAAATTAAGCTTAAATCGATTCACTGCCATCAGGGTCACTTCAATTCCGGATAAAAATCCCGATATTAAGGTATTCATTGACGCAGAGTTAGAGAGCTGTATTAAGTCCCAAAAGTTGGTGATAGGAAATCCGAACCTTATTCTAGAAATACGGGATGCTCTTCTAAAAGGATCACAAGGAATGTTCCTCTGGGTGGCTCTTCAAATCGAGTCTTTGTGCGCTATGAGAACAGATGCTGCTATTCGAGATGCTCTGGCTGATCTTCCTAAGGATCTACCTGAAACGTTTTCTCGTATCTTACAGAGATCGGAAGGGTCAGGAAAGCCTTATCAAAGGTCGATACTCGAGCTTATTACTATAGCTCGCCGTCCTTTAACAATAGAAGAGCTCCGAGAAGCCCTCAGCGTAGTTCCTGGAGATGCTGTCTGGAACCCAGCAAGGCTCCTAAATGATGTATATTCGACATTAAGTTGCTGCGGGTGTCTTCTTACTGTCGATGAAGAGGAATTGACCGTGCGACTGGTGCACCACAGCGTTAAGCAATTCCTCCTGAATGGTTTTGCGGACTCCTCCAGTATATCGTTTACTTTGAACAGCGCACAGAGGAAGATGGCGGATATTATCGTTACCTACCTTAGTTACGGCGTCTTCGAAACCCAGCTGTCCACTCTAGTGGCTCCGCAAATGATGACTGGATTAGTGCCGTCCGGAATCATTCATTCAACCCTTGACTCTTCAAGTACTATTCGAGATCTTGCATTAAAGCTTTTGAAGTCTAGGAAACGCCCTGAGCATGACATTAGTAAAACTCTTGTAGAAATGAGCAAGAGTCTCAGTTCTCGCTCGATTAGCAAATTCCACTTTTATTCTTATGCAAAATCATATTGGCTACAGCATATATTCTACGTGTCAGGGCAGGAGCCAGTTATACACGATCTACTGCTTAGACTATTTAGAGAGAATGTACTGAACGCGAATTCGACAGCTAAAGATAGTTGGATGCCCCTAATCTGGGCCCTCCAGAACGGGAACGAGATCGTCGCTAAGCTTCTGCTCGATTTGGGTAAAGTCGATGCCAACTCAAAGGATGCTAGGGGACAGACGCCGCTATTATGGGCGGCAGAGAACGGGCACGAGGCGATAGTCAAGCTGTTGCTCGAGACAGGCAAGGTCAACGTCGGCTCAAAGGATACTTGGGGACGGACGCCGCTATGGAGTGCGGCAGAGAACGGGCACGAGGCAGTAGTTAAACTGCTACTCGAGACAGGCAAGGTCAACGTCGGCTCAAAGGATATTAGTGGACGGGCGGCGTTATCATGGGCCGCAGGGAACGGGCACGAGGCGATAGTCAAGCTGCTGCTCG
>Ga0307515_10004156_pt1 | contig 30141 bp, 25 predicted proteins | sample 17_EM_MG_FD_194513 | JGI IMG/M metagenome (GOLD analysis project Ga0307515, IMG submission 194513) | Populus trichocarpa ectomycorrhiza microbial communities from riparian zone in the Pacific Northwest, United States - 17_EM | ecosystem: Host-associated > Plants > Roots > Unclassified | place... | reverse complement strand
GAGTCGCACCGATTTCACCAAAATCGGCAGCACCGCGACAGCGGTGAGCGGCACGGCACGTGCCGCACTGATGCATGGGGTGCGCGCATGAGTCGCACCGATTTCACCAAAATCGGCAGCACCGCGACAGCGGTGAGCGGCACGGCACGTGCCGCACTGATGCATGGGGTGCGCGCATGAGTCGCACCGATTTCACCAAAATCGGCAGCACCGCGACAGCGGTGAGCGGCACGGCACGTGCCGCACTGATGCATGGGGTGCGCGCATGAGTCGCACCGATTTCACCAAAATCGGCAGCACCGCGATAGCGGTGAGCGGCACGGCACGTGCCGCACTGATGCACGGGGTGCGCGCATGAATCGGCACCTCGCTCTGACCGTTGCCCCTCACCCCAGCCCTCTCCCCGGAGGGGCGAGGGGGCAAGGCAGGGGCGCTGACTTTGTCTTCCTCCCTCTCCTTTCGGGAGAGGGTTGGGGTGAGGGCGTGGGTCGTCAGGTCGTGAGCCACATCGTTTCGGAAGGCACCACGCCATGACCCAGCACTGCGCCCTCGTCATGGCTGGCGGCACCGGAGGCCACATCTTCCCGGGCCTGGCCGTGGCCGAGGCCCTGCGCGAACGCGGCTGGCGCGTGCACTGGCTGGGCGTGCCCGGCAGCATGGAAAGCCAGCTCGTGCCGCCGCGCGGTTTTGCGTTCGAAGCCGTCAACTTTTCCGGCGTGCGCGGCAAGAGCCTGAGCACGGTGGCGCTGCTGCCGTTGCGGCTGCTGCGTGCGTTCTGGCAAAGCATCCAGGTCGTTCGCCGCGTGCGGCCCGATGTGGTGCTGAGCATGGGCGGCTACATCGCCTTCCCGGGCGGCATGATGGGCGTGCTGCTCGGCAAGTCGTTGGTGCTGCATGAGCAAAATTCGGTGCCGGGCCTGGTCAACAAGCTGCTGGCAGCGGTGGCCGACCGGGTGTTCACCGCATTCCCCAACGTGTTGCCCAAGTCGCGCCATTCGCAATGGGTCGGCAATCCGCTGCGCGCCCCGTTCCTGAACCAGCCCGGCCCGGCCGAGCGTTTTGCCGGCCGCAGCGGCCCGTTGAAGCTGCTGGTGGTGGGCGGCAGCCTGGGCGCGCGTGCGCTCAACGACACCGTGCCCAAGGCCCTGGCGCTGATTTCCGAAGCCGAGCGGCCAAGCGTGTTGCACCAGAGCGGCGCCAAGCAGATCGACGACCTGCGCGCGAGCTATGCCGCCGCCGGTGTGCGGGCCGAGCTCACGCCTTTCATCGACGACACCGCGAGCGCCTATGCCGAGGCCGATCTGGTGATCTGCCGTGCCGGCGCCAGCACCGTGACCGAACTCGCTGCCGTGGGCGTGGCCGCGCTCTTCGTGCCGTTCCCCGCCGCGGTGGACGACCACCAGACCACCAATGCCAGGTTCCTCGTGGCGCAGGGCGGCGGCTGGCTGATTCAACAATCCGAGCTGAGCCCCGAGGGCTTGGCCGACATGCTTAAGAAAATGGAGCGTCCCGCGCTGCTGCAATGCGCGCTCGGGGCCAAAAAGATGCAAAAAATCGGTGCAACCGAAGCCGTGGTCGCAGCTTGCGAGGAGCTAGCCAAATGAAGCACGCAGTCAGACATTTGCATTTCGTGGGCATCGGTGGTTCGGGCATGTCCGCCATCGCCGAAGTGATCCACAAGCTGGGCTATACCGTGTCGGGCTCGGACCAGAGCGACAGCGCCACGCTGCGCCGGCTCGGCGGCCTCGGCATCCGGACCTTCATCGGGCACGACCCGGCCAATGTGGAAGGGGCCGACGCCATCGTCACCTCCACCGCCGTGAAGGCCGACAACCCCGAGGTATTGGCCGCGCGTGAGAACCATGTGCCCATCGTGCCGCGCGCCTTGATGCTGGCCGAGCTGATGCGCCTGAAGCAGGGTATCGCCATCGCCGGCACGCACGGCAAGACGACGACGACCAGCCTGGTGGCGAGTGTGCTGGTGGAGGCCGGGCTGGACCCGACCTTCGTGATCGGCGGCCGGCTCAACAGCGCCGGCGCCAATGCGCGGCTCGGCAGCGGCGACTACATCGTGGTCGAGGCCGACGAGTCGGACGCGTCCTTCCTGCACCTGCTGCCGGTGATGGCGGTGGTGACCAACATCGACGCCGACCACATGGAGACCTACGGCCATGACTTCGGCAACCTGAAGAAGGCCTTCGTCGACTTCCTGCACCGCATGCCTTTTTATGGCACGGCCATTTTGTGCACCGACGACCCCGCCGTGCGTGACATCCTGCCCGACGTGACCTGCCCGGTGACGAGCTACGGCTTCGACGAAGGTGCGCAGGTGCGCGCCACCGACGTGCGCGCCGTCGGCGGCCAGATGCACTTCAACGTGCAGCGCCGCAACGGCGTGACCCTGCCCGACCTGCCGGTGGTGCTGAACCTGCCCGGCCGGCACAACGTGCTGAACGCGCTGTCGGCCATCGCCGTGGCGGTCGAACTCAACGTGCCCGACGCCGCCGTGCTGCAGGCCCTGGCCACCTTCCAGGGCGTGGGCCGGCGCTTCCAGTCCTATGGCGACTGGACGGCGAAAGACGGCGGCAAGTTCAGCGTGGTCGACGACTACGGCCACCACCCGGTCGAGATGGCCGCCACCCTGGCCGCCGCACGCGGCGCGTTTCCGGGGCGGCGCCTGGTGCTGGCCTTCCAGCCGCACCGCTACAGCCGTACGCGCGACTGCTTCGAGGATTTCGTCAAGGTGATCGGCGAGGCCGACGTGGTGCTGCTGTCTGAAATCTACGCCGCCGGCGAAGCCCCGATCGTGGCCGCCGACGGCCGTGCGCTGGCGCGGGCATTGCGCGTGGCCGGGCGGGTCGAGCCGGTGTTCGTCGACGACATCGCCGCCATGCCGCAGAGCATCGTCGACACCGCCCAGGGCGGCGACGTGGTGTTGTGCATGGGCGCGGGTTCCATCGGCGCGGTGCCGGGCAAGCTGGTCGACATGTTGTCTAAAAAGGAGCGTGCCATGCAGGAGGCGCGGACGGTATGAACACAAGTCAGCGATCGAGCGACGCCGGGCCGCCCCAAGGCGCGAGCGTCCCCTCGGGGGGCAGCGCAGCACATGCAATGGCAAGCGTGGGGGCCACATCCCTGGGCAAGGTCGCGGTGCTGATGGGGGGGGCCTCGGCCGAGCGCGAGGTATCAAAGATGTCGGGCGCCGGCGTGTTGGCGGCGCTGCGCAGCCAGGGCGTGGACGCGCATGCCTTCGACCCGAGCGAGCGCGATCTGGTCGAGCTCAAGCGCGAAGGTTTCGCGCGTTGTTTCATCGCGCTGCATGGCCGTTTCGGCGAAGACGGCACGGTGCAGGGCGCGCTGGAATTGCTGGGTATTCCGTACACCGGCTCGGGCGTGATGGCGTCGAGCATCGCCATGGACAAGATCATGACCAAGCGGGTGTGGATCGCCGAAGGCGTGCCGACACCGAAGTACCGCCTGCTGGCCCAGGGCGCCATCGACAGGCGCGAGGTGATCGGCGTGCCGGACGACCTCGGCCTGCCCGTGATCGTCAAGCCGGCGCGTGAAGGCTCTTCCATCGGCGTGAGCAAGGTCGAGGGGTATTCCGGCATGGTGGAGGCGGTGGAGGCTGTGGTTCGCCTCGACTCCGATGTGCTCTGCGAAGAATTCATCGAAGGCGACGAAGTAACCTGCCCGGTGCTGGGCACGGGTGACGACGCGCAGGCCCTGCCGGTGATCCGCATCGTCGCGCCCGAAGGCAAGTACGACTACCAGAACAAGTACTTCACCGACGTGACCCAGTACCTGGTGCCTTGCGGCCTGCCTGCCGGCGAGGAAGAGGCCATTAAGGCCTTGGTGCTCAAGGCCTACCGTGTGCTCGGTTGCCGTGGCTGGGGGCGGATCGACGTGATGATAGCCAAGGCCACGCGCAAGCCCTACCTGCTGGAGATCAACACCTCGCCCGGCATGACCAGCCATTCGCTGGTGCCGATGTCGGCCCGCGCCGCCGGCCTGTCTTATGAGGCGTTATGCCTGCAACTGGTACAGGCCGCCGCGCTGGACAACCGCCCGGGAGTCCACACGCCATGAAACCTCAGCTGGCCATGCCGGTGGACGTCAAGCTCATGAACGCGACCGCTTCGGTCCTGTTCCTGGGCTTTGCCGTGCTGCTGCTGGCCAGCGGTGTGTGGTGGGCGCTGCGCCAGCCGGTGTTCACGATTGCCGGCATCACGGTGCAGGGCGACGTGAGCCACAACAACGCGCTGACCCTGCGCGCCAACATTGCCAACAAGGTGCGCGGCAACTTCTTCACCGTCGACCTGGCTTCGGCCAAGAGCGCGTTCGAAACCGTGCCCTGGGTGCGCCAGGCGGTGGTGCGGCGCGAGTTCCCGAACCACTTGCGGGTGATCCTGCAGGAGCACCAGGCCGCCGCCTACTGGGGGCCGGAAGGCGAGTCGCGGCTGCTCAACAACTACGGCGAGATCTTCGAGGCGAATGTCGACGAGGTCGAGCGCGAAGACCTGCCGCGGCTGAACGGGCCGGCCGAGGAGGCCGGCCAGGTGCTGGGCATGTACCACGTGCTGGCGCCGCTGTTCCAGCCGCTGGACGTGGGGCTGGACGAGGTCGAGCTGAGCAACCGCGGCGGCTGGCGCGTGTCCACCGACGGTGGCGCGGTCATCGAGCTGGGACGCGGCAGCACCGACGAGATCGTGCAGCGCGCGCAGCGCTTCATCGGCACGATCACGCAGGTGGCGGGGCAATACGGGCGCACGGTCGACGCGGTGGAACGCGCCGACCTGCGGTATGGCGAGGGGTATGCGTTGCGCATGCGCGGGGTGAGCACGGTGACGTCACCGCTGCCACCGGGCAAGAAGAAGTAACGGCGAAATACGCAGAGCGAATACGGAATACAGGACGCACTTATGGCAAAAGAGTACAAAGATCTGGTCGTCGGACTCGACATCGGCACCGCCAAGGTGATGGTGGTGGTGGCCGAGGTCATGTCGGGCGGCGAGCTGAAGCTGGCCGGCTTCGGCGTGGCGCCGAGCAACGGCTTGAAGCGCGGCGTGGTGGTGAACATCGACGCCACGGTGCAGAGCATCCAGCTGGCGTTGAAAGAGGCCGAGCTGATGGCCGATTGCAAGATCTCGCATGTCTACACCGGCATCACCGGCAGCCACATCCGCGGCATCAATTCGAGCGGCATGGTGGCGGTGAAGGACCGCGAGGTCACCGCCGCCGACGTGGCCCGTGTGGTGGAAACCGCCAAGGCCATCAACATCAGCACCGACCAGCGCCTGCTGCTGGTGGAGCCGCAGGAATTCGTGATCGACGGCCAGGACGTGAAAGAGCCGATCGGCATGAGCGGCATCCGGCTTGAGGCCAAGGTGCACATCGTGACCGGCGCCCAGAGCGCGGCCGAGAACATCATCAAGTGTGTGCGCCGCTGCGGCCTGGACGTGGACCAACTGATGCTGAACCCGCTGGCCAGCAGCCTGTCGGTGCTGACCGAGGACGAACGCGAGCTCGGCGTGGCCCTGGTGGACATTGGTGCGGGCACCACCGACGTGGCCATCTTCACCAACGGCGCGATCCGCCACACCGCCGTGATCCCGATCGCCGGCGACCTGATCACCAGCGACATCGCCATGGCCCTGCGCACGCCGACCAAGGACGCGGAGGACATCAAGGTCGAGAGCGGTTATGCCAAGCAGTTGCTGGCCGACCCGGACGCGCAGGTGGAAGTGCCCGGCCTGGGCGACCGCGGTCCGCGCATGCTGAGCAAGCAGGCGCTGGCCGGGGTGATCGAGCCGCGCGTCGAAGAAATCTATTCGCTGGTGCAGCAGGTGATCCGCGAATCGGGATTCGAGGAAGTGTTGTCCAGCGGCATCGTGCTCACCGGCGGCAGCGTGATCATGCCGGGCATGGTCGAGCTGGGCGAAGACATCTTCCTGAAGCCGGTGCGCCGAGGCGTGCCGAAGTATTCGGGCGCGCTGTCGGACATGGTCTCGCAGCCACGCGCCGCCACCGTGATGGGCCTGCTCGAGGAGGCGCGCATCGCCCGCCTGCGCGGCTACAAGGTGGCGCAGAAAAATGGGTCGATGAAGACCGCCGTCGGCCGGGTCAAAGACTGGTTCGTGGGGAACTTTTGACCATGAACGACAAGATCTGGCTCGCCCGCGGCAGCCCCCCTTTTCTGAGTGGGCGATGGCGTCATTGCCATCCCCCCTGGAGGTGTGATGCCTCATAAAGAAGAACAAAGAACCCATTCATACAAGCAACTGCATTTAATTGGAATACCAGGAGAAAAACATGCCTATCGAAATGATTGAAGTCGAAGAATTCAACCTCGGCACCCAGATCAAGGTGATCGGCGTCGGCGGCGGCGGCGGCAACGCGGTCGAACACATGATCGGCTGCGCCGTGCAAGGCGTGGAATTCATCAGCGCCAACACCGACGCCCAGGCCCTGGGCCGCAGCGTGGCGCACAAGACCATCCAGCTGGGCCAGAGCGGCCTGGGCGCCGGCAGCAAGCCCGACAAGGGCCGTGAAGCGGCCGAGCTGGCCGTGGACGACATCCGCGCCGCGATTGCCGGCGCACACATGTTGTTCATCACCGCCGGCATGGGCGGCGGCACCGGCACCGGCGCGGCACCAGTCATTGCCCGCGTGGCCAAGGAAATGGGCATCTTGACGGTCGGCGTGATCACCAAGCCTTTCGACTTCGAAGGCCCGAAGCGCATGGCCAACGCCGACTCCGGCCTGACCGAGCTGGAAGCCAACGTCGACTCGCTGATCGTGGTGCTCAACGAGAAGCTGCTCGAAGTGCTGGGTGAAGACGTGACGCAGGACCAGGCCTTCGCCTATGCCAACGACGTGCTGAAGAACGCCGTCGGCGGCATTGCCGAAATCATCAACGTGCCCGGCCATGTGAACGTCGACTTCGAAGACGTGCGCACCGTCATGGGTGAACCCGGCAAGGCCATGATGGGCACGGCCGTGGCCGACGGCCCGGACCGCGCGCGCATCGCCGCCGAACAGGCCGTGGCCTGCCCGCTGCTCGAAGGCATCGACCTGTCCGGTGCCAAGGGTGTGCTGGTGCTGATCACCGCGGCCAAGGGTTCGCTGAAGCTGAACGAATCGCGCCTGGCCATGAACACCATCCGCGCCTACGCTTCGCCCGACGCCCATGTCATCTACGGCACGGCCTATGACGACAGCCTGGGTGAACAGATCCGCGTGACCGTGGTGGCCACCGGCCTGAGCCGCCAGGGCGCGCGCCGTACCGCGCCTCCGCTGCAAGTGGTGCAGCGCACCGGTACCGACAACGTCGGCTACCAGATCCCCAACCTTGGCGGCGGCGTGGCCACCGGCCTGGGCGGCACGGGTGTGGCCCAGCCCGACTACGACGCGCTGCGCGGCCCGGCCGTGTGGCGCACGCCGAACCGCACGCAAGCCAGCGCGCGGGTGGACGCACTGTCGTCGGGCGGCATGGACGACTACGAGATCCCCGCCTTCCTGCGCAAACAAGCTGATTGAACGGAGCCCCCACGCTCCGCACTGCGTGTCGTCGCTGCCCCCCGAGGGGGCGCGCCCGCCTTGGGGCGGCCCGGCGGCAGGCGGCGGTGTAAAGCTACTGCGCCACCCGATCTCGCACCTGTGGTCCTCGCCGTACGGGAGTACGGCTCCGGTCCTCGGCGCGACCTCGGGGCGCTCGCTACGCTTTCCATCCCCTCAATCGCCGTTTCGGAATAAGCGGCGGAGATGAATTGAGTCAATCGGCGTCATCGGGCTTCTTCATCACGTCTTAAAGCTTGCCCGGTAAAATCAACGGATGCTCCAGCAACGTACCCTCAAGTCCCTGACCAGCGCCATCGGCGTGGGTCTGCACAGCGGCCAGCGGGTCGAGTTGACGCTGCGCCCGGCGCAGCCGGACACGGGCATCATCTTTCGGCGGGTGGATTTGCCGGAGCCGGTGGACATTCCGATCTCGGCCATGGCGGTGACCGATACACGCATGGCGTCCACCATCTCGACCGGCAGCGCCAAGGTGCACACGGTGGAGCATCTGATGTCGGCCTGCGCCGGCCTGGGCATCGACAACCTGTATGTGGACATCAGCGCCGAAGAGGTGCCGATCCTCGACGGCTCGGCCGCGTCCTTCGTGTTCCTGCTGCAAAGCGCTGGCATCGAACTGCAGCGCGCGCCCAAGCGCTTCATGCGCATCGTCAAGCCGGTGGAAGTGCGCGAAGGCGAGGGCGCCAATGTCAAGTGGGCGCGGCTCGACCCGTACCACGGCTACAAACTCAGCTTCGAGATCGACTTCGATCACCCGGCGGTGGACTCCACCGGCCAGCGTGTCGAGTTCGACATGAGCGAGGGCTCGTATTCGCGCGACATCGCCCGGGCCCGCACCTTCGGCTTCACCAAGGACGTGGAGATGATGCGTGCCAACGGCCTGGCGCTCGGCGGCGGGTTGGACAACGCCATCGTGATGGACGACTACAAGGTGCTCAACGCCGACGGCCTGCGCTACGACGACGAGTTCGTCAAACACAAGATCCTCGACGCCATGGGCGACCTGTACCTGGTGGGCAAGCCGCTGCTGGCCGCCTACAGCGCCTTCCGCTCCGGCCATGCGTTGAACAACAAGCTGCTGCGCGCCCTGCTGGCCCAGCCCGATGCCTACGAGGTCGTCAGCTTCGACGACGCCAAGCAGGCGCCGCGCGGCTTCGCCCAACTCGCACGCGCCTGGTAAGAAGAAAGCGCCGTCTCGATGCTGCTGTTTCGCTGGGCGATCCTGCTGCTGTTGCTGGCCGCTGCGGTGTCTTTCGCGTTCTACATCGGCACCGGCGAGCCGCGCTTCAAGCGTTATGGCTGGGTGGTACTGAAATGGACGCTGCTCGCGGCGGGCGGCTTCTTTACCGTGCTCATTCTCGAGCGCATCTGATCAGGACTGCAGCGGCCGATGGCGTTACTTGTGTCTTGATCATGCCTCTGGTGCCGACCAAACTCCCCATCAGGCTCAACGACCTGTTGCGCCAGCGCACCGTCGAAGGCGAGCGCATCGAATACAAGGCCGGCTGGAATCCCGATGCGATCTTGCGCACCATCTGTGCGTTTGCCAACGACTTTGCCAACTTGGGCGGGGGTTATGTGGTGATCGGGCAGGGCTGCGATGCCAATGGGCAACCCATCTTTCCGCCCATGGGGCTGGCCGAGAACCAGCTCGACAAGATCCAGCAGGAACTGCTGGCACATTGTCAGTTGATCCAGCCGCCTTATTTTCCGATGCTCAGCGTCGAGTTGGTCGAAGGCCGCAAGCTCGTCGTCTTGTGGGCGCCGGGCGGCCAGACCCGGCCTTACAAGGTGCCGGCGTCGGTGACGGCCAAGCACAAGAGCTGGCACTATTACGTTCGCCGCTATTCGAGTACGGTCGAGGCCAAGGGCGAGGTCGAACAGGAACTCTTGAGCCTGACAGCCAAGGTTCCGTTCGACGACCGGTTTCAGCAGACGGCTCGCGTGGATGATCTGTCGCTGCCGCTGATGCAGGCTTTCCTGCGCGAGGTCGGCAGTGAACTGGCCGATGACGCGGCCATGCTCCCGGTTGAGGTGTTGGGGCGGCAGATGAACGTGGTGGGCGGCGCGGCTGAAGCGCCGATGCTGAAGAACGTCGGCCTGCTGTTCTTCAACGACGCGCCCGAGCGCTTCTTTCCGGGTACGCAGATCGACGTGTTGTGGTTTCCCGAAGGGGCTGGCGGCGACCGCTTTGATGAAAAGAGCTTCAAGGGACCGCTCGGCCGCATCACGCGTGAGGCGCTTGACTACATCCGCCGCAACTACCTCGTCGAAACCGTCATCAAACACCCGCAGCGTGCCGAGGCCGAGCGGGTCTGGAACTTTCCTTATGCCGCGATCGAAGAGGCCTTGGTGAATGCCGTGTACCACCGCTCGTATGAAGAGCGCGAGCCGATCGAAGTGCGCATCGACCGTCACGCGTTGGTGGTGTTGAGCTTTCCAGGGCCGGACCGTTCCATCAAACTGGCGGATTTGCAGGCAGGCCGTGCCGTGAGCCGGCGCTACCGCAATCGGCGCATCGGCGAATTTTTGAAAGAGCTGGATTTGACGGAAGGGCGCGCCACCGGCATCCCCAAAATTTTGAAGGTGATGGCTGTTAATGGATCACCGCTGCCGGTGTTCGAGAGTGATGACGAGCGCACGTCGTTTGTGATTCGGTTGCCGGTGCACCCCAAGGCGCCCTACACCCCGGAAGTCACCCCGGAAGTCACCCCGGAAGTCACCCCGGAAGTCGAACGTGTCGTTACGGCGCTGGGGGGGGAATGGTCCCGCCAGCAGCTCCGGGAAGCACTCGGCCTGAAGGATGACGAGCATTTTCGCAAAGCTTATTTGTTGCCCTCGCTGGAGGCGGGGATGCTGGAGATGACCCTGCCCGACAAACCGCGCAGCAGCAAACAACGGTACCGCCTCACCGCCTTGGCCGAGCAATGGCTGCAACGGCGCAGCGGAGGCGGGTCATGAGTGAATACACCGTGACGGACCATCACCCCGGCGCCGCCACCGCCCCACGCCGGTCGATCTTGCGGCTGAGCACGATGGAGGTCTGGGTCTGGTTCACCCCGTCGATCAGGCCGATGCGGTCGAGCAGCGCGTCGAGCTGTTCGTGGGTTTCGCAGCGCAGAAACACCAGGTAGTCGAAAGGCCCGCTCACCGCTGAGGCCTCTTCGACCTCGGGCATGCGCATCAATGCGCTGAGCACGGCCGCCGTGGTCTTGGGCTGGATGCTCAGGCCGCAGTAGGCCCGCACGGCCGAGCCCTCCAGCCGCTGGCCGAGCCGCACGCCGTAGCCGGCCACCACCCCAACACGCTCCAGCCGCGCGATGCGCGCGACCACCGTGGTGCGCGCGAGCTTGAGCTTGCGCGCGAGTTCGGCCACCGGCTCGCGGGCATTGGCTTGCAGCAGGCTGAGCAGGCGGCGGTCTGTGTCGTCGAGGGTGGTCATGGCGTGGATGTTGTGTATGGCATGTACGCCGTTTTGATGGATTATTAAGTCGTTTTGATGAAAACTATACGGCCTTTTGACGTATTGTTCGCTACGCATCGACACCCTATTTTTCTACGATGAGGCCGTTCCATCAACTTCCAAGGACCGGCCATGAACTCCACCACTTCTTCCCTGCGCCCGGTCACCATCCTCGGTGCCGGCAAGATCGGTTTCGCCATCGCCCTGCTGCTGCGCCGCGCGGGTGGTTTTGAGGTCTGCATCGCCGACCAGGACCCGGCCAGCCTGGCGCGGCTGCAGGCGCTGGGCTTTGAGGTGGCGCTGATCGCCGACGACACCGCGCTGCGCCGCGCCATTGCCGGCCGTTATGCGGTGTTGAACGCCTTGCCTTTCCACCGAGCCGTGGCGGTGGCCGGCCTTTGCGTCGAAGCCGGGGTGCATTACTTCGACCTCACCGAAGACGTGAAGAGCACGCAGGCGATCCACCGCCTGGCCGCTGGTGCGCGCAGCGTGTTGATGCCGCAGTGCGGTCTGGCGCCGGGCTTCATCGGCGTGGTGGGCAACGACCTGGCGGGCCGCTTCGACAGCGTGCTCGACCTGCGCATGCGCGTCGGCGCCTTGCCGCGTTACCCGCTCAACACCCTGCGCTACAACCTCACCTGGAGCACCGAGGGTCTGATCAACGAATACTGCAACCCTTGCGAAGCCCTGGTGGATGGCGAGCCGGTGCAGGTGACGGCGCTGGAAGGGCTCGAAACCTTTGCACTCGACGGTGTGGAATACGAGGCCTTCAACACCTCGGGCGGCCTGGGCACACTGACGCAGACCCTGCGCGGCCGCGCGCGCAACGTGGACTACAAATCGGTGCGCTACCCCGGTCACTGCGCCATCATGAAGCTGCTGCTGAACGACCTGCGCCTGCGCGACCGCCGCGATCTGCTGAAGGACATTTTCGAAGCCGCGATTCCGGCCACCGAGCAGGACGTGATCGTGATCTTCGCCACCGCCTCGGGCTACCGCGGCCAACGGCTGATCCAGGACTCGTATTCGGCGCGCATCATTGGCCAGAAGGTGGACGGGCAATTGCTGAGCGCCATCCAGCTCACCACGGCGGCTGGCATCTGTACCGCGCTCGACCTGGTGGCGCAGGGCGCTTTGCCTAGTACGGGCTTCATCGGCCAGGAGCAGATCTCGCTTGACAGTTTCCTGCAAAACCGTTTCGGCGAGGTCTATGCCGAGCATCCAGAAATGACATCGGTGCATTGAGTTGCAGGTTATTTGGGTTTATTTGCTCATTTGTTGAAATAAACTCGAAAAAAGCAGCGGCAACGGAATGGAAGTTGCTACGCTTTCAATTTGTTACTCCTCACAAATGGAATTGCCTATGCCTGCGTTGAACCGTTTGTCCATCCGTGCCCGGCTGTACTTCAGCATGGTGTTCTCGCTGCTGGCCCTGATCCTGATCGGCGCCATGGGTTATGGCGCGCTCGACAGCACGCGCAACACCATGAAGGAATTGCTCACCCAAAAGGTTCCGGTGCTGACCGACGTGGGGGATCTGCGCACCACCCTGGGCCAGGTGCGCCGGCTGGAAAAGGACATCATCATCAGCGGCAACAACGCGGTGGAAGTGGCGGCGTTGCGCGAGAGCTGGACCAAGTCGCTGGCCTCGCTGCGCACCGGCCTGGCTGCGCTGCGCAAGGCGCAGGCCGGTGATGCCGCCTATGTAAAAGGGCTGGACGGGGTCGCCGGGCTGCTCAAGCAGTACGAAGACGGCATCGCGCCGGTGCTCGAGCAGATCGAACGCGCGCAGATCGATGGCGCCGTGGCCGGCGCCTATGCCGACCGCGTGAAGGCGCACATGGAAAACGCCGACAAGACCTTGTCCGAACTGGTGGGGACCTCGCGTGCGCAGATGCAGACCGCGCAGCAGGGGCTTGAAGACCGCACCGCCATGCTGGCCGGCTGGCTGGCCGCGATTTTGGTGCTGTCGCTGGTGGTGCTGATTCCGCTGACGCTGTTCAGCGTGCGTGCCATCTCGCGTTCGCTGGCGCGCGCCAGCGCCCTGGCCGACCGCATCGCCCAGGGCGACCTGTCGGTCGATGTCGACGTGAGCGCGCAAGACGAAGTGGGCCAACTGGTGCAGTCCATGGCGCGCATGCAGGAAGCGCTGCGCGGCCTGGTGCGCGAGGTGCAGAGTGCGGGCGAAAGCATCACGCTGGCCAGCAGCGAGATCGCCAGCGGCAACCAGGACCTGAGTGAGCGCACCGAGCAGACCGCCAACAACCTGCAGCAGGCCTCTTCGTCGATGGCCGAGCTGATGCAGATTGCCGAGAAAAGCGGCAGCGCGTCGCGCCAGGCCAATGTGTTTGCCTCGACCGCGGCCGAAGTGGCCGAGCGCGGCGGCAGCGTGGTCTCGCAGGTGGTGCGCACCATGGACGAGATCAACACCAGCTCGAAGAAGATCGCCGACATCATCGGCGTGATCGACGGCATTGCCTTCCAGACCAACATCCTCGCGCTGAATGCGGCGGTGGAAGCGGCACGCGCCGGCGAGCAGGGCCGAGGCTTTGCCGTGGTGGCCAGCGAAGTGCGCGGCCTGGCGCAGCGCTCGGCGCAGGCGGCCAAGGAAATCCGCGACCTGATCGGCGCCTCGGTGGAGCGGGTGCAGGGCGGTGCGCGGCTGGTCAGCGATGCCGGCCAGACCATGGATGAGATCGTGAAGAGTGTGCGCCAGGTGACCGGCATCATGGGCGAGATCGCCGCATCGGCCACCGAACAGGGCCGCGGCATCGGCGAGATCAGCAGCTCGGTGCAGCAGCTCGACCAGATGACCCAGCAGAACGCCGCGCTGGTGGAACAGTCGGCCGCGGCCTCGGCTTCGCTGGCGGACCAGGCGGTGCAGCTGTCGCGCGCGGTGAGCCTGTTCAAGCTCAGCCCACCCGGCGCGCGGGCCGCGACCGAGGTGCATGCGGTCGGAAATGCGGTCGATAACGCGGCCCCGCTGCGGCTGGCCGCCACCTGAGCAGCACTCTCCTCAGTGCGTACGCCCGTCCCGGTACATGCCGCTGGTCTTGCGCGCCAGCGGCGTGGCCTGGGCCAGCCGGGCCATGGCCTGGCCCACATGGGCGTGGGTGATGGCCATGCCGAGTGCGTCGGCGGCGTCCTTGCCGGGCAGCACGGGCAGCTTCAACAGGCGCTTGACCATTTCCTGCACCTGCGACTTGTCGGCCCGGCCGTGGCCGACGATGGCTTTTTTCATCTGCAGCGCGGTGTATTCCGAGACGGGCAGGTTGTTCGACACCAGCGCGGTGATGCAGGCGCCGCGCGCCTGGCCCAGCAGCAGCGTGGACTGCGGGTTGACGTTGACGAAGATGATCTCCACCGAAGCCGCATCGGGCTGATAACGCGCGGTGACTTCGCGGATGCCGTCGAACAGTACCTTGAGCCGCGCCGGCAGCTCGCCAAGTTCGAGATGGGTGGTCTTGATGGTGCCGCTGGCCACATAGGTCAGCGCCGAGCCGTCCACGTCGATCACGCCGAAGCCGGTGGTCTGCAGGCCGGGGTCGATGCCTAGGAGTCGCATGTCATGAATGATGGAATGGCTGGGTGCCCTAAAGGTGAAAGAACCACCGCACCGAATGAAAGAAGATCGGCGCGGCAAAACACAGTGCGTCCACGCGGTCGAGCAGGCCGCTGGCGCCGGTGACCGATTGTGCTTGCAAGCCCCAGTTGGTGACGCCGCGGTCGCGCTTGAGGGCCTTCATCACCAGGTGCCCGAGCGATCCCGAGACGCAGGCGATCAGCGCCATCACCACCGCCTGACCCGGCTTGAACGGGGTGATGGCCGACAACAGGCCGCCGAGCAGGCTGGCCAGCACCACGCCGATCAGCCAGCTCAGCCAGTTGAAGCTCTGGCTGATGTGCGGTGCCTGCGGCGGCCGCTTGAGTTTGCGCCAGGCCAGGTGCTGCACCACCATGCAGGTCTGCACCACGAACACCAGGAAGAACACCAGGAACGCGCTCTTGTCGCGGTAGCCCGGAAAGTCGAGCAGCAACAGCGCCGGCACATGGCTGATGCCGTAGACGCAGACCATGATGCCCCACTGCAGCTTGGCGTTGCGCTCCAGGAAGCGGTGCGGGTCGTCGGCCAGCGCGCTCACCACCGGCAGGGCCAGGAACACGTAGACCGGGATGAACACGGTGAACAGGTCGAAGCGCTCGGTGGCGACCAGCCAGAACTGGACCGGCAACACCACGAAGAAGGCCAGGATCAGGCTGCGGTGGTCACCGCGGTGGGTGGGCGACAGGGTGATGAACTCGCGCAGCGCCAGAAACGCCACCAGGGCGAACAGCACCGTGGCCGCGCGCTCGCCCAGCGCCCAGCCGACCCAGAACACCACCACCATGGTCCAGGTGGTGCGCAGCAGGCGTGCGTAGTCGAGCAGTTCCAGGCTGCGCGCCTCGCCGCGGGCATCGCTGGCGCGCTCGCGCAGCGACACCACGAACATGGTGATCGAGGCCAGCACCAGCACGCCGAAGACCAGGATGAACAGTGCGGCGACCTGTTCGGTGCCGCTCAGGCTGCGCAGGTAGCGATTCATGGGACGAGGGGCAAAACGCGCAGGATGAAAGGTTGATCTGAAAATGGAATCAGGAATCAGATGAGGCGGTGCTTGCGAGCACGGTAGGCCAATTTGGCCCGCGTGGTGTTCAGCAGCCGCGCCGCGGCGGACAGGTTCCCCTTGGACGTCGAAATGGCGCGGTGCAAGACATCGCGTTCTGTTTTGTCCAGGGACGTGGCTGCAGCCACCGGGCCCGCGCCGACCGTGGAGGCCCCATTGTCCTGCATGGCCGGGCTGGCCAGGTTCAGGGTGCCAGCGCCATCCTGCATCCGCAGGGTCATCACGTTCGGACTCAAGGTTTCGCCGCTGGTGAACAGGTGGTGCACCTCGATCATGCCGCCCACGTCGGCCATGATGACGGCGCGTTCGATGAGGTTCTGCAGCTCGCGGATATTGCCGGGGAAGTCGTAGTTCAGCAGGGTGCGTACGGCGGCCTGCGAAAAGCCCTTGACGTTGCAGGCATGCTTGCGCCGGTAGTGGTTCAGAAAATGGTTCATCAGCAAGGGAATGTCGTCGCGGCGCTCGCGCAGGGGCGGCAGGTGGATGGGAAACACATTGAGCCGGAAGAACAGGTCTTCGCGGAAGGCGCCGTCACGTACCGCCTGGCGCAGGGCCTCGTTGGTGGCCGCCACCACGCGCACGTCGACCGGAATGCTGCGTGTGCCGCCGACGCGTTCGATTTCGCCTTCCTGCAAGGCGCGCAGCAGCTTGCCCTGGGCCACCAGGCTCAGCGTGCCGATCTCGTCCAGAAACAGCGTGCCGCCGCTGGCCCGTTCGAACCGGCCGGGCCGCGATACGCTGGCGCCGGTGTAGGCGCCGCGCTCCACGCCGAACAGCTCCGACTCGATCAGGGTTTCCGGGATGGCAGCGCAGTTGACCGCGATGAAGGGCTGGTCCTTGCGCGGGCTGATCCGGTGCAGCATGCTGGCGAATTTCTCCTTGCCCACACCGGATTCGCCGGTGAACAAAACGGTGGCCGAGGTGCGTGCCACGCGGCTGAGCTGGTGGCAGGCGGCATTGAAGGCCGATGAGGCTCCCACCATGGCGTCGCCCGCGGGCAGGTCGGCGGTGCCCGGTTCGGGGCGCGCGGTGGCGGCGGTATCGACAAACTCGCGCACGTTCAGGTAACGCATGTCTTCTTCGACATCGTCCCACTGGTCGGCCGATTTGCCGATGACCCGGCAATGCGCATCGCCCATCGAGCGGCACTGGGTTTCGCGGAACACGATCAGCCGGCCGAACAGGGTGCTGACATAACCGGTGGCGTAGCCTACCTGCATCCAGCACGCGGGTGAGCCGCCTATGCCGTAGGCCGCGATGTGCTCGTCGTCCTCGCTGGAGTTGTGCCAGAGGAACTCGCCTTCGTAGTTGCCGGTCTTGGCGTCGTAGTCCACCTGCACCAGCTCGACCTTCACCACGCCTTCGAGCGCGTGCAGCCGGGTGCCCGCCATGGCCGCCGCCGGTGGCTCGGCGTCCGGCCATTGCCGGCGCACCATCTGGGCGTCGCGCGCGCCGCTGACGTAGCCGGCGCGCGTGAACAGGCCGCGTGCCTGCTTCATGCCCAGGCTGTCCACCATTTCCCGGCGCAGCGAGCCCAGGGCCTCGGTGTGCAGCAACACCATGCGCTGGTCCTGCAGCCAGATGCGCCCGTCGCCGGGCGAGAAAAACAGGCATTCGCTGATGTCGGCCACGGTGGGGTGCGCGTCGCCACCGATGTGTTTGCTGGAGAAGCCGCCCAGGGCCTTGCCGATGGCGGCGCTGTCGAAGTTGCCCAGCACCGTGCCGGTGGCACGGGAGACGTCGGCGAGGGAGATGCGGGAGGACTTGCTGGAAGGCTTGTGGGCCATGGTGTCGGGTTTGATCAATTGCGCAATTTTGATTCAAATTTATAACTAAATGATCAAAAACTTCACAAGGGATTTCCCTTTGTTGCGCCGCGGCAAAGACGCCTAGGGAATGTCCCTAGTTCCCCAATGAAAAACGGCCCATCTGGCATGGCCTGGCAGGCCGTGCCCAGGCCGGTTGGTCCGTGCATTGCAATAAATCGGTGTGCCACTTCACAAAAGTGGCGAACTGATCAACCAATCGAAAGGGTGTTTTCCATGGGAGCAGCAGAGGCAACGGCGTGGTTCGATTTCGTGGGCCTGAAGTCCGCGGCGCTGGGGGGCGGTGTGCGCGACGTGGTCGAGCCCGCCACCGGCCAGGTGTTATGCACGGTGGGCATCGCCAATGCGGCCGACGTAGCCGCCGCCACCGCCGCCGCCGCCGCCGCGCAAGCCGACTGGGTGGCCGTGTCGCCGCGCGAGAAGGCCGAAATCTTCCGCCGCGCCGCGGCGCTGTTTCTGCAGCATTTTGATGTCCTGGCGCTGTTCGCTACCCGCGAGACCGGCGGCATCCTGGCCAAGGGCCAGCATGAGATCCGTGAAGCCGCGCTGATCTGCAACCTGGCCGCGGCCATGCCGCTGCAGTCGCAGGGCCATGTGCTGCCCAGCGTGGTGGGCCGGACCAGCCTGGCGCGCCGCGTGCCGCATGGCGTGGTGGGGGTGATCTCGCCCTTCAACTTCCCGATGATCCTGACCATCCGCGCCGTGGCGCCGGCGCTGGCCGCCGGCAATGCGGTGGTGATCAAGCCCGACACCCGAACACCGGTGACCGGTGGGCTGATGATCGCCCGGGTGTTTGCCGAAGCCGGCTTGCCCGCCGGCCTGCTGCAGGTGCTGCCTGGAGACGCCGAGGCGGGCGAGGCGCTGGTGACCGACCCGCGCGTGCCGATGATCGCCTTCACCGGTTCGCCGGGGGTGGGCCGTCGCATTGGCGAACTGGCCGGCCGGCATCTGAAGAAGGTGTCGCTGGAACTCGGTGGCAGCAATGCGCTGATCATCCTCGACGACGCCGACATCGATGTGGCCGCCAGCAATGCCGCCTGGGGTGCGTACTTCCACCAGGGCCAGATCTGCATGGCTGCGAACCGCATCCTGGTGCACGAGAGCATGGCTGCCGGCCTGATCCAGCGCCTGGTCGCCAAGGCCACGCACCTGCCGGTTGGCAACGGCGCCAGCGGCCAGGTGGCGCTGGGCCCGCTGATCGACGCCAGGCAGCGCGACCGGGTGCATGCCATGGTGCAGGACAGCGTGCAGTCCGGCGCCAAGCTCGAAGCCGGTGGCCACTTCGACGGGCTGTTCTACCAGCCCACGGTGCTGTCCGGGGTGAAGCCCGGCATGCGCGTGTTCGAAGAGGAAACCTTCGGCCCGGTGGCCAACATCGTCAGCTACAAGACCGATGCCGAAGCCGTGGCGCTGGCCAACAACAACACCGGCAGCCTGTCGTCCGCCGTCATCTCGAAGTCGGTGGGTCGTGCCATGGCCATCGGCCAGCAGCTCAAGTCCGGCATGGTCCACATCAACGACCAGACGGTGAACGACGACTGCATCAACCCCTTCGGCGGCCCCGGCATTGCCGGCAATGGCAGCAGCGTGGGCGGCCCGGCCGACTGGGAGGAATACACCCAGTGGCAATGGCTCACCCTCAGAGACCAGGCCCCCACCTACCCCTTCTGACACCCCTTATAGACATCCCGTCTGATTTTTTGCCTTTAGGAGAAGTACATGCCTTTGCACGGAAAAACCATTGTCATCACCGGCACCTCGTCCGGCATCGGGGCCGAGCTTGCCCGGCTCGCCCGCTTCCAGGGCGCCCATGTCATCGGCGTGGACCGCAACGACCCCACGCTCACGCTCGACGGCTTCGTCAAGGCCGACCTGGGCACTGCCGTCGCCATCAACACGGCGGTGGCCCAACTGCCTGAGCGCATCGACGCCTTGTGCAACATTGCCGGCGTGCCCGGCACGGCCGATGCCGAGCTGGTGGGGCGGGTCAACTACCTGGGCCTGCGGCACCTGACCGAGCGTGTGCTGCCGCGCATGCCGCACGGCGGCAGCATCGTCAACGTGGCCTCCATCCTCGGGGCGGAATGGCCGCTGCGGCTGGACCAGCACAAACAGCTGGCCGCCGCCCGCGGCTTCGAGGCCGGTGCGGCCTGGCTGCGCGATCACCCGGTGCCGCAGGCCACCTGCTACCAGTATTTCAAGGAGGCCCTGATCGTCTGGAACGCCACCCAGTCGCAGGAGTACTTCCTGGGCAAGGGCGTGCGCATGAACTGCGTGGCGCCGGGCCCGGTGTTCACCCCGATCCTGGGCGACTTCGTCTCCATGCTGGGCGAGGAGCGGGTCAAGGCCGACGCCCACCGCATGCTGCGCCCGGCCTTCGCCGACGAGGTGGCCGCGGTCATCGCCTGGCTGTGCAGCGACGCCGCGCGCTGGGTCAGCGGCGTGAACATTCCGGTCGATGGCGGCCTGGCCTCCACTTACCTCTGAGCTCACCTCTGAACCCATCCCCAAATTTTTGACCGCGCACTGAAAAACAACCACCCGAGGAGACACGAATGAAAAGAAAAACCACCGCCTTCCAACCCTGCGCGCTGGCGCTCGCATGCAGCCTGTGCTGCGCGCTGCCGGCCCGGTCGATGGAGCTGGGCACCGACAATCCCGACACCAAGATCCGCCTGGACTTCACGCCCAAGTTCAGCACCGCCTACCGCGTGAAGGACGCTTCCGCGGGGCTCATGTCTCCGGCCACCGACGGCGGCGTGACCAACGAGAACGATGGCGACACCAACTTCCGCAAGAAGGGCATCGTCTCCACCCGCGTCGACCTGCTGACCGAGTTCGACGTGACGCATGGCAACTACGGCCTGCGCATCAGCCATTCGGCCTGGTCCGACTCCAAGTACCTGGGCCACAACAGCAACGACGGCAGCAACGGGGTGAGCAATTTCGCCAGCCAGGCCAGCAACGAATTTCTGCCGATGACCCGAAGCCAGCATGGCCGCAGCGACGAGTTCCTCGATGCGTTCGTGTTCGCCAAGGGCAACCTGGGCCAGATGCCCGCGTCGATCCGCGTGGGCAAACATGCGCTGCAATATGGCGAGAGCCTGTTCTTCGGGCAAAACGGCATCGCCAACGCCCAGGGGCCGGTGGACATCGCCAAGATCGCCTCGGTGCCCAACTGGCAGTTCAAGGAAGTGTTGCTGCCGGTGGAGCAGGTTTCCGGCTCGCTGCAGCTGACCGATGAGGTGACCCTGGGCGGCTACTACCAGCTCAAGTGGCGGCCCAGCAAGCTGCCTGGCGTGGGCAGCTATTTCTCCAACCAGGACTACATCAACGGCGGCCGCGTCTACCTCGGCACCACGGTGCTGGCTACCGACAACAGCAAGGACCAGACGCCCGGCAACAGCGGCCAGTTTGGCGCGCAGCTGCGTTGGTCGCCGGCCGGCAGCGCGTTCGAGTACGGCTTCTACGCGGCCCGCTACAACGAGAAGACACCCGCCGTGCCGGTGTTCGACCTGATCAACGGCAACAGCCACAAGGTGTATGCCGAAGGCATCAAGACCGTGGGTGCCAGCGTGACCTCGTCGATCGGCCCGCTGAACTGGGCGCTGGAAGGTTCGCTGCGCGCCGACGCGCCGCTGGCCAACGACCCCGCCGTGCTCTTGCCCGCGATCCTGGGCCTGGGCGGTCCGGCGGCCGATTGCAGCGGCTCACCGTCCAACCCCTGCTTCGCCATCGGCAAGACGGCCCACATCAATCTGTCCGGCATCTACGTGCTGACCAAGTCGGGCCTCTGGGATGGCGGCTCCGTCGTCGGCGAAATCGCCTGGAACCGCACCTTGAGCGTGACCAAGAACCCCAGCACCCGCGGCAACGGCGGCCTGGACCCGAACACCACGCGCGATGCCGCAGCCTTGCGCATGATCTTCGAGCCGCAGTACTTCCAGGTGCTGCCGGGCGTGGACCTCTCGGTGCCGATGGGCCTGGGCTACAACTTCGCCGGACGTTCCTCGGCCGTCTTCAACTTTGCCGGTGGCGCCAGCAAGGCCGGCGACTACACGCTGGGTGTCAAGGCCAAGTACCGCGACTGGAACTTCGGCCTGAGCTACACGGCCTTCTTCGGCAGCGAAAGCACCTTCACCGTCGTCGACTCCGCCGGCACGCGCATGTTGTCCTACGGCCAGAGCCTGAAGGACCGCAACTACCTGGCCCTCAACATTTCCCGCACTTTCTAAATCAAGCACTTCCAGCACTGCTTCACCGAGACACACCATGACCCCGTTCGCACCCAACACCTTGCTGGCCGCCGCCCTGCTGGCCGCCGCCCTCAGCGCCCAAGCCGCCGTGAGCCCCGAAGAGGCCGCCAAGCTCAAGACCATCCTCACGCCCATGGGGGCGGAGAAAGCCGGCAACAAGGACGGCACGATCCCGGCCTGGGACGGCGGTGCCACCAAGGCTCCGGCCGGCTACAAGAACGGCGACCCGCGCCCGGACCTGTTCCCCGGTGAAAAACCGGCCCTGTCGATCAACGCCAAGAACATGGCGCAGTACGCCGACAAGCTCAGCGACGGCGTGCAGGCGTTGATGAAGAAGTACCCCGACTTCCGCATCGACGTCTATCCCACGCACCGCACCGCCGCGGCCCCGCAGGCGGTCTATGACAACAGCTTCAAGAACGCCACCCGCGCCAAGACCGTCGAAGGCGGCTACGGCATGGAAGGCGCTTTCGGCGGCGTGCCGTTCCCGATCCCGAAGGACGGTTATGAAGCCATCTGGAACCAGCGCACGGCCTGGCGCGGCGGCAACTACACCATGCCGGCACAGGTCTTCGTGGTGACGGCCGACGGCCGGCGCGCGCTGGCCTCGGGCGGCATCCAGACCATTCGCCAGTCCTTCTACGACAAGGACGGCAGCCTGGAGAAATTCGACGGCTACTACCAGCTCGGCAAGTTCGTCGCCAACGCGCCGGGCTCCAAGGCCGGCGAAGCGATCCTGGCGCTGGACGGCGTGTCCGACGCCGCACCGCGCGGCCTGTGGCAGTACCTGGTGGGCCAGCGCCGCGTGCGCAAGGCGCCTTCGGTGGCCTACGACACGCCAGACTCGGTGACTTCAGGCATCGGCCTGTTCGACGAGGCCTTCACCTTGTTCGGCCCGATCGACAAATACGAGCTGAAGCTGGTCGGCAAGAAGGAGATGTACATCCCCTACAACAACAACCGCGCCGCGCTGGTCAAGGTGGATGAACTGGTGACGCCCAACACGCTGAACCCGGCCCATGTGCGCTGGGAACTGCACCGCGTGTGGGAAGTGGAGGCCGATCTGGCCCCCGGCAAACGCCATGTGGTGCCCAAGCGCAAGTACTACATCGACGAGGACAGCTGGCAAACCGTGTTGTTCGACGGCTGGGACGCCAAGGGCCAGCTCTGGCGCACCAACTATGCCTTGATGTTGACGGCGCCCGACATCCCCGCGGTGAACAACTCCGTGTTCTGGGGCGGGTATGACATGCAAAACGGTTCCTACTACCTGAACATGGCCTCCAACGAAATGCCCAAGCAGATCGAAATCCTGGCGCCGATTCCGCGCAGCTTCTTCAGCGCCGAATCCTTGTCCAACGAAGGCGCGCGCTGATGTTTCGCTTTGCCGAAGCGGGTGTGGCGCGGCGCAGCGCCTTGCTGGGGTTGCTCGGCCTGGCCGCTTCGGCGGCGTGGTCGGCCAATGCGCCGGCCGTGCTGTCGCAGGCCGCGCTGGTGACGCCCAAGGCCCTGGCTGCGGCGACGCTGGCCGTGACCCGGGCCGGTCAGCGCCTGGTGGCCGTGGGCGAGCGCGGCACCGTGCTGCTGTCGGACGACCATGGCGCCAGCTGGAAGCAGGCCCAGGTGCCGGTACAGGCCACGCTGACCAGCGTGTATTTTGCCGACGCCAGGACCGGCTGGGCCGCGGGCCATCTGGGGGTGATCCTGCGCAGCGACGATGCCGGGGCCACCTGGCGCAAACAGCTCGACGGCATCCAGGCGGCCGCGCTGGTGCTGCAGGCGGCGCAGGCAAGCGGTGATGCCAAAGCCATTGCCAATGCCCAGCGCCTGGTGGAAGAGGGCGCCGACAAGCCGTTCTTCGACCTGGAATTCATCGACGCCCGGCGCGGCTTTGCGGTGGGCGCCTACGGCCTGATGCTGGCCACTGTGGACGGCGGCGCCAATTGGACGGCGGTGAACCTGCCCAATCCCAAGTCCCTGCACCTGTATGGCCTGCGCGCAGACCGCACCCATGGCGGCACTTTGCTGATGGCCGGCGAGCAGGGCCTGCTGTTGCGCTCCACCGACGGCGGCGCGAGCTTCAGCGCACTCGAGTCGCCCTACAAGGGCAGCTTCTTTGGCCTGCTGCGCAGCGGCGACGCGTGGGTGGCCTATGGCTTGCGCGGCACCGCCTACCGTTCGACCGATGCCGGCACGCAGTGGGAAAAGCTCGACACCGGCGTACCCATGGCGATCGGTGCCGGGGCCGCGTTACCCGATGGCGGCTTCGTGCTGATGGACCAGGCCGGCGACGCCCTGCTGGGCCGCGCCGGCCTGGCCGCACTCAAGCGTGTGTCCGCGCCCGAGCCGGTGCCGGCCTCGGGGCTGGCCCTGGCCGCGGACGGCAGCCTGGTGCTGTCCAGCCTGCGTGGCATGCGGCGTCTGCCCGCATTGCCTGTGAACTGAAGACTTCTCTCGAAAAAATGCACGCCGACTCATCCTCTCAAACCCAGCCTGTCGTGGCACGGCTGGAAGACTTCGACACACGCTCCGGCAATTGGCTGGAACGCGCCTTCTTCAACCACCGCCCCTGGGTGATGGTCATCTGCCTGGTGCTGACCCTGGTGTTCGGCTGGTTCGGCAGCCGGCTGCAGCTCAACGCCAGCTTCGAGAAAACCATCCCTACCGGCCATCCCTACATCGTCAACTACCTGGCGCACAAGGGCGACCTGGCGGGGCAGGGCAATGCACTGCGCCTGGTGGTGCAGGCCAAGCGGGGCACGATCTTCGCCAAGGACTATCTGGACGCGCTGCAGAAGATCAACGACGAGATCTTTTTGCTGCCCGGCGTGGACCGCCCGTTCATGAAGTCGCTGTGGACCTCCAACACGCGTTGGGTGGCGGTGACCGAAGAGGGGCTGGACGGCGGCCCGGTCATCCCCGATACCTTCGACGGCTCGCCCCCCAGCCTGGCCGAGTTGCGCGCCAACGTCGAGCGTTCGGGCGAGATCGGCCAACTGGTGGCCGGCGACTTCCAGTCCAGCATCGTCTTCGTGCCTCTGCTCGACCGCAACTCCGAGACCGGCAAGGCGCTGGACTACGGCGAGCTGTCGCGCCAGATCGAAGTGCTGCGCGCCAAGTACGGCAGCGACCAGCTGGAGATCCGCGTCACCGGCTTCGCCAAGGTGGTGGGCGACCTGATCGAAGGACTGCAACAGGTCTTGCTGTTTTTTCTGCTGGCCCTGGTCATCACCACCGTGGTGCTGTTCGGCTACACCCGCTGCTGGCGCAGCACCGCGCTGGTGGTGGCCTGTTCGCTGGTGGCGGTGGTCTGGCAGTTCGGCCTGCTGGCCCTGCTGGGTTATGCGCTCGACCCGTACTCGGTGCTGGTGCCGTTCCTGGTGTTCGCCATCGGCATGAGCCATGGCGCGCAGAAGATGAACGGCATCATGCAGGACATCGGCCGCGGCACACACCGCGTGGTGGCCGCGCGCTACACCTTCCGCCGCCTGTTCATGGCCGGCCTGACGGCGCTGCTGTGCGACGCCGTGGGCTTCGCGGTGCTGGTCATCATCCAGATCAAGGTGATCCAGGACCTGGCGCTGATCGCCAGCATCGGCGTGGCCGTGCTGATCTTCACCAACCTCGTGCTGCTGCCGATTTTGCTGTCCTATACCGGCGTCGGCGAGCGGGCCGCGGCCCGCAGCCTGCGCGAAGAAGCCGCGCCCGCGGGCAACCAGCGCGCCTGGCTGTGGGCGCTGCTCGACCACTTCACGCAGAAGCGCTGGGCCGCCGCGGCGGTGGTGGCGTCTGCGCTGATGGCCGCCGGTGGTTATGCCGTAAGTCTGCACCTGAAGACCGGTGACCTCGACCCCGGCGCCTCCGAGCTGCGCCCCGACTCGCGCTACAACCGCGACAACGCCTACCAGATCGCGCACTACGCGGCCAGCGCCGACATCCTGACCGTGATGGTCACCACGCCGGTCGACCAATGCACCACCTACGGCACGCTGGCCAAGCTCGATGCGCTGGCCTGGCAGCTGGAGCAACTGCCGGGCGTGGAGTCCACCAATTCCATGGCCGCGCTGTCCAAGCTGGCCATGGTGGGCTACAACGAAGGCAACTTCAAATGGTTCGAGCTGCTGCCCAACGACGGCGCGCTCGGCGGCGTGCAGACCCGCGCGCCGCGCGAGCTGTTCAACCAGAACTGTTCCTTCCTGGCGCTGTACGTCTACCTGAAGGACCACAAGGCCGAAACCCTGGACCGCGTGGTGGCCGAGGTGGAGCGCTTCGCCGCGGTCCACAACACCGCCGAGGTGCGGTTCAAGCTGGCCGCCGGCAGCGCCGGCATTGCCGCCGCCACCAACATCGTGGTGCACAAGGCCATGCGCGAGATGCTGCTGTGGGTCTATGCCGCGGTGCTGCTGCTGTGCTGGATCACCTTTCGCTCCTGGCGTGCCGTGCTGGTGGCGGTGCTGCCGCTGGTCTTGACCTCCATCCTGTGCGAGGCGCTGATGGTCTGGCTGGGCATGGGCGTGAAGGTGGCCACGCTGCCGGTGATTGCACTGGGCGTGGGCATCGGCGTGGACTACGCGCTGTATGTGCTGAGCATCACGCTGGCCCGCATGCGAGAAGGCGCAAGCCTGTCGGACGCCTACCACCACGCGCTGCAATTCACCGGCCGGGTGGTCATGCTGACCGGCATCACCCTGGCCCTGGCCGTGGGCACCTGGGCGTTTTCGCCAATCAAGTTCCAGGCCGACATGGGCATCCTGCTGGCCTTCATGTTTGTCTGGAACATGGTCGGAGCACTGGTGTTGCTGCCGGCCCTGGGCCATTTCCTGTTGCGCCAACCCGCTGTTGCTGTCGCGCAGCCCGCCGCGACGCCTGTTTCTGCTTGAACTTCAAATAACCATGATGACATCACCTGTGTGCACCGTGCTGGAAGCAGCGCCTCTCGACCCGGCATTTGCCGGTTTTCTGGCCCAGGCCGCGGCCCAGGGCAACCCACCGCTGGAGACGCTGCCACCGCATGTCGCCCGCCAGGTCTACCGGGATATGGATGCGGCGCTTGGGCTGCCCGCACCGATGATTGGTGCGGTCAGCGCGTGCAGCATCCCCGGGCCTGGCGGTGCGCTGGCATCGCGGGTATATGCCCCTGCCACGCCAGGCCCGTGGCCGGTATTGCTGTTTTTGCACGGCGGCGGCTTCGTGATCGGCGACCTGGAAACCCACGACAGGGCCTGCCGTACCCTGTGCCACCACGCCAATATGCTGGTGGTGGCGGTGGACTACCGTCTGGCCCCCGAACACCCGTTCCCGGCTGCCCCTGACGACGTGGAGGCCGCATTGCGCTGGGTCGGCGCGCACGCTGCCGACCTGGGCGGCGATGCCAGCCGCATCGCTGTGGCGGGCGACAGCGCCGGGGCACAACTGGCCCTGGTCAGTGCGCGCCGGGTGGGGTCTCCCGCGGTGCGGGCCTTGGGTTTGATTTACCCCGTGGCGCAGCATCCCGATGTGCCCAGCCCGTCGTACCTGGAAAACGGCGAGGGCAAGTTCCTCACCATGGGCGCGATGCGTTGGTTCATCGGCAGCTACCTGGACGGACAGTCGCCCGACCATCCCGATCTGGCGCTGCTGCAGTCCGACCTCACAGGGCTGCCCGCCACCTGGGTCGCCACCATGGGCCATGACCCGCTGCGCGACGAAGGCCATGCGCTGGCCCTGCGCGCCGAGGCGGCCGGCGTGGCCGTGACCCACCGACACTACCCCGGCGCGATCCACGCCTGCATCCATTTCGATGCCGTGTCGCCCATCGGGCTGCAGGTTCTGGAAGACCTGGCGCAGTGGTTGCGCGCGCAGCTGGTGGAATCATCCGCGTGAAATAGCGCTCCTGAACGGCGGCTGCTAAGAACTTGTCCGTCAATTATTCGACCCCGAATAATTGACGGACAAGTTCTAAACGTCCCGCAGCGCCACCACCGCGTTGCGGGCGCGGTCCAGGAAGGCCCGGCGTTCCTCGCCGGGCTCGAGCTGCATCGGCGCACCGAAGGTCACCGAGCACAGCACCGGTACCGGAATCACCTCGCCCTTGGGCATCACGCGCTGCACGTTGTTGATCCATGCCGGGATCAGCACCACCTGCGGGAACTTCAAGGCCAGGCTGAACAGGCCCGACTTGAACGGCTGCGGCTCGGCGGCATGGCCGCGTGTGCCTTCGGGAAAGATGATGATCGAGTCGCCGCTTTGCAGCGCCTCCACCAGCGGCGTCAATGGATCGGTGGGCGGGTCCTGCTCCACACCCCCGGCGTCCTTGGCGTCCTTCGTGCGGGCCCGGTCCACGTAGACGGCGTTGAACACCTTGGTCGTGAGCCACAGGCGGAAGGGGCTGGTGGTCCAGTAGTCCTTGGCGGCGATCGGCCGGGTGATGCTGCGCAGCTCCTGCGGCAGCGCGGCCCAGATCAGCACCAGGTCGGCGTGGCTTTGGTGGTTGGCGAAATAGATGCGCTGCTCGGCCTTGGGCGGGCAGCCGTGCCAGCGCGCCTGGGCGCCGGTCAGCAAACGCACCAGGCCCAGCAGGAACAGGCTCATGATCTTGGCAAGCATGGCGGCGATCATAAGATGCAGTCCCCAGACTGTTCCTGTCCTCTTCGATGCCTGACATTCCACCCACCGCGCCCATTGCGTCCACCGCGCCATGTCCCTGCGGCCGTCTCGACAGCCGGCAAAAACCACTGGCCCATGCCGACTGCTGCGGCCGCTACATCGACGGCTTCGCCGATCGGCCGGCGCCCGACGCCGAGGCGCTGATGCGTTCGCGCTACAGCGCCTTCGTGCGGGAAGACGCGGCCTACCTGCTGGCCACCTGGCATGCCAGCCAGCGCCCGGCGCGGCTGGACTTCGACGCCGGCGCCAAATGGCTGGGGCTGTCGGTGAAGTCGCACCGGCGCATCGACGGTGAACATGCCGAAGTCGAATTCGTGGCGCGCCAGCGCGACGCCTCGGGCCGTGCCGTGCGCATGCACGAACGCAGCCGTTTCGTGCGCGAACAGGGGCGCTGGTTCTATGTCGATGGCGACCAGCTTGGCGCATGAGCATCTATCAAGCATCTATCAAAACAGGCCTCGAAAGAGGCCTTTTCTTTTTATAACGCTCCTTATTTTGTAGCAAAAATAACTGTGACAAGCTGTTTTTTCTAGGGAAAGCACTAGTATTTTTTTTTATTAATTAATGAAAAATTACAATCCTTCCGGCGCGATACCTTGTCGCATCGATCCACAACCCTTGCCGTGCAGCCGTTTCTCGCGCGTACCGGCAACTCCAGGAGACATGATGTTGAAGCTTTCCAAATTGGCCAGCGCAGTGCTTGTGGCCGTGTCCGCAGCTGCGATTCCGGCCGTGCATGCCGGTGAAGTCGAAGTGCTGCACTACTGGACTTCCGGTGGTGAAGCCAAGTCGGCCGCCGAACTCAAGAAAATCATGCAAGGCAAGGGCCATGTCTGGAAAGACTTCGCCGTGGCCGGCGGCGGCGGCGATGCTGCGGCCACCGTCCTGAAGAGCCGTGTGGTCTCGGGCAACCCGCCCGCCGCGGCGCAGATCAAGGGCCCGGCCATCCAGGAATGGGCGGCCGAAGGCGTGCTGGCCAACCTGACCCCCGTGGCCACCGCCGAGAAGTGGGACTCGCTGCTGCCCAAGGTGGTGGCCGATGCCATGAAGTACAAAGGCAACTACGTCGCCGTGCCGGTCAACGTGCACCGCGTCAACTGGATCTGGGCCAACCCGGACGTGCTGAAGAAGGCTGGCGTGGCCGGCATGCCCAAGACCTATGACGAATTCTTCGCCGCGGCCGACAAGATCAAGGCTGCCGGCCTGATCGCCGTGGCCCATGGCGGCCAGAACTGGCAAGACTTCACCACTTTTGAGTCGGTGGTGCTCGGTGTTGGCGGCGCCAAGTTCTACAGCGACGCGCTGGTCAAGCTCGACCCCAAGGCCATCAACAGCGACACCATGAAGAAGTCGCTGGAAACCTTCCGCAAGATCAAGAGCTACACCGACCCTGCGTCCAGCGGCCGCGACTGGAACCTGACCACCGCGCTGGTGATGCAGGGCAAGGCCGGTTTCCAGTTCATGGGTGACTGGGCCAAGGGTGAATTCCTGGCCGCCGGCAAGGTGCCAGGCAAGGACTTCCTGTGCGCCGCCGCGCCTGGCACGGCCAATGCCTTCACCTTCAACATCGACTCCTTCGCCATGTTCAAGCTGAAGTCGGCCGATGCGCAAAAGGCGCAGAACGACCTGGCCGCCGTCATCATGGGCCCGCAGTTCCAGGAAGTGTTCAACCTCAACAAGGGTTCGATCCCGGTGCGGCTGAACATGGA
>Ga0307515_10004155_pt1 | contig 30145 bp, 31 predicted proteins | sample 17_EM_MG_FD_194513 | JGI IMG/M metagenome (GOLD analysis project Ga0307515, IMG submission 194513) | Populus trichocarpa ectomycorrhiza microbial communities from riparian zone in the Pacific Northwest, United States - 17_EM | ecosystem: Host-associated > Plants > Roots > Unclassified | place... | reverse complement strand
TAATATCTATTAAAATGTGGGTCAGTACTGGGGAAATGGCTGCGTGTCTCGATAAGCAGTCACAACTGAGAACAAATGCATTTAGTGGCCTGTCTAAGGCCTGTATAGTACCATACAAGCTTATGGCTTGGCTTTTCGGGGGAAATAACATGATACATGTAGACCGCCATTCCCAGGCAGGTCTCGATCCCATAATAGACAAAAGAAACAAGAATAGGCAAGAACTCCAAGAAACACCGACAAGCGCCTGTCGCTGAAATGCGCAAGGTGTACAAACTTATGGGTATAGCCGACGTGTGGTGTTGGTGAAGCAATAATCGAGGCAGAGGTTCGCGTATCTGAAAGTCGTAGACTGTACAGGCGAGAGATTTTAGGATAGGATTGATGTTAAAAGTGTGAGGTGAACTCTTCAGAGAGTTCTGAAGAGGCTAATTTAGGCGAAAGACTTATCGCCGCCTTTGGAGCTCATAGGTAATGAGTCATAAAGGATACGTATGGCTGGGTGAAACGCCCTTTTCGCTCAGTCAGAGTCCTCGCAAGTTCGACGACCCCACACAGCTGTTACAGAGCATGATCACGAATGATCCGGAGGAGGAACATTGGCATGGTCCTCCACCGCTATATGGTCCGATGGAAATGTGCTGCTTGGGGAGACATGTTGCGACGACTCTGGAGAGTTGTTGGTTGAGCTTTCAGGCGAAGTTGTTATCGAGCGCGATACGATGTAGAGTTCAGGAAAAGAGTTAAACATCAGCCTTTTCCAATATGCCCCGGAGGGCAGTCCGACATTCGCCAACGAACTCTTCAACGTGGGATATTTGGAGTACTTCTTGCGATCCTCCTCGGGAAACAAGTCTTCGGTGCGGACTTCGACCCGGCTATTGCCTCGTGGGATCTTCTTCTTTGCGACTCGTAGGTTTGGGAGATTTGGATCTGTGGGAGGCCGCTCGTTAGAGATTGCGAATGGCAACGAAGGTATTCGGCGAACTTACCAGCATCTAAGCATTTGCAGAGATCGTGCTGCGACGATATTTCTAGCCCGCTACTGCCAGAGCGATACCTGTATACGAGTATGCTGCTCTTGTCGTCCTCATCCAGGCCAAATCTTTGACTACTGCTAGTCGAAGAATTTGTCCCGGTAGACTCGCTATGCCAGGTCATGATGGCGAGGCTCTATTTGTGATTACGTAGGGCGGATGGACCGTGAGTTTGTTCGGCGTCAACGGTTGGTTTGTCGTGGAGATATTTCAGGCTACTTAAGTATTGCAAGTGAGGCGGGGTGATCCGGTAACGAAGGGAAGGTTGGAGACAAGAGTGATGTGGCGTGACGTTTGTCAACCCCAGCTTTCACGTCAGTCTGCAACGAGCCACAGAGTGGCGCAGCCGCTCTGCTTTGTCCCACATTCCACTAAAATTCTTCGGCTGTGCAACGTTGAGAATCGGGCTTCATATCAGATATCCTCCGGTGGTGTGAGACCCTGCTTGTTAAATTCTTCTTGTTCTATGGCTTTCCGTATCACTCATTCAGATGCTCACCCTTACGCCCCTTTACGACGCAGCACGAGGAAGTAGGGCAGCCGCACAAGACGTCACGTAACAGAAACCATTTATCCACTCGCATGTCTCGGATTAATGTCCCTGGCATTGAGGCCAGCAGCCTGTCGCCGCACACCAGCTGCGTCTGTGTCCACCCGTCCTGCAGCTTGCTCAACTAACTAGCCCACGAGAAGCGTAGTGGTTACAGGGGCGTAATCTGGCCTTTTGCACCTGTTTGCTTCAGGCATCACTCCACCTGAATAGTGCAGAGATTGTCTGCCAGACATAAAAGCTACAGTTTTATTGGAATGTGTCCCGAGAGCTGCAGGAGTAATGGTTTTGTGCGGCGAAGAGAGCTGTTTACGAAGCCTTCGAGAAATTAAAAAGGAAGATGGAGAATCATGGGTTGACTTCATCAAACTCCTGCTGATGGGTTTAATGTATGACTCGACGCTCAAGCAAACTCCAGCTTCTTTCAGCGTTATTCCACGAGCTGCAACTACACCCTGCTCAGCCTGGTTTTACGGTTTAGCGTGGTTTGACCCGTGCATCTGGGGCCACTTGGGGCCACTTGACTGCCACCGTAGCCCTCCGCCCTTCTCTCGCCTGTCCGCATGAGCTTCCCACTGTTTTACAGCCTTAAGTCTTGCGCCCGCTCCTTATGGCATCCATTTTGTTTCGCACATCCTTGTTGACTGTCGAGTGGATATACTAAATACCCATCATGTTGCGACCTCCAGTAGACTCGCCGACCCGTCCCCTCAGCATCATGACCAGCGCCTCAAATGCTGATGAGGTCCACTCCGGTGTCGCATGGGCAAAAAACGTGGACCACGAGAATGCTTGGGATGACCTAATCCTAACCCTTGGTGAGTGAAGCCTCCCCTACCCTACCGCTGCGGGACCGTGATTGCCACCTTCAGTGGTGCCAGCGAAGACTACGAAAAAGCTTCGCTCGAATGCTTGAAGGCCCCCTGTGCATCCTCAACCACTCTACCCTCTCGCACCAAGGCCTTTTCGGGCTGTCGCTATCGCGTAATTGGGCTCCGAAGACCCTATATGGCAAGGTGCTGCCGGTGCTGCCACGGTATCGGCTCTGAAGGCCTCGAAAGCTTATCCTCAGTACTTCTAGAAGTCCCCCAGCAATAGCATGGCACTGCCCTAGAAAGCACATCATTTTTTTTGTTGAGTCAACCACTAACAATATTGACAGATGGCGGCGGCATCCGCGGGTACTCTAGCCTCCTTATACTACAACACCTTATGCACGAGGTTGCCGAATGCGAAAAACGGCTTCAGGAAGAAGAGGGACCGATCGGAACACAACGAGAATTCAAGGAGGATGAACTGTTACCATGTCATTACTTCGATTACATGTATGGCACCAGTACAGGTGGCTTAATATCTGTTATGCTTGGGAGGTTGCGCATGACCGTACCACAGTGTCTAGAGTTATACCGTGAAGTTGGAAACAACCTTTTTGGGCATAGGCGCAGCATCTTACCACTGGCGACAAAGTACCGTCACAAGCCATTGGAGCAAGCGGTTCAGCGCATTGTGAAGAAGTACTGCAAAAATCACGATGGAGACTGCGACGGGAAGGACTGGCATCCATGGGAGGTAGACGAAGAAGCCAACATGTCATCGTCGAGTGGTGAGGAAGATTTGAAGCCAGCTCAAACGGAGCGTATCTGTCAAACAATCTGCCTTACAGCGACACACAGCGGTTCAATCGACGAGGCGTATCTCCTCCGCACCTACGACCACCGTTACGTACAGGGCGTCTCGCCGGACTGGGTAACCCAATACAACGAAGGTGCCGACAAACTCCGCATATGGGAAGTAACCCGAGCAACCTCAGCAGCCCCGTTTTTCTTTAAAATGCTCGAAGCAGAGATTGACAATAAGCGTGTTGGCTTCAAAGACGGTGGAATTCGCGAAAATAATCCATCCTACACTGCTTATTCCGAGCACGCGTCTCTTCGTGGCGAGGATAAGGCACCTGCCCTTCTCCTTAGCATTGGCACTGGTCGTCCGGACGAAACGAAAGATGGCTTCGCTTCAGCGCAGGATGGTTTTGCAAGCGCCTGGCCTGGGCCGTTTGGACAGAGTAAGCTGATGAAAAAATGGGCCGAGAAATTTGCGGTCTTCAAGAACGTCCTCATCAAATACACTGAAGGAGAAGAAAAACACAAGACGATGCGCATGCTAGCTAAGGGTGAGTACCGCTGGTACAAGCGACTAAATGTCAGCACCGGACTCGAGAACATGACGCTGGACAACTGGGAGAAAGGGATGTGGAAGAACTCGGAGACCGGGAAGGACTCGGTGGTTCCTGGAGGCAAGACATTGACGAGGATGGAGAAGGCAACAGAGACGTATTTGACGAGAGAGAAAGAAGACAGAGAGTATGCACCGCCGAAGGTAATGCTGGCACAGACAGCGGAGAGGTTGGTGAGACATCGGAGGGCCAGGGAAGCGACGAAAGAGCAGGATCCTATGAGGTGGCAGACCTACATGGGGCGGTGGCTAACGGGCACTTTGGGAGAGGAGGACAAAGTGCTTGTGAGGTGACCCTGAAGATCAATTCGATTGTGTTTCGACTCGGTTGGAGGCATTGAATGCCTTCAGCACACTGGATCCGAACATCCTTGGAGGCAGAAACCAGTGCTAAAGGCACTCCGCATTCCCAGCCATTTCAAGGTTGATACCTTGAAGTAACCATGGTAACCTGTACAGTTTGCAGCGAATTTCTGGTGCGGCGCCCTTGTTGGGATTGCCCTATTACGGAGTTTTAGAGAGCATAGATGGAGCATAGCGTAGCGTAGCATGGGCTTAGGCCATTCAGCATCTATGGTGCCGATACACTTTCTTTATATCTGGAGTTTTGGGATCTGACATTAGCGTGCGTTGTATTTGGAATCTGTAAGATACGGGTGCATTCTTCTTTTTGCACCTCTAGAGATATACCTTTCCTTTAATGTACAGTTTTTGGCCGAGCAACCTTTACTAATGCTAATATCTCAGGTTTATGAAATGACAACATTGCATACGGTTATCTAGAGAAGTGCCCAAGGGGTAATTAGGTTTCTTCGCCCGTATAACCATACCGTAACCACCATCTGACCCTGAACTAATCGTATTTTGTCCTAACTGTTTATGGTTGAATCGTGAATTATTTGGCTGTTGCTGCTGATACTGCCATGAAGGTGAAAGGCCTTCAGAAATCTATCTTAATATGCATAACCTAATAAAGACTAAACTTTTGGCAACTTAACCCAACTTAGGTTTGTGTAGCTTTGATCGTTTTGGGAGGCAATCCCAGAATTCATCTCGAAAAAGAAAGGGCGATATTTATTAACATGCATGACATTGCAAGGCGCACCTTACACGACGCTTCGACCATAGCAATGGGGGCTAAGAAACCGGAGTTGTGAGAGTGGGGATCACCTGGGTGTTGAGCTCCGGTATCACCTAAGGGAGATAGGCCAATGCTTAAATTTTTATATGTAGATTGACGGAGAGAGTGAATAGAGAGAATGGATGAGAGGTAAAGTAATCAAGCAGATTGCAGAACTAACTAATATAAGGGTTTTAAGAAGCAGCAGCAAGACTAGAAATTAATTATGATGAAAGGAAGGCAGTAGGGTTTGCTAGAAGTTACAAGGCCTTTCAGGAACCGAAACGGGATTCCTTCCACAAACTGTCAGCGAAGTGTCCCGAAAGAGCTCCCGAAAATCAGCGTGGCTAAGTTAGACATATTAATCAATATACTGCCGCGGCGCTATGGTTTATATCCTTTAAGCATGGTGGTGGGCCCATTCTTATGTTAATTTTATGATCAAGGATGCAAAGCTTCGAGAACGCAATGCTCGAACGGCTGGTTGGCCAGGAGCTCTAAAAATACGTCAAAGCACAGACCGTATGATGTTTTCTTCCGAGACTCCACAACGGCGTCTACATCACTCTGAAACATCCAGAGGGCTTCGCTAGCAACCATAATTCAAGGCGCTCCAGGCCTTCAGCATTATGAAGTGAGACGCTTTTCAAACATGCTTACTATAGAATCCATGATATGTCTAATGTCCCGAAAATGACAGCAAACGCTCACGTTAGAAACGCGGTTTGCCTCAGGGCAGGTTCAGTTAAGGTACAGGCGCTTGCCCCTATGGCATCAACTAGAAGCGCTTGACTGATGCTTTCGAATACTTTTCAAGCCTTGTAATCCAATAGATTACTCCCTTCCTGCATTTTGGAGAGCTGAGGCTGTTCTGCCTGCCAAAATTGTTCCTTTTTTGGGTTGTGTGATTAACTGATCACCTCTCCATTCTTGAAACATCATGGTTGCGGCGTAGTATGCGGCGTAGTATGAGGCGTAGACTCGGTGGCCACTCATGATAAGAGAATGAAGTTCTGCTGGAATTATGCCTCTTATTTCCGTTAGAAAAATATTTCCAGGAGTTGCACCTGTTTTTGAGACATCTGGAAACTCAAGGCCATTGACCGTGGATTACTGGTTCCGACCGAAAACATTCAAATTTTGCGTGTAACATGACCAACGTACCTCAACTTCCGCATGCGGATAGATATGATGAAGGAAACGGGCAAGGGAGACCGTGGAGTATTGGGTCAGAGCTTTTAGGACACTACGGAGACAACTCGACGGCGGAACACAACCGGGCATCCCATGAAGCAAATCGCTACTCTTCCAATCAGACCGATGGCATCATAGATGTATACGACGGAACTGTGCAGACTGCCAAGGAAGGTGATGACCCGGATATGGAAGGAGGGAAGCCGCAATTCCTCAGGACTTCAACAAACGCCTTCAATCGTGTTATAACCGACTGGTGGTGGTGGGAGCTGCTCAGCTGGCTCGTCAGCGCTATCTGCGTAGTTGCTATCGTTGTCGTTTTGGTCCTCTACAGCGAACAACCGTTACCACACTGGCCGCTTGGCATCACACTCAATGCTTACATTTCGATCCTTGCGGGTTTGGCCAAAGCAGCATTAATACTTCCAGTAGCGGAAGCAATTGGCCAGCTCAAATGGGTCTGGTTCCGAAGAAAGTCAAAATTGCTGGATTTCTTCACCTTCGACAGTGCTAGTCGGGGCCCGTGGGGATCCTTGATGCTTCTGGGTTCCACAAAATGCAGGTATGCTTAGAATTTCTACTATGTACACGGCGATGCCCATAGTAGCCCTCCATTGTGGCCATTATCTACAGAGACCGTGATTTATAGTAAAATTTTTTTTCAGTACTACCAGCTAAAGTCTCTATAGACACTTGGTTTCCCTAGGTGCTGTGATCACCATATCAGCACTAGCATTTGAGGCTTTTTTTCAACAAATTGTCTCCTATCCAGAACGGCCTATCGTACTAGGCAATGGCTCTATCTCCACAGCTATTTCTTACCACGTGGACGTCGATCCCCAGCAGCCCAACTTAGCAAACGATCCAAAGATGGGTACAGTCATTGCCAATACGATAGTCGGAAACAATAATATGAATCCTTCCGCGCCTTCCTCATGCGGCACTAGCAACTGTACCTGGGGCCAGTACTCATCTCTAGGAGTATGTACTCAATGCAAGGATATTTCGAGCTTTGTCAAATATATTTGCAAGAACTATACCCTTATTTCCTTTACTAGTGGCGCCCCCACCAATTATGGCTGTGGGTACACGCTCAACGGTACAATGCTCACTGGCACCTACCTTAATACGTATTTGAGTCGAAGAGCCGTTACATTGACTCTGCAAGCCGTAGATGTCCCAAGCAATATTAGTTCAGACCGTGGCCCCTTTAACTCCTCTATAGCCTTCAAGGATTTTGTTTATCCTATCTTCGACTTTTACATCGCTTATGCACCTGGAGGGAAAGCCGCCGTTCTAAGAAACGATACTCCCGTCGCAATGGAATGCGTGTTTCACTGGTGCGCCAAGTCCTACCGGGCTTCGTATTTTGAGGGAGCCCTCAACGAAACGATTGTCGATACTTTCGCAAACCAATCTGCAAAAGAGATTTCGTCAAGCGAAATATTGGCTGGTATTCCTCCCATAGTTATCACACCACCATTCGGAAGCACTACATTTAGCGTTTCGAACGGTACTACCGAAGGGTTGAAACATACATTATCACTCAGCCTATCCCATCGGTCGACTAAAACAGATGATAATCTGAATACAACGGATTCCTTTCTGGGAATTTATAACGTCACTATGGTCCCTCCTTACGACTTCAACGCTTACCTGGACTCAATCGCAACTTCAATGACGAACCATTTGCGAACGACGATTCGGGGTACAGAACCTGTGATAGGCCCTGCATGGGGCACGCAGACCTTTGTGCGAATTCGTTGGGTGTGGATCTCGCTCCCTGTCTTCCTGTTGCTAGCTACCTTGGCTTTTGTCGTAGGTACGATTGTGAAGAGCTCAAGGCAACAAGTCGGGATCTGGAAAACGTCAGCCTTGGCTATGCTTTTACACGGACTGGCTGGAGGGGCTCGCCATAAGCTGGACCCGGAGGCGTCAGCGAGTGAAGTGGAGGCGGCAGCGCGGAAGATCCATGTTACTCTTTCGCCAGACAAAGATACTTCCCGGCTTGTACTTGTTTGATTCAAGTATTTCTTTCGCAATTACGGAAGCATAGAAGGGTGTCAGTGGATAGATTTTGGCCAAAGGATGTTCGATCTACTGCAATTGAACGTGAGTGGTTCGCTTCGTAGAGGTCGATGCTGAGAGTGAGATTAATATTTTGGTTCCTGCTGGTCTATTTTCGGGATTTATACGTCAATTGACCCCACCGCTATATAGATATTCTTGGGCTGAGAAACCAGATTGGAGGCCTATGATGGCTGGAAAATACTCTATTCTAATATTTTATCATTAACCGTGCACAGTTTCTATACTTCTGCGATATCACTACGTAATGCTTAAGCTATGACTGTGGTAACAAAAGCAAAGACACCAAGGCACGACTTTAGGGATGATCATACCGTTGGCATAGAAATCATAACACATGGTTTGATAATATTCCTCCATAATTCGTAAACCTTGCTGTAACCCAGCTTTTGATCACCTTCGGAGAGAGGTTAGCCTATTGGTACCAATCACAGTGGGACCGCAAAAGCAGCCTTGGTAGTAACCCTTGTCTTGACCCAACTCCTGACCACCTCTGGGGAGTTGTGGTCAGCCCGTGGAGGCTAGATGGGGCGAGGCCGCGGGTACTGGCCATAGCAGAAATTGCATTTCTCCTCCTAGATCATAGTCGAAACCATTAATCTCTCAATTGTGTCTCGAGGTCCCATACATGAGCTCCATTAGATAACCGCCCTCACTGCTTCCTCAATTTCCCATTGCCGTTCCACTAGGCTCGCTAAAGCTAACGGAGAAATGGGCAGAGGCTGAAACTAGGCTGTCGCATACCCATGTCAGCCACTTAAGCTTGATGGGACTATCAGGTTTCGGATTCGACTTTTCAATGCATCGAAAACTCTTTGCATTAAGATCATACGCTCGCCAGAGTGTCACAATGGGGTCTAAGGATGGAATTTGGTACAATCGCTCAAGAATGCTAGAGAAGATAGTTATACATTTAATAATGCGAGACGCCAAATAAAGAAAATACATTCAGTGCTCGTAAACACTGCCAAGGAAATCAATCCTTTTCACGAAGTACTGCTCTTTCTAATGAGTGAGATATATCCTGTGTCCACGATAATGATGATGCGAACAGGAGAGAATCTCGTAGAAAGTAGCATTACCACTCGCCATGTCCTGTCGCGTTCTACTCGCGGGCTCTCTGAGCCCTTCCAAGCCTCGATACCTTTTTTTATCACCTCCTAAGCAATCCACTCACGCGCGCTGAATTTCCTCGGGCGGCCGAATCGTTGGCCCTGCTGCTTTCCTGCGCCGAACCTGCCACCTTTCCCGGTCTTTCCTCCTGCGGTCGCAGTGGATTGGGCAGCGGTATCACTTGTTTGCGCAACAGCAGCGGTAGAGCTCGCGGCGTTGGCATTACCGCCGTTATCGCCATTACCAACATTTGCATTTCCATCGCCTGTGCTTCCCTTGCACCCTGGAGTGTCGGGATCAAGGCCGCACGTGATGAGATTTGTGCTCTTAACTGCGGCTACTTGGAACCTAGCACAATCATCCTGGGCACCACGCTGGGCAACAGGCATCAGGACCGGCTGGTGGTTGCTTGCTGAAGTCAGGGAGCAGACGCGATAGAAACCTTCAGGAAGGCCCCCCGCAAGAGTTGCACTTAGCAAGCCATTACCGTCACCAGCATCGTTAATACCCTTGAAGAACGAGAAGACTGTTGGGTCGAGTGGCGCTGGAGGGAAGAAATCCTTGCCTAGGTCCTGAACTGTGATATGAGTATGACCAACAACCTTTCCACCCGAAAGAGCTTGAGGAGCGGCGTAGTAGGTAATATCTGGATTGGTAAATGAGCCAGCGACAAGGTTCTCAATCTGCACTGCAAATGTGATGTCCGATTCTACCGCCAAAACATCGCCATCCTGTGGGCTGACCATAACGGCTGAGACCATTTGAGTGTTGGATGGAATGTCGCCCATGACTGAAGAATTATTAGAACTGTGATGACACCACTTTCAAATGGTCATATCTGGACTTACCAATGCCATTACATGAACCGCCTTTAACTTGCAGACCGTTTGTGAGTGTTTTGCCTGTGCAGAAATTGATGAAATTGGCAGGATCACTGCATTCAGTTAGTATTATGAGCGCATTTTGAGAAGGGGTAACTCACGTCTCAGAGGCTGCCTGTCCATTTTCTACAGTACCTGTTAGGCCGGTGGTGTCACTGTTACTCTGAACATTGTCTGGATCCAGCTGGAGTGCGGCATCATCATTACCACCGTTGCCACCGTTACCATCGTTACCACCGGCAGCGGCACTGGCGGTAGCAGCGGCAGCACTCGAAGCAACAGCGGCAGCGCTGCTCTGAGCATTCCCTCCATTCTGTCCCTTCTGGCCTTTGAATCCGTTTTCGGCCGCGCTGGCTAGACCTGCTGCTAAAGCAAGAACCGAAAGGGCTTCCGTGAATCGCATGATGGCAATTTGAGTTACTGGATGGGAAAAAATGAGGCTGAGAATGAAGAAGTTGTCAAAACGCTAAAAGAAGGGATGCCGTCTTGCGGAGAAATTAGAATCCAAAGGCAGACACGTTCAACGTAGTCTGAAAAAGAAGGTAGAGGAAGTACTAGAAAGGAATGTAACCCTCAGATGGCTGGTACCCAGGCTGGGTAGTGATTGAGGTCGGTGGATGAAAGGAAGACTTGGACGACCATGCGAAGCTCTTTAAGTCCCTTGGCGATGTCGGAAAGTAAAGTCCCAGCAATGCGGCTGGAAGCCGGCTTTGGCTTGAAACCAGCGATGAAGGCGGACCTGTCTCACGAGCCATCTCATGAAGCTCGCTTGGGATATGGTAACGGTCGCAAGATCCGAAATAGACCATCTCCATCTTAGTCAGGGCCGGTAGGGCTTGTGGGAAAGCCATGGACAAGGCATTGAAAATGCGCTGGAAACCGAAGATGTCTGAGGGTGCGAGGGAGGCCAAGGTGAGACCAACGTGGTTTCGATTATTATGTCAGCCATACAATTCCAAAGACGCCTTTCCCCATGTGGAGATTTACGACCGCCAAGCATAATCTTATCTTCGGCAGGCGTCTCGAGGGCTTGGGATCCTTAATATCGATGCTTCGATCATGCGACAGGGCGCTAGCACTACGGCAACATTTGCCTTTAGCGACCGGCAACCCACTCCCCTTGGCTGGTGTAGTTCGTCGCATTGACTGTTTTTTGATGCCATTACCCGAATGCTCAATTCTTCAAACAGTCAACGGCACTCAGGGTTTCTGCTTGAGCCTCTGGTCTGGACCCTAGGCCCCTCCCACCATGGCCATTGGGCCGTGACAAATACGAGCAGGCACGGAGCTAAGGGCTGAATCCGAAGCAGTATAGAATTACCGCCTCTTCCTCTTGATCCTTTTAACCTCCTGGTCATTTCTCTAAGTGGTCAATTCACTCAACAGAGGATTTGCAACATGTGCCAGCTGGACGCAATACGAAAGGAGCACAATATTTTTGATGAGGAATCAGTACTGCTCCACCTCAGAACCCATTCGCCATCATCCATTCTAGGTGCTGTCTATTCCGTGTGAGTCTCTTGCACTATCACAGTGATGCCAAATTGCACCGGCGGAGTTTCCTGTTCCCGATAATCGACATAAACATGCAAGAGACTGGTGGAGACCGATGACCCAACGTGCTAGGTGGAAAGCTTGAAATTTTGGAAGCTTATGCACGATACCCGAGTCTTGGACGGCACCGGCAACTTGGATGATAAAGCCTAGAGGAGGACATCATGGGCACTTCGAGATATTTGGTGTAGGTCATTCGATGATGTTCATGCAAATATTTCAGGTACTTGGAACCTTTTGCGAGCCATGGTGCTCACGAAATGTACGATAGAATCTTCCTCGCGCTCTTTCAAAACATCTCTTCAGTATTAATACTGCGGGATACTTGTGTCCGACCAGACTCTACTTCATCAGAGCTATTTTCCACACAGACCCACTTAGGCTTCAAGTAGACCTTCATGACTTGCACAGCTCTTCCAAACAGGTTGACAGAGCCGATACAATGGGTTTCTGCCATACCAACTTCAACACTAATATTGCTCCGTCGGCCCATTTCTACGCCCTGTTTGACGGCAAACTTCAGTGTTTGATTTGGTTTCCCTTGTTTCAAAGACAAATATCCTGTTACAGTGCTGGCTGCGCTTCCGGTCGCTGGATCCTCCAACAGACCTTCGATCATCCTGGTCCGCAAGTTAAGTGTCCCATTCTCTGAATCTGCAAGCCGTACGTGAAAATACGTCCCAACGAACGACTGATTCCACCCCTCGTCTAGTTCAGCAATAGCGACGCCGGAGGTTGTTGAGACTGCTTGCAAAGCGTCATCCTCAGGCTCAACAAGAACAAATGTCAATTGAAACAAGGTCGGACTCCGCCTTTAGACCGGATACGCCCGAGCGGCCTGCTTTATTCAGCCCAGGCTGGAGGCCGAGTAAGCTCTCGCGGCTATACTTTTTCTTGTGGATATGGATATCATAAGGAATAGCTGCTTTGGCAACTTTTTCTGAGATGACGTAGCGCAGATCAATCTTTCCTGCCTTGACGTTGAACTTGGCATGGACAACGTCTTTACCCACATTGGACTCCGACTTGGCAACTTCTGAAAGAACAGACATGCAGTACCGATGGTGGGACGGCCTGCAAAGGGCAGCTCCTGATCGGTTGTGTAAATGTCGACGGTCCATTCGTATCCCTGATCTTCTCGATGTTCATGTAATTAAACTCTTTAGCAATAGTTTGCTTTTGGCTTTGAGTCAAAGCGGGAGACAACGGAATGTCTTGACAATGGCAAGTGGATTACCTTCAAATCTGGTCTGCATGAAGACGTCGACAGGCGATAGCGAGCCCTAGTTGGGCAGTCATCCTGATTTTCCGGCTTGGGGTAATTAAAATTTCTAGAAGGCTTGTTTAAAACCTAATTCAAGTGGGTTTCAGTGAATTGGGAATGGAGAAGTTGTACAACTGTACTTCGCCTTAACGGAGTACATGCCTTGCAACGGTACAATTCGTCCTATGGTTGTCGATAAGATCCAGCCCAATAGAAGTAGTCGGATTAAGTTGGGATGCATGATTGTTATTTTGCCAGTGCACGGATCACTTGATGGTAGGACGCTACTTGCACGGATACAAGGGGGCGACCTAAGCGGGCCACTCGCCCTCCCTGCAAGTTCTGGTGGCATTATAGCCGTGCACTTACTATTTTCCCAGGATATTACTATAATGTCATCAAAACTTGCAGGGAGGGCGAGTGACCCGCTCAGGTTGCCCCCTTGTAGTAGACGAAAATCTTGGTTCAAGCAATGTTTTCGTAGAGACATCTTCTTGAAATTGCGGCTCAGCCTAATTGTAATACTTCTAATAGATTATTCCATAATCTCAGAGTAGTTGAAATGATGCGAGGTCGGCGCCGGTGACCACACTGGAAGAAAGGCCTATCCAATGGACGGATTAGAGAAGATAGAAGCTAGGATTTGTTGTTGTAGGCTTAATGCGGCCTTATTGGATGCTGTGCCACTGCAACTCGATGCCCGTTCCGCCACGGTGAAGATCAACGCGGGAATCTGGCATCTGGAACCCCACGTCGCACACGGACGGTATTTTATTTTGTGTTACGAAAAGCTTGAATTTGAAATTCTCAAGCTGGACAGCCGACTCGTCACATATCCGGGTTTGAAGGATTGGTAGCGGACAATGTCTTTCTGATCAAGACATAGTACTACGTCTTCCTCGGGTGCTTGTACTTCTACGCATCGCGTCAAACAGTTGCCTTGAACGCGTCTGTGCTGCCGCGATTGATGGTTGTGATAAGGCGGCTATTAATAATGTCGATCCAACGCAGATCCCTGTCGCAGCCGATAGGACCGCAATATCGAAGCACTGGCCGGGTCTCTCCACGATTACATTGCTGATACAGGCTACCTCCGCAGAAGAAACCCTTGATTGCGACAGAAGCGGTTGGTCTGCCCTTTCGGATGGAAGCAACAAAGCCGTAGACTTGCGATTCAGTGTGCTGACACCGCGAGTAACTTTCCCCGAGCTTCCGCAAAGTTTATTGTGCTGATCCCTTGAGTCAGCTCCAGTTTGTCTTTCGCGTAGTCGGCTGGAGACACGAGAATCTTCGTTGTCCGCGCCGCTATCAAGAACACAATACACAGTAGTGGCCCTATCTCGTTGGGCTGAAGAGAGGAGATTTTGAGCATCTCTTTTGGCATGGCCTCTATTATTTTTGGCGCCTTGACTGTCGAGGTGATGCGGCAAATCTTATGGCTGAAACCCAAGGATGTGGACCGCATTTGCGGCTTTGGAAGATTTTTTGAAGGGCTCCGATAAAAGGGCCCCGCTTGATTGGTCGGGGTCAATAAATGTACAGTCTCCCAGAGCAAGTTGGTCTTTGTCTGCGTGTGGATTTCAGGTGGCAGGGGAGCTACAGTATCATGCGTATAGTTTAATGTTCCACATAGATTGTTGCCAAGGCATCTCCTATCCACTCCGCACGTGTTGAGAGAAGACACGAAAACGACTACACGAAAACGACTATCATGGTCGCACAAAGAGGTTGATAGGAAGAGTAGGATTGTGGCAGACGCCACGCATCGAGCCGCCACATTCATCGCTGCTTTCCCGATGACGCAGCTGAGGCCGCGACGACAACATTACTGCACTGCCACACCAAAGGGGTCGTGCTGGGAGGCGAAGAAACAAAGCAGTGCAAAGACCCAGCAAATCCCTCTCCTGCTGCGGAGTCATGAAAAGTAAGTCGCCAGCAGCTGCAGAAGAGCACGCTGGGACCGGAGACGTATGCCAGAAGCATCGCAGAATGGGCGAGCTAAGACGGGTTCGAGGCGGATGGTGCTGATTTAGGACTGCGAACCGTCCAGTGCGCAGATCCACCCTTTCCCCGGGACTCTGATCCCAGTCGCGCTCCCAGGCCACCTACTCTCCCGACCGTGAACCCTGAGCAATATTGTGCCACGGACGAGTGCGCGCATGTGGCGCCCATGACCAAGGCCTGCAGCTGCCAGGGGACCTCGAGCCGTTTGGGCGACCAAGGCAAATCCTGCCTGTCGTTTCTGCTCGGCTCCTCCCAAAAAACCCTTCCTTCGCCCACTACCATTCTGCGGCCTCTTACTATACACTCGAAGAATATACCATATCCTCAAATTGCCACCGTGAACGCTGCTGTCGTTTGTCATTCGTTTCATTCGTTTCATTAGCCATAATCACTGTTCCAAAAGACGCGAGAACATCATCCCCACCATCCTTTCACCCCTGCCGATTTGCACCATCGTCGCCCAACTCGAATCCCGTCCTGGCGGAGACACGACCTTCCTCACGTAATTTGCTTCTACGACGCCGGAGGGCTAGACGGACTGCCAGGTTTCCTTAGTCCAGAATTCTTCACCCCACGGTCCTCTCGACACATACTTCACAGCCACCCCACTCCCCACGCTCCCTCACTCACCATCTGGCGTCCTCGCCTTCCTTACTATTCTGCACGGTATTCCACCTATCTCCGATCCGTCTGGTTTCAATTTCTCCATTCAAGCACTTGATTGGCTTCGAACGGCTTCTCGGTCAAGGTAATTGCTGGCCGTATAAAATCAAAACAACGACAACAAACTGAATCTCGACCACGACACTCTCCCCGGCCATCAAGACGCCAACCGATACGTGAATAATTATCTTGGCTGGCTCCTACCCTTCAGTTCATCATGTCGCAACCGCATTCTCGCAACCCCTCCGAGGAGACGACAGCCTCCGGCTCGTCGTACCAACTCATCCTGGAACACCTCATGCAATATCCCGGCAACTATGAAATACCTCTTCGGACAATGTATACGCTCAATTGTGCACCCCGTGCCCAGCCTCTTCCAAGCCAATTGTCTCGTGCCGCAACGCCCACGTCAAGTCCTAGCAACTCATCGCCCACCTCTACACAATTCCCCTGGTCAGATGCCGGATCCGCTGCCGCACATTTTACATCAGCACTCATGAATCAGATCTCTCAATTGCCATCACAGCCGTGCTCGCTGCCACCAAGCTTCATAGTATCTTTCGTCTCACGATGTTTCCATCCACAGCTTGTCATGGTCGACTTTCCTCAGGCTCTCGCTGCTCTGGATTATCTCAAGGACCTGGAAACGCGGAGACGTAAGGAGATGGTGCTAGCATTTCAAAGATTGGGGGTTTTGCCAAATACTGTTGGAACAGAGCTGGACGAGATCTCCGATCGATACCCTGGAGTGGCACAATGGGTTAACAGCATTGAAGCCAAGGAGAAGAAAGCGGACGCCTACTACACTCAACTGTATATTGGCCTCAGGCGATGGGTAAGATAGTGCTTGATTGCTGGTATATTCCTGACCTTAATGCTGACCATTACTCTAAGATTTTGATCAATGAGATGTCGCTCGAACCATTCAACAAGCATAACTGTGTAGCCATGCTTAACACCCTCTACCCTCCGGTAGCCACGTCACAGCCAACGAAGCTCCTCACGGCTGCAATACTCAAGAAGCAACGTGATGGGTTTTTCCGATATATCCAAATCGTTGAGAAGAATGGACCGAGCGTTCTCAAGACCGTTATGGAACAAGGGAAGCTTGAAGGAGATGGTAATGGCTGGGGCGCTGTGCAACAGTGCTTGGACAAGTATCTCGGCGTTGCCAAAAACATGATCGATGACTGCTCCGAGATCACCAATGTGGATCACTTCGGCCCCGCTGAGGGGACCGGAAACCGCAAAAGTAAGAAAACGGATTCTGGAGTAAGCTTTGGTTCCGACCATCGTCCCAGCACGAGCACTAGCACCAGCATCAAGGAAAAGCCACTCCCGCCGCCTCCGAATGAATCTAAGTTTTCCCACAAGGGCTTGAGCACACTCGAGAAAATCACACGTGAATTCAAGAGAATGCGTGTCAAGAGTAGAGTTGAGGTGGACGAAATTGTGAAGTACGAAAAGCCCGCTGCTGCTCTGCAGGAGATCGATGCCAACGATAATCAGAAACCTAAGCAAAAGTCTCTAAGGAAAATGCGGTCGTTGGGTGCTCTTCAGGGCCTCAAGACCGGCAATATGAGTTCAACGTCTCTTATAGGAAGGAGGAAAGCAAGTGACAACATTGATTACAATGCAGAAGAGATGAAGCGACACCGAATGATGTATGAAACCTCGACGAAACCTAAAGCTGTTAAGAATGAAGCTTGAAAAGGAGAGGAGAGAACTAGCGAAATGTCTTCATGGCCTGACTTAACGCAAGGTGGCATGAGGTGGATGACGAATTTGACGACCTAGATAAGACTGGCGAATTTTTTTTTCTGACGAGCACTGCCGGCACGACGCTTAGGGTGCTTTGATTCTATTTCGATGAGGCATTGCAGATGCTTCAACATTACACGACTAAATTTGGTATGCCTAAACAATGGCACGAGCTTACGAACCGGCCTCTCCCTTTTGCTGTTGTCACTACTTGGTATTCTCTTCGAATCATTGGATTCTTTCTATTTTGTACAGGCGCAGCAGAGGCGGGTCTCTCACGAGGTAAAAGCATTTTCCTTTGATGTATCCCTGTTGTTCTCATACCGCTTCCAGCGCATACCATTCTCCTGTGCATGTATTTGGTGAGGTTTTCTGTTTCTCTGGAGCGGCGCAGGGGGCAATGGTGCATGGTTTTTGGGGGCGCACTGCTGGGCTGTTTCTTCGTTCCACGTTGTGGGAAAACGAGTGTAGGTTGTGGTACGTTAGCAGAGATTTCTGGTTGGCGTAGGTTCGGCTTAAATTAAAGCATGATGTATGAATTGAGAACAAATTTCAGCAAAGGCGTTCTCTGCCTGGTGAATGACATGGATTCGTTGTTGGTAAGGCTGAAATTTTATTCCCCTGCCAACAGAACGCGGCGCGAGGGACTCAAAAAATAGCTGTATCCGATTTAATGTCTCACGTTTGGCCATGCAACTCAAAGAGACACTAACCACCTTGTACACATATGGCAGACACATCACCTTGACTATCGCGGAATATTTCTCATCGGGAATTACTATCTTATCACAGACTGCCACAAGCACCCATGCCGCCTCACGCTCTAGCCCCCGCTCCACCTGCATCGTCGAACCGCTCAACCACCTCCGAACCCGATCCAGCCAAACCCGCTCCCTTTACAGCCGCGCAGCCATCGCGTACATTCTTCGACGCCTGGAATTCCTCCACGACGGGCCACCAGGTCGCCGACGACCGCTTGGCGGAGAGCACGGCTTGGCGCGAGTCTCGCAACCTCAAGCTCGCGGCGCAATTCCGCGCGGGTCGCGGTGGCGGGTCGAGGATCGCGGATACGGTCGGGGCTGGGAGCGAGGGCTTCACCTACGACGGGCGCAAGACGAATGGAGGGTGGGAGAGAGGTGTGAGCGGGTTGCGGGGGAAGGGCCAGATGACTTTGGGAGAGGTATTTGGGGCGAGGGTGACGAAAGCTACGAAAGAGGAACGAAGAGACAAGGATGGATTGAAGGAGGGAATTAAGGAACGGCGGGAGATGGGTGAGGAGAAGAGCGAGACACAGCAGAAGCAGATCTTTCAGGGCTTGTGCTTTTACATCAATGGGTCAACTGCGCCGCTGATTTCAGATCATAAGCTTAAGCATCTTCTGGTGGAACGTGGTGCTAAGATGTCAATTGCTCTGGGTAGGAGGAGCGTCACGCATGTTATTCTGGGAACTGCGAACGAGCGAGGCGGTGCTGGAGGTGGGCTGGCTGGAGGGAAGATCCAGAAGGAGATCGCGAGGGTCGGAGGTAAAGGTGTTAAGTTTGTGGGGGTCGAGTGGTAAGTACTTTCATCCATGCCTACTAATAGGCATGTTTTTAATAAACACCTTGCTGATATAAATATTTCTAGGGTTGTTGAGAGCATCAAAGCGGACAAACGGTTACCGGAGACACGCTTTGCTAAGCTGAAACTTGCACCAAAAGGGCAGAATAGCGTGCTGAATACGTTTAAGCCCGAGTTTAGAACGGAAGAGCGAAATACTTCAGACCTTGGGGGTGGCTGAACAATCTTCTGCGGATATGCTGTTTCTCCACTGACCCGTACCTTATCGGTAAAATGCTCAACATATATATCTGGATCCACAAGGCAGGTAGAAGTACTACTAGGGCACGTCCGACAGTTTTCTGTGAAACCCCGAGATGGAAAGAGTGCATGAAACTCTAGTTTTAAAAACAAAAAAAGCCATGGTCACTCAATTCGAGGCACATACTACCATTGCTACCATGAATATTGGAACAGGCAGATGCCTAGCCTCTGGAGAAACTGGGGTTACCCTAAGTTACACTTGCGGAATCGACGGATTAGGGAGGTTGTGAGACCACGATTGAATTCTTGGGAACGAGTGTGGTCATACACTGTGATTACTGTAAGATTCTGGTCTGGTCTGATCATAATGCAGACATATTCTTTTCGTTATGCCTAGTTCAATGGTACAGGTCTATTAAAACCGTCAAGCCTGGAAATTAAATATCCTTCCTTGACTTGTAGTTATTCCACTTGACTTTTCCAACCAAGAGCTGAAAGTCATCAAATCGTTCAAAAGGGCCCAATATTCATCTTACAGACCTAAGTGCTTTCTCACGCTCACATTCCGGCGTGCATAAACCCTCCTTTCCTCGACGCCCTGTGGAACACCACTCTAATACCCACTCTGCTCTTTCCTTCCATCACTCGCACCCTCTCCACTACCGTCCTCACCATTCCCCTTACTGGAAGATGAAGCCCCGCCCGCGGCATCCTTAATGGCCTCGGCATCACCTCTGAGCTTCTCGAAATAGGCTTTAATATCCTCAGCTCCAACGACTTGGCCGCTTTCGGCAAAGGGTTGAAGGAAGGCCTTTACTTTGTCTTTAAGGTGAGCATAGACCATTGCACCTTCTGAGATTACAGATTTGTCAGCTAATGAGAACGACAGGACCACAATGGAAGATACAATATAAGAAAAGCAAGAAGATGTACGCACCAATAGCTCTAACACGGTCTATATTGTTAAATGCTGCTTCTCCACGATCAAGGAGACTGCCCGTTCCTACACTTCTACCTTGCTCACCCTCTCCATCCTCTGAAATCGGTGGCTCGTATGTTTCTTCTTCTTCCAGAAGTTGCGGATGTGGTTTCAGAAGTGGGAAGCACGACGCACAGTGGCAGAGGTGATCGCGGAAGTTGGTGTGTATAAAGAGGGAGAGGCGGGCATTCGAAGCGGGTGGGAGGGTCTCGAGGTGGCAGGTCGATGCTGAAGATGGCATCTTCGGAGTAAGGGGGAGAGTTGTCATTGCAGATGTGGAGTCTGTGAGGGGTGCTTCGCTCTTCTGGCGCTTTGACTGCGTGTGAGACTCATTTTCAGTTGTTTCGTCGTCGTCGGCTTTGCGCTTCTTGGAGGTTGTTTCGCAGATAGAGCTATCTTGAACGAGCATTTTGGGTTCCTCCCGTACATCTAGCTCGTTACTACTTGGCTTGAAGTACACAGCGGGAAGGAAGCCTGGAGTTCCTGCGTATCTTTTTATCCAAGGAAATGCATCGGCGCACTTATAGCAAATAAAAGTCTCGAAATCGTCTTCTTTAGGGAAACCCGGTGGAGGTGGAGGATCGTCGTCTTCAACTGTTTCATCTCCTCCGTTCTCAATTTGACTGGCCGCACCAGTCTCATTTGTAACAGCTGGTTGGGTTGTAACGGAGTCTGATTCTTGCGCACTACCTGCTGGTATGCCCTCCAAAGTGACATTCACAGCAACAGAGATACCGTTTTCAGGCGCGTTAGCTGGGACATTATGCTTGTTGGCCACAAATTTCTCGGTGCTCTTCCGATATGCCTCGCGCCCGAGTCCAACAACGCACTCCGGATGCCACCAGTCCTCGCCGCACCCTCCATCTTCTGTAGTACCAAGTCCCAAGCACTGGAACATCGTACCCTTCTCTTGATGCGCATCATAATCTTCTCCACACCCACAGAACCTATTCCTGAAATTCTGATTATATCTGTTGCCTTGCGCCGGTTTCTCTGAATGTACACCACCTTTTGCGCCTGTGACTTCGTTCAAACGCAGTGTGCAGGGACATGATGACGGGAGGCGTGTGGTACCACAGTCGCAAACAAAATCGCGCCTGCTGAAAAGTTCAACCAGAGTGTGTTCCCCATGGCAGGAGATGGAACAGGAGTAGCAGACACCCGCGGGAGAGTAAGGGTCCGAGGACGAGGCGGGAGGCGGATTGCAGGTTAGGCAGGAGAATAGACTCTGGCGAAGAGCGCCGAGGGGGCGAGTACATGTATCGAATTGCTGGTTCATATTAGATGGAGGCGTAACTTGAGGGTGATGGAGCGCTCACATATGGAAGGGCCTCGCGTGCTTCTGCTTCGAGCTGGAGTTGGCTGTTGATAAATCTGTAAATAGCCGGATTAGAAAAAGCGCAACTAGAAAGCGTTGGAATGAGTCCTACTCGGCTGCCGTTTGCGAGCTCTGTGAAGCTTGCGAGAAGCTATTGGAGCGAGAGGCTGTGGTTCCGGGCTGTTTGGTGCCATTGCCATTGGTGGCGGCGGAGTCTGTCATGGCGACTACACAAGATAGAATAATTATTGCGCAACGAATCGACGGAAAATACCTAGAATGAATTGTACATCAAGAGTAAATTCCAGCAAAGTTGTGATGGGATCGTTTGGTGTTGTAACTTCTCGAGGCCAAACTATCGAATATCAGCGCTAGTCCCAGTTCGCTAAAGTGGTTTTGTCACGTCCCCTTGTTGAGACGCGTCGACGCGATTTTGCTGCCAACCACCATCGTTCTTCATTTTCGCCCACTCACCTCGGCGCCCTTCCACACTTCCTGCCTTTTGCCTGCAATACGTATTGTCAATTCTGTGCGCTAGCATTGTTCAAAGATCGAACAATAAGATCGAAATTGATCTCAAATGAGGTTTGTCTACCTTCATCCTTTAGTATACCACTTGATGGCCGGCGCCAACCCCGTGTACCGCTCGGACTTTCCTTCGGATCTGTGTTGACTCTCAGCAGTTCTCCACTTCGACCTAACATGTCTTCCGCAAATCGCGGCGGTCCTGCCGGCGCACCCAGCGCTGTCAATCGCCGCAAGCGCTCAAGAGAACCAGACGATGATATTCCGTCGTCTGCTTCTCATCCACCTTCCAGCCGTAAGCAAATCAATCTTTTTACGCTGGATACGATGCTAACAAGAGGACTTAGCACTCGCATCTTCACCACCCGTCTTTCCACAAGATGACATCGAGGATGATGACGCCCTTGACCCTGAGGATGACCTCATTGAGGACCTCGATGACTTGGATGAGATGGCTGAAGACGAAGCCGGGATTGACCTTTTCGCAGACGACTTTGAGAGAGACTATAAAGCGCGCAAGAACGACAAATATGGAACCCGTGGCATCGACGACGAAGGCGAGTATGACGAGCTTGATCTGGCAACGCGAAGACAGCTTGAGGCTCGTCTGAACCGCCGTGATAGGGAGCTTGCTCGCCAGCGCCGCATGCCTGCTGCTTTCTTACCTGACGAGGATGAAGATGGCATGGTGGATCTTACGAGGCAGCCACGAAGGCGCAGACATCGATATGACGAGGATCAAGATGATATGGATATGGCTGAAGACATTATGAACGAAGAGCTCTCGCTTGAAGCGTTGCAAGATGTTAAAGCTGCTAGCTTAACTGACTGGGTTGCTCAGCCTGCTGTTCACAGGACCATCGCGAGGGAGTTCAAGTCATTCTTGACCGGGTATATCGATGAGCACGGGACGTCAGTCTATGGCACGCGAGTTCGAACGCTTGGTGAAATCAACGCAGAATCTCTGGAAGTCTCTTTTGATCACCTTGCGGAATCTAAGGCTACCTTGGCCTACTTCCTTGCAAACTCGCCAGCTGAGATGCTCAAGATCTTCGACCAAGTTGCTATGGATGTCACTCTCCTCGACTATCCAGATTATGAGAGGATCCATTCCGAGATCCACGTTCGAATCACGGATTTGCCAGTCCAATATACCTTAAGACAACTTCGCCAAAGCCACCTCAACTGTCTCGTCCGTGTCAGTGGTGTTGTCACTCGTCGCAGCGGCGTCTTTCCACAGCTTAAACAGGTAAAGTTTGACTGCACAAAGTGTGGTATGATCCTTGGACCCTTTCCTCAAGACTCAAGTGTGGAAGTTAAGATATCGTTCTGCCAAAATTGCCAATCTCGTGGCCCCTTCACTCTGAACTCCGAGAAGACTGTCTACCGTAATTACCAGAAACTCACGCTCCAAGAAGCTCCAGGAACCGTGCCTGCTGGTCGACTTCCGCGCCACCGCGAAGTGATTCTCCTCTGGGACCTCATTGACTCGGCAAAGCCAGGCGAGGAGGTCGAAGTGACTGGTATTTACCGCAATAACTACGACGCACAGTTAAACAATAAGAACGGCTTCCCTGTATTTGCAACTATCCTCGAAGCAAACTACGTGGTCAAATCACACGACCAACTTGCCGGCTTCCAATTAACAGAGCAAGATGAGCGCGAGATCCGGGCATTATCTAAAGATCCTAAAATCGTCGACAAGATCATCAACTCCATCGCCCCAAGCATCTATGGACACACTGACATTAAAACTGCTGTCGCACTATCTCTTTTCGGCGGTGTTAGCAAGGAAGCACAGGGAAAGCACGCCATCCGTGGCGATATCAACATTCTCCTCCTCGGTGACCCAGGAACGGCAAAATCTCAAGTTCTCAAATACATCGAGAAGACAGCTCACCGCGCCGTCTTTGCCACCGGTCAGGGTGCCTCAGCAGTGGGTCTTACTGCATCGGTGCGCCGCGACCCCTTGACTAGTGAATGGACTCTTGAGGGCGGTGCGCTCGTCCTGGCTGATAAAGGTGTCTGTCTTATTGATGAGTTTGACAAGATGAACGATCAGGACCGGACATCCATTCATGAGGCAATGGAGCAGCAGACAATTTCGATCTCGAAGGCTGGTATCGTGACGACGCTGCAGGCAAGATGTGCCATTGTGGCAGCCGCGAATCCGATCGGTGGGCGCTACAACTCTACGGTGCCGTTCTCCCAGAACGTGGAGCTCACTGAGCCGATCCTGTCGCGTTTTGACATCCTTTGCGTTGTTAGAGATACAGTGGATCCGAGCGAGGATGAGCGGTTGGCGAAGTTTGTGGTCAATTCGCATGGACGTGCGCATCCGATTTCTGGTGCTGGGCCGGGAGGTGCAGGAAAGCAGTCACAGGCCGAGAATGATGAGAGCATGGATGTGGATGGTGATGAAGATGGCGACCTTATGCCGAAGCAAGAGGGAGAGATCCCGCAGGAACTACTGAGAAAGTACATCTTGTATGCGAGGGAAAAGTGCAGGCCCAAGCTATACCAGATCGATCAGGATAAGGTGGCTAGACTATTCGCGGATATGAGGAGGGAATCTTTGGCGACCGGAGCCTATCCGATCACTGTGAGTGAAAAAGTTATTGGCGTATTCGAATGATCTTGCTAACGTCCACTAGGTCCGTCATTTGGAAGCTATTATGCGTACCAGCGAGGCTTTCTCCAAAATGCGACTCTCCGAGTATTGCTCGGCGCAGGACATTGACCGCGCTATCGCCGTAGCTGTGGACTCCTTTGTTGGCTCACAGAAGGTCAGTTGCAAGAAGGCCCTTGCCCGAGCCTTTGCGAAATATACGCTCGCACGACCAGGTGCGCTCAGGAACTCCGGAGGCAGAGGTGCAGGTGCGGTAAGGGGCGGGACTCACGGAACAAGGGTTGGTGCATAAAGGATATATTACGGATCGACGTTTGTATGGCGATGATTGGGTAGGGTAGGGTAGGTCTGGCTAGGGGATAATATGGCTAGAGATACCGGTTGTTTCTTTTGGCTCTTGTGTGGGTTAAGGGGCGTTCTGTGTAGCACTTTTGACTCTGCATGGTGTTGCGTGCTGCTGGTTCAGAGAACGGCTAATACCATCCATGAACATAAGTATTCAGACAAGGGATGCATGGTATCAAGTATCCTTTTTGCTTTTCTCTAACGGCCTACTCTGCGGACTTTGACACCACAATCCCATAGGGATCTCTATCCCTTTCGCTAACCTCAACCCCGACATACTCATCCTCCAATGCCTCTAGCACCTCTTCGCCCACTACTTGTCTTGCCTTCTCCTGCTTCCGCAAAGCCTCCCATTCCTCTTTGACAGCCTCCAACAACTGCTGCCGCAGTACACTATGCAAAAACCCTCTCTCGCTATTACTGTGGAACAACGTAATCACGCACTGGCCCTTCTCGATTGCTGCGAGCGCTTCGTGGTGTGATAGCTCCCCAGTAAATAATAGATCAACATCCAGGCCGGCGAACAGAGAGCCGCCGCTGCCTGCGCAGATGCCGACGGAGGAGATGGATAGGTCCGCTATTTGGGTACCTTGCGGGATTGCAATTGGGAAGCCTTTTGGGTTGCCGAGGCCGCGGCCGACGCGCTCAATCAGCGAGGAGAGGGGTTGTGGGATTTCGAAACGCACTATGCGTCCCATGCCGGCGTTAGGGTGGGAAGGGAGGTCGAGGGAGCGAATAGGAGTACGCGTGTGTGCCGTTGATGCGCTTTGAGATAGGATGTTAGCTTGGAGGAAGAGATAAAGGGACATGGGGCTGGAGGAGGGCACATACAGCTTTAGGTCTGCGTCTTGTAGCCCTGCTTGCGAGGGGTGGTGTTGCAGCAGGTATATGGGTTGCTGAGGTTCAACAAAAGGATCATCTTCGCTAGGTTGAGAGGGTGGGAATCCAGGAGTGGAGGGCTTGGAGGCGGATGAATGTGATGGTGTGGAGCCTTCGCTGCTCTCCTGTCTCGGTGCGGTCGCGGGTGTCCCTGTGATAATGTCTGCCAGCCAGTCGCCGAGCCCTCCTGGGGCAGCGTCGATAGCCGTATGTGGGCTGTATACCTAAAAGCTATTAGACCGAGCTCTTAAAATTCAATTGGGTATTTCCCACACTAATGCCCTCTCCAGCTAGTCGGAGAAGTGATTGTTGTTGACTGTTGGCTAGAGTGAGGGACTTAAGTCCTTTGAAGATGATCGGATCTACGCTTGGGGTAGTGTTAGATATAAACTTATGTGTGGCAGGACCAAAGACGCACGATATGCGACGACGATAGAGTCGTTCCGCTCAATTGCTTCGTCCACTACAGCTTTGGTAAGGTCTACAGTGAGCAATACTGAATTCATCTGCCGCCTAATAGGATCGAAGGGAGCTTCGAGGAGCACTTCGGAGAGTGTTAGCACCCGATTTTTGGTAGCTGAGTATTCTAGCCATACACCCAGTATTGTCCCAGCTGCTGTCCGCCAGGGCTTCGGGATAACTATGATTGTCAATTTATTAGAGCTTTGAGCACGGATTTGAGCACACTGACAGCTTCCTCATGGCATTCACCACAGCCCTAGAAAAGGGAGCAGTGGAAGTGCGAGAGCTCGTCATGGATGAACGGCGCAGAGCTGAAGAGAACATGTTGGAATGAGGATCAGCACCATGGACTAACACCCGATCTAGCGCCGATCTTGACCGTGGGTTGTGGGCTGTGCCAAGACCCGTGTTCTTAGCCGATCTCTCTATTTTATCGCGACGTCAGATAAGATCAAATCTCGAAATTTGCGCCATAGACATCATGGATCAGAGCTTGGCGCAAAACCTCAGCAGGCTGCGAGTCAGCGACTCTAGCACACCAACCATGAGCGCTCGCACAGACGACGAGGCCACTCAGGTCCAAGTCTCCTCCAGTATCACCCCCGACACCCTGAGATATAGGTTGATTGAAAAATTGGATGCTACCCATGTCCAGATTGAGGATATGTCAGGTAATCATTATCTTTGCTACAAGCCAGGAAGTCTTCGGCCGGGCTTCGAGCCACAATAGCCAGAAAATTCTCGCGATCGTTGTTCTTGCTCCCAGGGCTTTCCCCGCACCTTACAAGGCGAAACACTAACATAATTCACTATCACATAGGCGGATGCGGGCAGATGTTCGAGGCAATCATTGTGTCACCTCAGTTCGCAAAAAAGACCACGCTGGCACGACATCGTCTCGTAAATAATACTCTCAAAGAGGAAATCGCGGCAATACACGCATGGACGCCAAAATGTCACACGCCTGAGGAATGGGAGAAGAAGAAAGCGCAGGCTTGATCATGATATTGGCTTGATAAAGATTCCTACTGGATGCATCAATAGCTCGAGCTGCTTAGACGAATGCAGGCTATGGACGCTTAGCAGAGGCACTTGAATTAGGACTGTTATGGCGTGTTACCGACAGTAGGAGAGCGCTAGATTGCAAACCAGTTGTGACAAGCTCTGGATAAGTATGGCTGTCTAGGAGATATTCTCTAGCTCAACAATACTCGAATCTCACCGCTCGTGCGAGGGAAAATGTCCCTCAACCTTCTTGCCGGTTCTTCTTCCAAGCCATTCTCAGTCTCAAGCAACTTATCTGCCGCAATGATTTTACTTTCAACGAACTCAAAATCTTCGCAAAACCTGTCAGCTGCTTCCTCAGTGATGTCCTGTATTATCTTCGTGCTTTTTAACCACTTGATGTTTTCTGCCGCATCTATGAGCGCGGAGGGGAGGAAGTCATCGAGCTGCTGGCTTGTTGTAACGAGAAATTCAGGTTTAAAAGGTTCAAGTGACCCAAGAGATGCTAAGCCATCCGGAGAGTCAGATAACTCGCCCAGCGCGTTTAGGAGAGAATCTAGTCCCGATGTATACGTGAAGTATCGATGCTGGTATTCTACAAGTCTTGAAGCATGTTCTTCGATTGTATCGTCCATCTCGCTCACGCGACCACCAGCGAAGGAGTAAGGAGATAATACTGTCTTTGCGGCTAGTAAACAGTTGATGGCAAATATATCGTTATTCGGGTCTGACTGTCTCTTGTAAAGGTTCTCGCACCCGCTCAAGAATGGGTCCAGAGCTTCCGCTAGAACCGATTGAAAGCCTTGATCTCGGTTGTCGACTGCTGCAATGGACGTGTCGTAACTTTTCGCTAATGCTTTAAGCATCTCGAGGGCCTCTTCAAGGAACTCTGGAGCCGAAAGGTCGGCTGGGGCAACCGCCAGTTCGCTCTGCACGGCAGCGACATGGTCTCTCATGTTTGCGCGGAACTGCCTCATAGCCGACTCTTCTAAGCCAGTAAAGACATCCAAGACTTCAGATTCTCCGCCAAGCAATTTTGAAAACGTGATCTTATAGAATCCAATTAGGTTCGCAATCTTGTACGCCAGTGTCGCATCTTCATGGCTTTGTATGACTTGTTCTGTACGCTGCCGCAGCAATCTTGCAACTCCGTTCAGGTCGCGACTAACAAGTTGATTCAATGCTTTTCTGCCGTCGAATATCTCTTCGTCTCCTTCAGGACGGGACCAAGGCTCGCTCTCAAGACCAGCTTGAATTCCTCTGGCGATTTCATCCCCTTCAGATATGAATAAAACCTCAAGAGCTTCCCTTTCAGAGACAGTGGCCGAATGAGCCCATGCTAGCATATCACCGACGTAGCGAAGGGGGTCGTGAGCATGGAATTCTATTGGCTTCGTTGAAGGCATACTCTGTGTATCAGAAGTGGAACCTGTGAGAGCAGTGTAGAAATAATCCGAGAGAATCTGCTCGCGTGCCTCCGCAAAGAAGTCCAAACAACTTTGGAAAAGGGTAGGTCGTTCTGCAAGAACTCGAAGAGACCTTCGTATTGATGTATTGATCTGGGGATTTTCCAAATCCAAAGTTTTGAACTCACGATGGATCCAGCGATAGAGCTTTTGGAAGGCAGCATTCAGTTGCTTCGAGCTTTGCTCAAGGACCTCCAGTCCTAGTCTTTGGTCTTCTGTACCCAAGAGCACTTGGCAATCATGGTGGATCTTTTTAACTCTCGTAACAGTATGGAAAAACTCTTCGTTAACAGGCTCAGCTGTAGAGGTCAAAATTGTTGACTCTGAATCGGAAATGATAAAATGAGAATTAAAGGCATCTAGAATACGCTGCTTTGCCTCGACTTGTTTCTTTTGATTCATGAGGCTCGTTACTTCCTCTAAAACCGTTCCAGTTTCGCGGTTTGCAGCATTGATGTGGCCTCGCATATCTGCACAACATTTGTTAAGGTTGGCAATAGCAGTCCCAATACGCTTCAGTTGCTGCGTATCTAGTCAGCAATGATACACATGCTACTGGAAGAGATTACCTCTGCGACTTGGCCAAAATCTTTCACAATTTCCCCATTACATTGAATTACTTCCTTCTGAATGTCGAGCCTCAGCTGGCGCCGAGTTTCTGGCGTGTTTTGAATGCCTCGGGCATCGAGAGTTTCTAAGGCATCGCGAATATCAAGATCTGCGTATGATGCTGAAAGCACGCTTGTGATTCTACTTGACAGCGCGTTGGAGCTACGTGTAGAAACACCAACTGATGGAGTTGTAGGAGAAAGAACATCTTGAGAAATTGAAGAGGCACGCTCCTGAAAAGAATTACTCGCCATGTTGAGGTTTTTCCTAGACCAACTGCGAGTTGCTTTAATTCGGGAATGCAACGGAACAACCTTGCACCGATTTCCGTAAATGGTCGGATGCAGGTTTACCTCAGCAAGCTCAGCCGCGATTCCGTTGGTGTGGGTTTTCAATCGGTCCGCAAGCTGACTAACCGCATTCGTGGTAAACCGCCGGAATCACGTCTGAGGTACTTTTGCAATACTTTGTATGAGCGGAGCACGCTTTTTATGGTTTTCCCTATATTCGCGGTTAAATTGCTCAACCACAACGGCTTGAAATACCAATAGTATGTCCACAGTTACGTTTGTATGGCTGATTCAGCGGCTGAGTCACGATTACGCAGGCGAGGAGGCCCGTGCGTTCAGCGACTGTGGATGTTACCCCATATCCACAGTCGATTTTT
>Ga0307515_10004154_pt1 | contig 30146 bp, 33 predicted proteins | sample 17_EM_MG_FD_194513 | JGI IMG/M metagenome (GOLD analysis project Ga0307515, IMG submission 194513) | Populus trichocarpa ectomycorrhiza microbial communities from riparian zone in the Pacific Northwest, United States - 17_EM | ecosystem: Host-associated > Plants > Roots > Unclassified | place... | reverse complement strand
GACGATTGAGGGTACGTAATAATTGGTACACGGCAGGTATACAGCTCTCTATCTAACGCCACTCATTAGGAACAATTCTTTGCCGATTGACAAAGGGGTCGAATGCCCTTAGAGAGCTAACGGCACGACTCAGAGAAGATTCTACGTCTAATTCTGGAAGCAACTCTAGCTTTCATATCAAAGACAGTGAGGAATCATACGAATCCCTCGGCGAACCTTCTCTTCAGAAAGTGTGCGACGATGTTTTTGCATTCCGTCCATTTCAACTCCATGTGTCGTTTATCATACAGGATCGCGAGGCGCCGACCCGTATGTATCTCTCCTTACAGGGCAATCCGGATGGAAGATCTTTGATTAGTGGCTTTCCTCGCGTCCTTCTAGAAGATGATGGGCAATTGTCTTTGGATTCACGATGTAAACACCATCATCCTATTATTGATTACTGGTTTAACCTGTGCGTGTGAAGCTCGACTTCAGAGTTCCCGCAAATTTAAGAATGGCAGCGCGCCCCAATATCGCCCCCCACACGAGCTCAACGCGAATTCTTCGCCTAACCTACAACAGGACCCCGAGAGACCTCGTACGAAACGATCGACTTGGAGCGTCTAGAAACATCAAGTATGGATTGTGAAACAACCCAAACCGTCCCTTTAGTTTGATTGAGAGTTGGCGGATATTTTAATAGTGCATCGAGCAGAATATTGAACAATATACATGAGGGTTTGTGTTGTCTACATTTAATCCTCTTTATCCTCATTATACGCAATATGTGAAACCCGATCGCATGAAATAATGGCCGTTTAATCTCACCACTACCGCAATCTGCCGAGAGCTAGGGTACAGGCACGGGGTGTTGTGAGATACCACCCGCCCATGACTTTTATCATTACTACCCTATCAATTCGTACTCGGGTCAGGCTGTAGAAGATTGGACGCTCCTTTTTCGGCAGGTTACCACACAAACTGACTAGATATGATATAGCAATGGGTATAACATGATCTGAATTTTACCAGAAAGGGCAAAGCCAGTGTGCTTTGACTTTGTTCCTAGCTTCACCCTTAGTCAACAGTGACTCAACGCCTTGCTCCCACAGCAAAATCCATTGCCAGAAATGGGTTGTTCGATCTTCAACAGCCTGACCCTAGTACATAAGGCAAGTACACTAGTAGTCTGTCCAGGGGTTTGGGGGTAATATCATGATCAGCTCAGGATACCACCTCTGGTGCAGAATTCAGCCGAAAATCTGTCATCACTGTATTTTCCGCCTGAAAATAGTTGTCAGCAGCGAGCGCCGTTTGAACTTAAGTGGCTAATATAAGTTGTTACTATATAGCCTAGAATAAGATCTAGAGAGGTCTCTCGGAGTTATTTGGAGTCGCCGATACACTCCTACACAAATTCTCACTCTTGCCACCCGCCACTCCACGCGCCACCACGGTACAGGTACGCGGTTACCCAATTATATCTCTGTTATCTTCTTAAAATCACTGCCATCACTGTCATGCTAGAAGAGGACGTGGTCATGGAGTTGTTCAAACATATTATCAAAGTTTATTTCTCAGACCGCATCTGTTGCATGTGTACCTGCATCGTGAGCCTCAGGTCCGTTTGATATGCAGTTGGTGTATGAGGATATGCCTCAGGAGAGCGGCTCATATCAGTGCAAACGGATATAGATATGGATACGGATATGGGAGTCAAGTCTGTATATAGGGGCCTTCGGCCCTCGAGATCAGTCAATCAACAAGTCTTTCAAGCATCCAAAGTAACAGCATCCGCCAGAGCCACACGCATAATCCTACATGTCGGACAGGTGCAACATATACGTTCTAGCGAAGATGCGTCTATATTATTAAACATCTACGAAGCGGTTTTAATAGCCAAAAATTTTTCCTAAAAAAGCGAGTGAAAACTCCGTAATCCCAAAATCCTAGCTAAATGCATATTCCCCCACACGCGTTACCAAATAAAAAAACTAATGGATGCAAACGAACGTGGAAAAGAGTGACTGCTTAACATACCCCCCCAAAACTTATTACCCCTGCGGCTCAGGAATGGCGGTACGCTTCGCCATGAATGGAAACCTCACCCGACGACGACGAGTAGAAGTCACCCGACGAGTAGAGGAGGTGGTTCTCCTGGTGGAGCTGGTGGAGGAGGTGGTGGCTCTCCTTGTAGAGCTACTGGAGGTGGTTCTTGTGGAAGTGGGTGTGGTCCTTGTTGAGGTGGAAGTCGTCCTTGTGCTGGAGCTTGTCGTCGAAGTCGAAGATCTAGTTGTCGAAGTCGAAGTCGAAGTAGTTCTGTCTTGGCCTTCGACTCGAGTCGCATGATATTCCTTGAGTGCCTGGTCGATCTCATCCACGCTTGCATATGCATCTAGCGAAGAGTAGAACGGCAGTGTCTCAGTGCGTATCCTATTTAGATCCGTACCCTCGTATGGCTTTGCTCGCCATCTTTGCTCCATGGGATCAATAAACCTAGTAGTCTCCGGGTATCCAAAGTCTTGAAGAGCCGTCACGTTGAAAGCTCCCATCTGTTTTCCTTGCTGTCAGAACAATATTCAAGGACGTGGTGAAGGGGCTCAGAAATACCATATCGTCATCTTCGTGCACAAGATTGTGGCAGTGGAACATGTAAACACCGTCCCAAGGGGCATATCGAGCCAGAACTCTGACCTTCTCATTGCGGCCCAGGAGCACAACGTCCTTCAGAGCTGCCCTTTCGTAAGGCTCAACTCTGCCCCTACCACCCTGCCGCGACACGATCTGGAAGTCAACCAGATGGATGTGAACCGGATGTGACCAGCCTCCACTGTTGTTCTCAAGTTCCCACAGCTCGATGGTGCCACGCTTTGGTTTTGCCAGGATACGGTTCGCGACGTCTGCAAAGGTGACTCCGTTGATTGTCCACTGGCCACCACTGCAAAGGATTAGCTAACAAGAAACGTCGGATGATTTCTACAGTCAACTTACGACTTCGCAAATCTGAAGCTGTGGTCAACAGTAGACCTTGTAGGCAGTAAGTCCAGGGTCCGCAGCCGAGATGGAGGATCATTATTGAACGAGTTATCTGTGACGGTTGTTCCAACCACAAACTGCATAACTCTGTCCGTTCCAGCGTAGTCTTCGTCTTTCATCACCTGCGATTCGATGTTAGTCCGCTGAATTCAAAACACACTTAGAAAAGGCAAATACATCTCGAGAATTTCTCATAGTTATGTTCCTCCCTCGGAAGGCGGAGAAGTCGAATATAACCTCCCATCTCTCGGCCATGGACATATACACTGGAATGATCAGTAACTACTCTGTGACGGGCTGGGGGTGTAGGGAACTGACTATCAGCGACAACCACGGGTTCACTCATGAATCCAGCGTCCGATGCGACGATCGTGAACGGAAGCTTTCGAGTAGTCCCAACCTCGACGAAGGATAGCCGGAATGCTCTGCTGACAGATGCATCCAATAACCTGAAGCGGTACTTGCGAGGCTCGACTCTTAGGTAGGGCCAGGGTTGACCATTCTACAACGACTAGACTTAGTTGCGTTTCGGACGTGTGGTTGGCTGCACGTACAACATGGATAACATCTCCGAAAAGACTGTCCTTCTCGCCTGCTGGCGAGACCAGGTCTCCATTGGCTCTGTACTGCTTTGACTGGAGCATCAAAGGTATGTCATACCTGCCCCTGGGAAGCCGATAGCGTGCCTCCTCAGCAGGGTCAGTGAGAATGTAAAAACCCGCTTGTCCGTAGTATGCGTTGACTGCAGTGATATGCATCGCATGGTCATGATACCACATGGTTCGCCCCTCTTGATGGTTGGGGAAATAGTAGTCCTAGAAAGGTTAATTGGACGCACTCAATACACAAAGACATACATACCTTGTATTGCCCCGGGTTTATCATATCCTCTGCCCAGCCGTCAAACGGTGCCCGAGAATAAGAACCGTGAAGATGAACTGCAGACGGTCTGTTGTATTCATTGATAAAGCGAACCAAGGCTGAACCCCATCGTCGTCAGCACCAAACAGACAGAAAAAGGAGAAGAAAACGTCCTCACCTTCGCGTCCTCTTGTCATCTGGAAAGTTGGACCTGGAGACATGCCATCATAGCTGTTCACACCATTCAGTTCATGCCCGGCAGCACCTATCCATATTGGCGACAGAATTACCCAACAAGATTGACCGTTCCGAGTTCTGGATATGGCTGCGCTTGAAAACCTTTGATATGAATCTCGTAGAAATCAATCGGGATACCAGTTGTTCGATTGGTATATGTCCTACAGATATTCGCGAGTTAGTACTAATACCGATGTTGTGCAGCGCGAATGCAATGCAGGGCTTAGATGATCTTTCAACTAAATCCCAACTAATAGACGCTGTTTATATGTAGAGGGAACTTACGCCACAGGTCGAGCTGTAGGGGGAATTGGCAGGGGGAACTGGAAGAAATGTGTATACTTTATATCTGTCAGTAATGATACACATGCACTTAAAAAGGAAGTATTGAAGCAAAATACATACCACTGGACTCTCCCAGTCATCATCACCAGCGTATACAACCGAAGGAAGAATTGCCAAAAGACCGGCAAACGTAGCTCCGAAGTTGAACCTCATTGTCGGTAAAGGTAAAGACTGTGAATTACCGGAAACAGCGGTAAACGGGCAATTTTGACCTAAACAATGGCAATTCCAGCGGACAAGCATCGAAAAAACGCAGAAGGCATCAATGGGTCTTTATAACATGATCCTACGCGACGTACCTACTCTACATAGGGGAAAGGGAGACACCTGCGCTGGACCCGCAGTGAAAAGCCAAGTCGTTTGGCATGGCGAGATATTGGATCTACTCTTCAAGCGCACAAGTGCCACTTGTTTGCTCATCGTGTAGATACAAACTGTATGTGGCTGACCAGGTTCGTATCTATTGTACGGACTATTCATCGTACATCTCCCGAGATAGGTGGCACCAAAGTTTTCCAGAATAATAGTCGCCACGCTTCCACTCTGTGATACTATCCAGACGACTTGAGCGAGGTTTGTCAATAGTGATTTGGCAGCGTTCTTGCGATTTCAGCCGTACGGATGTGGAATGAACAACTCTGCCAAGAGCCTGTCTTGGCTGTTGAACTCTCCAAGATTCAAATTTCCTTCCGACCTTCTACATAGGACGGACAGTTCGTGTTTACTGTTCCATCGTGACATCTCTAAATTACTGCACCTAGAGTCGCTCGCTGCAGGAGAGATTCATGCGGGTGGGATAGCGAGCAAGCGGTTTCCGGAGCACCGAGAATGTCTCGCTTAATGTCTTTGCCATCAGATGTCGCTCCCCTGGCCAGATCTCCTGTCTCGTAACACTTACAGTTCGAGGCCTGCGGCGGTGGGGCCGGCATTGCTCTTTATGCAGGGAAAGACAGAAAAAGGAAATATACGACTGCGTGCTGCATTCTGTGTTGTTACTCCAAGCCCCAGCCGCGGGCACTTCAAAGTAGTGGTATATCGCATGCACCATATAAACCCGGCAATAGCAACGATGACCTACACACAATTCGTGTGGCCGTAACTAGCGCCTGTTCGACTACTCAAGCCTATTATATTGATCATCTTTTCCCCTGCTACGGGTAGCTGAGAATCCTTCATACTTGAGTAAATCAAACGAAATACACCCTTGAAGAAAGAACCCAGTTGCTACTAGGGTGACCCCATCAGTCACCAGCCCTTCCATATAAGGCGTAGGGCTCGGGTAACCTACCAATGGATGACGATCCTTTCGTGGCATGGCATCAAGGATTCTTAGTTGAGACTTTTTGTAAGTTGAGTTTTGCTTCTCAACCCTTAGGAAAATTCTGACAGCCAGTTAAATCACCCTCTTCCCAGCAGATACGGGACTGCCTGATTCCGAGTTGCGATGTACCGCACATCATAACGGCAGCGGGCGTACCGTCTTGATCTTGGCTCTGCCCTATTTTTGGAACTGCGCTTGTCGGATATCGGATGTTTGCCTTGACCGTTAGCGAGGACTGGTACAACCCCCTCTCATCAGCAGTCACTCGCCGCAGTTCTGTTGAAGGCAGTGTACGTTCCACAGCGTAAGCGTTGTACATAGTACTGTCGAAAGCAGAAATATAAGAACTCGCTACTGTATTCGCAGGCCAGATCATAAGCACCAATGTACCTAGAGTTACTTAAGTCCATGTGGAGTACAGTCACACGCCCAAGCGACGAAACGCCACAGACCAACGGCGAAGCCGGATGTCCCGATCTGAGTTAAAAATCAATTGACCGGAAGAAAATTCCTCTTTTATTTAGTTGCACTCTGTTCCGGCGGTTGTACTAGCACTTTTGCCAATTATCAAGCGTTTTCTCAGTGGCTCCCAGCGGCTGGACTCTAAGTACGTTAGTTACTTATTTCACAGAGAACAAACCTGAGTACTGCACTACTTAACATATTCCATGGTGCATCCGCCCTTACCTCACAATTCTTATCTCGATAACACAAATGACAGGCGGATTAGCCGAGAGACGTCAGTGTGATATAACTAGAATCTATAGGATTGCATATCTAGATCCAGATAACTAGCAGCAAGTATTGAATACTTGTTGGATTCGATCCAGATGCGGTCTGTGAACATCATCGTAAAGTACTCTATCGTAGTGCATTGACGAGCTACCTAGTCGTCTAGTGAAGATAGCTCGGTAGTATACGAAGTGATGATCGGGCGATCTGACGGTCTGGGGTCTGGGGTCTGGCGATCCGGTAGTCTGGCGATCGTTACTAGGCCGCTTCAATACCATTGATCTATCTTCACTAGGCCACTACCTCATCAATGTACCACCATAATGGTGCGGGGGAGGAAGGGCAAAGGGGGTGAGGCGGGAGAGTTCCAGAAATAGCTGACCATCGAGATCGATATCAGATCTTTCCTCACTGCGTCCAGCGGGAGTTCCTTGTTCAGGTGCATGTGGAGTAACAGCACAGGAAGCTGCCGATTGTCGATGAGGGATATCTAGACATATCCTTGCTTGCTATCACAAGGCGATCGTTGACAGTGGGTGAGTAGTATTCAGTCCTCTACTGCTGCCTAAAAGATGCAGCATCTACATACTTGCCACTAAACAAACCCACCTGGGTAGGCAGTGACCGTCTAGCAAGCGAAGTCAATAGCCACCTGTTAGTGCTCCTTCGGCACAAACTCAGATTGTACCGAGCCCAGCGTCATAGTTGCCTTTCAGCCCATAAGCCCTATATACTGGACCAATCGTACCTTATAGTCTGTTAGGGCTCGATCTGCGCCTTCTGGTGGCCGGCGAGCCAAGATGGTCCCCATGGGATAAACCGGTTTGTAGGATACAAGGCGAGTACCTAGTGTGGGGCTAGTAACGGATTCGACTCGTAGGAGGCTCGAAATATCCTACCAGTTTTGGGTAAAAGTCTTTGACTCGTGTATAAACTCCAGCCGGTAGCTTAGTGATGCACATGAGACGAGATGGGACGAGACCAGCCCAAGTATCGTCTCGTCTTGTCGCGTTAGAGGTGGGTCGCGTCTTGCCTCTGGGTTTGGGAAACCTCGGGGACTTTGATGGGGCAAAATAACTGAAAATATACAGTATAGTGGGTGTACACCCCTACTTGTTGCCATTACATTATCGACCCAATTTTCTTATTCGTTTTTTCCCTTCTTTTAGACCACCTCTACGGTCCATTTTGTTGAGGCTTGACCCCCCTTAAGCACCATCTGCCGCTTGCTCTTGTTATCTTCCGCCCTTGTGGACATCTTCGTCCTCCGTCTCTGTCTACAATCAAAAAGACTGCGCCGTTTCCAGCCTTTATAAGGGATCCCAGGTGGATGATACGGTTGAATTGGTCCCCAGAATCTAGACCGCAAACCAGTAGCTGGCGACGGTAGTACTGGGCCTTGAACTGTAGCAACTAATGTGATTTTGACAGGATTAAGAGGTGGTGTATTAGGGACTCGCTCTAAAAGCAGTCTTGAAGGCTACAGATTTGGAGACGAAAACCAAAGGTTTTCTAGTGCTAATGACACCGAGATACCCGTAACATGCTTTGTAACGAGATTTTCATGACATTTGGACACCATATACAAAACCCTACTATTGCTACCAAAATACAATCAAGACCGCAAAAAAAACCACACGACAATGCAAATTATCGTGTCATTTCTTAGCACAACTTTTGTACCTTATGGGAACTCTAAAACGTATTGATGGATTGTTTTGCACTGACTGACTGAACATGAAAGTTAATTTATCAGGAGGATTCTGTGGCAGAAATAAGCGGTTCAACGCGAACATCTATGGCAAAATAATTCTTGTATGTATCATCCGCAATTCCTACCCACGTGCCCGGCCGTTCGAATCTTCATAGAGCCACCCATTTTGCACTATTTCTCACTCTTGTTTTTCAGTTTAACTGATGTACTAGTAGAATATTTGAAGGGTAAAGGGGATCTCTCCCATCTAACCAGACCACCCAGAGGGGGAGGGGAAGCGGGCACTGTCACTCTAGATTGAGTGAATACAATATGATTAGAACAAACAAAGTAGAATACCTGTTTAAATTACCAAGTCATTGTTTAGATAGCAAATTTAAACAACGACTTACTACTTAAGTATTTATTTTACTTTAATTAGCATCTTTTGTTAAGGTGGTAATAAAAATCGAGTGTAAGTTTGTGACTTTTCTTAGTCCATTTAAATCACGTGTTTGAACTTCTTTTTCTCAAGCTCGCTTGTTCGCCGCGAAGCGAAACCGAAAGTCTGGTATTTGGTACTTAAGCTCGAACTCAGCACCCTCCACCCAGGGAGGGTGCTCCTCCTTGAGCACGCGAAATCTAAGTTGGTTTACAGCTTAATAGACATAATGTTAATGGAACCGGTTCCGCAGCTCTGGCTGAGCTGCATGAGCCGCATTCCGATTTTCGTTACGATAACCCTGGACGCTAACGAAGTCCAATCAAATTTAAAAGGCTGTATTATATTATCCAATCACATTGTGATAAATCGTTGTAGCTGCAACTCCATCAGATTTATTTTTTCGTAAAGGCTTGCCCCACCCTAAAGTAAAAGCAGCTGAAGCCGCAGCCGTAGTTGTCTTCATCTCACGACTCCTCCCACACAATGTTCGGTTTCGAAATGGCAGATTTAGTTTTCGGAACACTTCCAGTCCTTGTTGAAAGCATGAGAGTATACCTAGATGCCACTCAAAAGGTCAAAGATTTGAGAGATCACAAACGTGTCCTCAGGCACTTTAATATGGAATTGCTGAATGTTGAAAATGTCTGTCGGGACCTCCTCGCAGGGATAGCGACTGATGACGAGGTGACTATGTTGTTACGCAATGGTACAGAACCTGTGTTGCAAGATAGAATACAGGAGCGTCTAGGATCGGCAGGTGCTAGTGAGTTTATGAGATCGATGCAAGAACTATATGAATCGTTGGAGAACTGAAAATGATATTGGAATCGAGAACAATGAGGTTTGCATATTGATCCCGGGGGTTTATGAAGATGGTAAAATCCAGCCAATAGCTTCGAATGTATAGTTCGGAAAGGTTAACAAAAGAACTTGGGGTACGATGAAGCTCGTGCTCGAAAGCAGAGAGGTAATGGAGCACATCTCCAGGATTGTCCGGGATTTGGAATCAGTGGCCATGCTTGAGCATGTCCAACAGAGCCCAGTATCAATTTATGATATCATACGAAATCATGCTATTAACTTGTACAATTCCCTTCAAGAGAGATTTTCAGCTTGTCAATGCCCGGCACACCATAGTGTGAATCTACGGTTGGAACAAGTACGGGTGGAGGGGCTAGATATGGATCATTGAGTCGCGAGATTTAAAGTTCTCTTTTCTTTCGATGCCCTCGATTCAACGCATCCTCCACAATGGAAATGGCGTGAAATCGAATTCCAATCCATCAACCATAGAATGTCCGCAAAACTTTCGGAGAAGGGTACCAATGACGAGGCTCGAGATGGCGAAAAGAGCGAAGCTGCTGCAACGTCGACAGAGCCGGTCTCGCCGCACCAGGAGGGGCAGGATCATGAGCACAGAGGAGCTATATTCCAGAGAGCAAAGCGCTTTGTGGGTTCGGTTTCGTCGGGGTGGGATGGCAGTAGTGCACAGGAGTAAGGAGTTGTGGGTCATTTGGTTGCAAACAATGGAGCACTGCGCTGACTTTATATAGAGTGCAAAAGCCCCGAAAGGTAGTGACCTTCGCAGAAGCATATGTACCACCTCCTTGGACCGGTCTCGCGCGAGAGATAAAAGATCTTTGCACCGAAATTTCAGAAGCTGACGGACGCGAATCGAAGCTGGGCATTCTAGTCTCCAACAATAGTTGGTTACTTAGGGTATCAACAGCTTCTCCTTGTGCAAACTATGAGGTTGAAGCAGTCTCACTTGATACTCTGTTTCGAAAAAAGGTTCTCCAGAGATCTGATAGACTGAAGCTGGGAATTCAAATTGCTTCCTCTACAATGCAGTTGCATTCCACAAGGTGGCTCAGTGAGAGTTGGGGGAAATGCGATATCTTCTTCCCTCAGGCCACAGTCGAGGTTCCACTCATAACAGGGTGTCGGCTTAATACTGGCACCGGTTTTGAGAAAGCCGTTCGTTCGCCGGACTTTTGACCCTATGGGAGGTCGGCCCGCACAGGTTGCAAACGCAGAACCGAACCCCCCGCACCACAAAAACTTGTTCTCGCTAAGCATTATACTCGTTGAGCTCTGCTTCGGAATGCGGCTTCAAGATCTCCCAGTATCCTATACTACCGATATCGCGAGCGATTCCACCAAAGTCAACGAACTCCTTCATAAAATAGAAGGGGAAGAAGGCCCAATTTATAGTTTGAGTAGATCGAGTACATCCTCGCCTAATTCATCTTATACGGAGCTCTCCAAATTTGTCACTGCTCGAGTTGTATTGTCAGGCAACGTGACAAATGAACTTGATTTTGAATTACTGTATGATTAAGAAAGAACTAGTAAGCAAACATGGCGCTCGTTGCGTAATAAATAAACTGAAAGAACCCCCTCAGCCTTCTGGAATTCCTTCGAGTATCTAGGACTCGTTCATGTACTTATGTGCATTACTACCAACTTTCAATGTACCTCATCCCACCTTACAACCATAGACTACCCTTCATAAGCTTCCTGTTGGGCGCCTCAGTAGTGAATTTCTCCCAATTCCGCTGTAACCTAGAAACCACGTTCGTGTGAGCTGCCGTAAGAGTGATGTTATCCAGGCTAAGAATGCAATAACGCACTAGCATTAACGTTAATTTTAACCTCGATGAAACGGATGACGACTCTCATACCTACAGAGAAACTAAAGAGGCCAGTCACTCATGTGAGAAGTCACCCAACTAACCACAAAGGTTTATTTATGATATCCATTATATTCCACAATAGCTACACTACAAACCGCCCTCGCAACATATATCGAACTCTGTCCAATCACTTTATATATGGCTATAGCCCGAAATGAAGCATTGAGATGCAACACTCAGTGGACTGATCATGAGCACATAAGTACTCGAGTATATATACTTATTGAGAGAGAAACAGAATCACGTATGCATATAGAAGAGCATATAGAAGAGACCAAAATACGTCCCACAGAATCGAGTAAGCCCGTAATCTTGCCCCTGATGCCCGAATTCGAATAAGCTAAGCAAGACTTCCCATTACCAGTGTATCACTCGCAAGTTCCAATTCTCATCTCTAGTTTTCTACATCCGATTTACGAGAAAGGGCGGGTTGATTTACGTATCCTAAAGTACTCTACTTATCAATGTAGCCATCCAAGTCCTGATTCATTGTCAACATAGATGTATTGCATTGAAGACAACAGGCTAGCCATGCGCTGTGGTACCCGAATTATTCCAAGGTTTCACAAAAAAAAGGGGGGAGCTTATTCTCTTGGCATTCAATCTCTGTGATGATGCGGGGTCATACTGTTCGACTTTCTGCCAGTGCAAGTTGTTTTTTCAAAAGCAGTGGGAGAGCATCACAGAGAACGTCACGTCAAGGCTTCTCATTCCCAGCGTCGGTTTCCATATCACCCTTAACCTTGAACATTTAAAGTACTTAGCGACGATTTCGGCTAAACAATCGACCGATGGCTTACCTTACTACGTCCTGGGACTCTGATAAGATTTACAGTGCTGACTCGATTGGTAAACGTCATTACGCCGGTGCAACACAAAATACTAATCGGTAATTTCGTAGCAACTTCGATCTTTGGGACTTGAATGTCGAGTGCGGCAATGCGTTCGAAACTCTTCGGTATATCTCTTTAGTCTGCTAACTCTTATGGCAATCACCACCACTTCGCGTCTCGTCACACTTGTTACGTGCCTTTGCCTTTGCCGTCCATATTCCATTCGCCCTAGCGGACAATGGTGAGGATTTCAGCAACAATCTCTTTTCAGATTTAGCGTAAGTCAGCAAGCCCCAGCGTGTGTGCTTTTCCTTGGGCTGACGATAGGATTGAAAGCCCAATTCTGGCCTTATTTGGAGAGCAAGTGGCTAAGCAATACATGAGTCAGTCCATGGGTTGGGTGGACGATGTGATCTTTGCCATGGCGCCCTTGCGAGTAATTACCCATCGTTGGGGCCATAAGGGTAGCCGGACCTAGTCAATTGAAAGCGGTGATCGGCCGTGCTAGAGAGGGAAAGGGTGTGGTTGAAATCGAACTGATGTCTTCTACTTCGGGCGAAGTTTGCGAACTATGGAGCGGAGATGTAGTTGTCAGGGTCCTCGGGTCACCTCCGATCTTGGAACTACTTTACCACACTTCTGCACCGGAACGTCCTCCACTTGATGGAATTCAAGATGATTTATCGATGTTAGACTCCGAGTTTGACAGATCCGAAATGATACCTCTGAGGCCTCGGGACGGCGGAAAACCGGATGGGTTTCATCATACCGGAGTTTACAATTTCGAAAAGGCCATAGATGCCAGGTTGCTCATGGGTTCTCATCCGCAGAACAGACCACTAACATATGATGACGAATCACGGGGGAGCGTGGAGCACGACAAATCTGCACCCAACATTGCCCTGAACGTTGGTGGTCAAAGGGTCTCTGGGTTTGAATTAAAATTAGTTGCACTAATCGGTTTCACGTTACAATTGGCCGTCGTGGCGTTTGCGGGATATAGTGCAGTCAACGTCGAGAAAACCCAACTGTATGCGTTCCCATTGATGGCGGCCGGTACGGTGGCTTTAGTCTTGGGGATGTTTTGTTGCGCCCGGGTTATTGAGCAAAGTACCAGGGAGTCGACTTAGATCCCAGAGACTATGAAGAAACACATCTCATGAGGTTAGCATAGATTCAGAAAGGTGGTCCCGTCGGAGACCAACGCTTCGACTCGTACTTTATACCTTGCAACAACAAAAGTCCCCGGTTTGAGAAATCCTATCGGTGGTTGCCAGGTTTTCTAGAGTAGTGGCTCAGCAGCAGTAATCGACTTCAAATTACAACATCCCGAAAAGAAGAACGTGAAAAAGCTACTTCGGCAGCCATTAGTACGATAATAAGTGTGGTAATAAGTATTGGGGTCGTTGCGCAATTTGTGCGATTGAGAGGTCTTCATTGGTCGGTCACAATTGGGATAATGACAATCTTGAGAGCGGTCGTGAGACGAAATTTGGTGCATAAGATCGAATTCGAGCTAATTATGAGCGGATATGAATTGGATCTCGTGGCCAGAAGGATTAAGGGATGCCACTACTGGAACGTGGTTGCTTGGCCATGGGACGTTGGTAACAGTGATCATGTTATCTCTTCCAACCAACGTGTAAATGAGGTGATGGATACTAGATGTCGCCTGACTGAATTATCCGAGTGGGATTGCCACTGGCAGAAATCTATGGATTCCACGGTCGATGCAATAGAAGCGGTCATTAATTTCCTATGCACGAGTACGGATGTCACTTTTACCGATCTATCAACAGTATTCGAATGGACAATGGTTGTCGAGGCAAAATTCGATAAAGCAGCTCAATCTGATTTTAGTACTATCCCACTGCGCATGTCGAGGGAGTGGCTGTCCGATGGCCGCGGGTGGGGCTATTGGAAAGTAGATAGGAGTAGGATTGAAGCCTTTCTTGGGTTATGGATGTTACAATTCAAAGACTCTCCGCTGGCACAAATTCATCGCATTGTCGATTCCGATGACCAATTAGGAAGGACAACCTATGAACAGTAGATTAAGCGCCTGGCACGGCCTATCACAATAAGTCACGACAAACTCTAGAACAACGAGACTGAGATACTTGTTGTGGGGAAACCGTCAAATCAGCTGCCACCTTCCCCCCGGAGCGTTAACCATCTAGCAGTCATATCAGAAACCCCGTTGGATTACACATGTGGTCAAATTATACTCTCGGAGTTTATTTCCAGCATTGCCGAGAAAGGATTGCTGGATATCGGAGGTGTAGTGAGGGTACGTGGCGGTGAGGAGGGAGTAAAGTCTTCGTTTGGCTTAAGACATTCAGTTTTAGACAAACTGGTGGATAAGGTAGAAGAGATAGGTCTAGCCAACGCTGAAGAAGCATTCCTAAGCATTGTTCCGCCACTCCAAAGGTCAGGAAAACTTCCTATCACTCTCGGCGCAATGGAAGCATTTCAAGAGACGAATAGCGAAATCGATATTTATTTGAAGGGTGGACGGTTCGAACAGGCAGAACCACTTCTTCTGTGGTTGCTGGACGCCGCAGAATCATCTGCACTTCGTTACGAGGTCAAGGGGAAATGGAGCGAAGCCTGTGGGGTATATTTGCAACTTTGTATGACGTATGATCGTCTCGAAAGCGGCGGAGATTATGCCAACGGAGCCGACATATCTCTGGGTTTATTTTGTGAACGAATGTTCATTTCTCTCAAGACGAGCCCTGCAGGCCACGAAAGGGCGGACCGAATCCCCCTTGATGTTGTTCGCGACAGCTTGCAGACCGAGAACCAGACGATCACAAATATATGGTCCGATAGGTTGCAAAGGTAGGGTATCAGATTAGCAAAACTAGAGGATGACGCAGGAATGATATTCTCCATATCCCTCGAGACTGGAGCCGAGCAATTGCGCCATGCAGTTGCGAAAGGTAATTGCATAGGTCTCGCACGAGAAACCAGCTACATATCTCGACTCTCAGGATTCTTTACTGGTTCTAGCATCCAGGTTTGGTCATACAACTGCCGTGAATCAGTTGTTGGCAAGCGGTGCCAACCCGTGTGCACAGGATGATAATGGCATGACTGCGATGCATCATGCCTCAGCGAGGACATATATCTATCGTCCGATTCCTCCTGCCCTATGTTCAATCAGCATCTACCATCGATCTCAAGGACCACCTTGGTCAATCACCCCTAGACTTAGCAATGAACAATAACTAAGGATCTGTTGTGGCCCTGTTGGTGTTTAATGGTGCCCAGGACATGTACAAAGCCGACAAAGCAAAAAAACTTCTTGAATTATCGATTCAAATGAGATCACCCGCAGCTATCAGAAAAATTATAGGTATAAAACATGATATAAACATGCAGGACGAAGAATGCGGGCGAACACCATTACTTTGGTAATTATGGAGACATTCACGAGTGGCGTCACCATTAATGCTCGAAAATGGTAGTTCCGGATCCCGATGCGGTATACCGAAAATGATGTCTCGAAGACAGACAAATGGGGCCAATCAGCGCTACACTATGCAGCAAGCAGAGGCGACGTTTATACCTCGCAACTTTTAATTCGAAGGGAGCCAACATCAACGCCCAGGACCTCGATGGCTCGACAGCGCTACAATTGGCCGTCGCAAATGGTCACGAAGCGGTTGTCGCCGTACTACTAAGCAATACTAATCTTGGTACCAATGCTCAAAGAGGATATTATGGTAACACGCTACAAGCAGCGGCGTTCTCTGGCAATGAAGCGTTTGTCTGTCTATTGCTCAACAGCGATCCCGACATCAACGCAGAGGGTGGTCATTATGAATCTGCATTACAAGCAGCAGCATTTCCGGCAACGAAACAGTGGTCCAGTTATTACTCGACAAACATCCCAACGTCAACGCCAAGGGTGGACATTTTGGGAATGCATTGAACGCAGCCACATTTTCTGGAAACGAGAGCGTCATTAAACTACTACTAGAGCACGGCGCGGATATTAAAACGAAAGATAATGCACAACATTGGGCCGCCGCAAGCGGGCACAAGACCATCGTAAGGTTACTCCTCGCTCGTGGCGTTGAAATTGAAACTAGGGAATCATACAATGATACAGCACTACACCGGGGTGCGGCAAATGGACAGGAGGCCATGGTGGAGCTATTAATCGACCTTGGTGCCAGTATCAATTCGACGTCAAACCACTACTACTTGCACCAGTGCTACACTGGGCCGCTGCGAGTGAACATGAAGGTACAGTCCGACTACTCCTTAACCGAGGCGCCGAAACTCAGAGTAGCCCGTCCGGAGTCGCTCCTGCGCTGCACTGAGCCGCGAAAAACGGGCATGTAACGGTGGCTGAGCTACTCCTGGATGGTGGGTGTGATGTCAACGCTAAGGAAGCCGGAGAGACCGCGCTGCACAAGGCCGCCGAAAACGGCCATGAGCTGACAGTCAAACTTCTTCTGGACCGCGGTGCACACACCCAGACGAAGCCATGGGACGTCTCACCTGCCCTACACAGAGCTGCAGGAAACGGCCACGCTTCTACGGTTAAGCTGCTCGTCGACAACCGTGCCGATGTTAATACCGCAGCACTTGGTGAGACTGCATTACACTGGGCTGCAAGAAACGGGCATATATCTACGGCCAGGCAATTGCTTGATTATGGTGCTAACATCAATGCGGAGAACTCCGAAAACGACATGACTCCACCCGCTACTCCTTGCTGCAGAGAACGGGCACGAGCTTATGGTAGACCTACTACTCAACGGTGGCGCCAACATCAATGACGAAACATACGAAGACAGAAGGACTGCGCTACACCGAGCCACCGAGCACGGATACGATGGCATAGTCAGGCTGCTGCTTACCCACAGTACTAACACTTCTACTAGAACACGCAAAGGCAAAACGGCCTTGGATCTAGCTTCCGGAAATGAGGAAATTACTCAGCTGATTCTCAGCCGCCAGAATTGAGCTACCGGCGTACTTGGAAGCGCTCTATAGACATACGGTGAGATTTCTATGTCGTCTCGCTCGCATTAGCTGTCATGCAACCACCCGCTCATCCTCGCTAACATAGTATTAACATAGGCTAATAATATTCGTCTTTATACCGTAGATTATGCTACGCCTTCGCTTTGGAAGTTACAAGACGCAGCGCTAATACGGAGACTTCTATTATGGCTACGATACGGTTTCTAGTACGAAAAGAATAGAGATATGTGTCAGTGCGAACTGTGTGCGAACCGTGCTCAGACAATTTGGAGGGGTGGAGTTGAAGAAGCATCTGAGTGAATTACTGGCCGTTGAATCTGGTTTTCTAGGCTACAACATGCGGAGGAGAAAAAGCTGCAGACCCACTGCTATTCTAGCGATGTCATGCTTGTCTACAGTCAAGTGGATGTAAAACATTGATCCCGTTGTTTGATAACCACAGTGCCACTGAATTGCCAACAATGAAGAATAGCGGTTAGTTGTGGGAACTACTTATCTAGGTAGAGTATCGTTCCGGCCATTGGGGGTGTAGGTACACGTAGTGATATAAGTTAAGTCCCAGAATTCAGGCCGCAAACCAGTAACTGATGATGATAGTACCGGGTCTTAGCCTGCAGCAAAAAACGCGACATCGACAAGAGGCGGTGTATGCACCATATCCCTACTATATCCCTACTATATAACACACGAGGACGCAGTCAACTTGGCCTGAACATGGCAAGCTTGCGAGTGTCACACGCCCGAAGGAGCTAAAGACGAGTTCGGCCCAACTTTGAGAGCCAGCAGAAGTATTTTTCGGGGTAGTGTGGTTTCCACACGCGTGTTCGCTTGTGATAAATATTAGTTATCTACCACGAGAATCTGTCTGTTGTAGGTTCAGCAGTGAGAGTTTAAGAGTTTTCTATAATGCTTAGTAACTCTGGTCGTTCGACGGGGGTGGGCACTGAAAAGAAGAAATTATAGAAACTAAGTTTATTGTGGTTAAGTGATAATGTATGAATGACGGCAGGCTCGGCTTGGCACGTGTAGCTAAACCAGGCCTGCTGCCATCCGCCGCAACACCTTACCCCGTCGTCACGAAGGACCGATTCCGAACAAAGCGCGACGCCCACAACACCCAGTACCATCTTAGTTCGAGTCGCATATGACACGATAATGTCCACTCCTAACGCCGGAGGTAATTATGGGGGAGGGTACTACGTTCCCCCTCACACTCCTACACGAATGCACACTCCGGTGCAGGTCTACAATACCGGAGTTGGCGCACAACAGACTCAGTATAATCAGTGGCCCGGCGCCGTCCCAACCCCCGTTCCAGCGGGAATGCGACATCACCCTGGAGGCGGTAGTCATCGCTCGATCACCCACAGCCCTGTTCCTTATTCGCAGCAACAGGCGGCTCCGGCAGGTCCAGATATGCCTACTGTGCTGCTTTCCCTCGCAGACACGTATATCACTGCGGCGCACTCGAATGGATACAAGACGGCACTGGGAACAGATGTGGATGTGCAGGCGTATTATGCGCTTGTGGCGACGGGTTTGAGATGTCTAGAGGCGGCACTACAGGTATCCTCGGCGATGATGTGGGCGCTGTGAGGGGAATGCTGATTGGATTGTAGTATCGGCTTCAGCCCCGCGTCGAAGCAACGGTGAGACTGCGGTACGCGAGTATACTGTACGACGAAACAGATAATCTCGATGAAGCGGAGGATGCACTAAACAAAGCTGTCCGTATCCCCACGCCTCTTGCTAACATTTCATATACTGACTGGATTGCAGATACTACTGGCCGGAAGAGTAACTTACTTCCCGTTCTGACCTTTATTCAGTCATCTAACCGGCACCGTTGCGATAGAATAATCTAATCGATCTCAAATGCAGCATGCAGTACCTACTTGTAAAAATAATGTTCAAAAACAGCCATAAAGCAGCGCTCAAGATGCTAAATACTCATCTGTCAGATGTAGAAACGTAGGTTCTCGTTTCAATAGGGTTCATGGTTTAGCACTCATCTCTGCAGCCTAGACATACCTCTCTGGACATATTCTTTCCGGTTCCTTCGGTTTACCTTACTTGTCGAAACATCACCTGCACGCGATGACCAAGCGGTTATAAACTCGTTGCGCGGGATGTATACGATGTCGAAAGAACGAGGAGACATGCAAATTGCGGCTCTGGCAAGTTTAATGGAAGTCATGGTTTCATTCCGAAATGGTGCGGACGGTGTTGAGGCGGCACAACGAGCATTGGCCCGGGTTTTCACTCTACAGAACGGCGGGAATGATATTCCACCGCAACTGGAGGTGTTGACACAACTTCTTGATATTTGTTGTTCTCTGATGTTGGGAAGATGTCAAGAGTGCGATCCAAAAATCAGGAAGCTTCACGCAATGCTAGATCAACCAGAGCGGTGGACCAACTGGAAAGATGATGGGGAGTTCGATATAGCCGTGAATCCTAGCCGACCCGGAAGACCTCCAGAAACACTCAAGCTACGGTGGTTGAATAAGGATGATGTCTTCACATTGGGCTACTTTCTGAGTGGTCTGTGTAAGTTCCAGAAAAATGTTGAGGAGAATGGCAAGGCGGAGAGGTTCATGACAGAAGGAATGAAGACGGTCGAACGTGAGTCCTAGATACTAGGCGTTCTAGATTCCCACTGACTAAGTCCTAGGAATATCACCTGGATACATCCAATCCTCGCTAGAAGCCTGCAAAGGCAAGCTCTTGTGGAAACAAACTCTCAAATCTTACATGTACCTCTACCACGCTTTCCTCCTCTGCATGAGAACCGACTGGGATGCCGCTTTAAAAGTAACTCCCCCCCCTTCAAAAGCGTACAAGTCCTAAAAATCTCTCGCAGGCTTTCAACCAGCTCCAAGAAGTATCCTCACATCTTTCTCTAGACCCCCATTCCCCGCTAGCGCTCCAAATCATATATCTCCAAGCCGTAATCAATCACGGAACAAACGACCTCTACACCGCCCACAGCCTCTACACCACCGTTTACAACACCCTCCCCCTCGACCACGAACTCTCCATAATCAGCAAGCTAAACAGCATCCTAATCCTACGTCTGCACGATCCTGCCCATGCCGAGGCACTACTAACATCAATCGAGCGATTCTGCGCGGCACACAAGAACGACCTGATAAAAGCCGCGTATATCACTGTGAAAGCCACCGAGCGCGGCGAGCTCGTCAAAACGAAAAACTACCTCTCACTGGCGCTCCGCAACGCGGCAGCTGCAGGGAATGTCCAGCTCACATTCATCGTGCTCAACTTTATGTGCCATCGCTTCTTTTCGGGCGTCGTCAGCGAGCAGGCAGAAAAGAGCGCGAAGGCTGCTATGCAGAATGCTAAGAAGGGTCGAGATACATTGTGGACTTTCATGGGCGGTCAGATGTACGCTGATTGTCTGGGACGTAAGGGGAATGATCATGAGGAGGCGAGACAGAGGGGCATGAATGAAATTGCCAGGAAGGAAGTGGTGAGGAACTTAACGAGGCACTTGCCGCTTGAGCAGGTGATGCCGAGTGTCAATGATGGGAATGCGGTGGCACCGGCAGTAGGGTATGGGTATATGGATGGGGTGCAGTAATGGACGGGGAGGAGGTGGTGTACGATATCATGCGCAGTCATTTACATTAGGGATCGGGGGTTCTTCACATTGTTTTTATGGGGATATATGGTGTCTAGGGGGTTCGGAAATGGGATGTCTTGTTCATGTGTTTCGTTTTTCTTTCTGTAGTTGCTTTGTCTATTTGTGTCTTTAGAATATGGACGTTGGATGTTTGCCTTGGCTTTGTTTCTCACTTTTGTATGGATGTAGATCCAGCTTGGGGTTTTGTAACTCATAATTGAAGAATCGTAACCCCCCCTTGATTCTGTCAATTGTAAAATGCACCTTACAATACAATACTACAATACAATACATTCATTCCTCCCTCAACATGGTCACGAAAACAAAAACCGAATGATAAAAACACCAAAAAGAAGAAATCCAAAACACCACCACATACAATGAAGATAGACAGACAGACAGCTAGCTAATAAACGCACCCAGAAATCAGGACTCAAAGAACGAAGAGAAAACACGTGGGAGGAAAATCCGACCCAAAACGACAAAAAAACAACGCCAAAAATGAAGACTTATTTGAACTATATAACCAACCCCCCTACCCAAGCCCACCCCACGCCCCCCGAATCCGTCTCGCCAGTTGAATATCCTTCTGCATAATCGTGACCCTCTTTGCATGTATCGCAAGAAGATTCGCATCCTCAAACAGATGCACCATATACGCCTCAGCGGCCTCCTGGAGCGCCTGCAACGCCGTACTCTGGAACCTATGCACCCCTCCATTCGCGGCCGTATTGAGTCCGAACCCCAGATGCGCGCCATCCGTATACGAAGCCGCAACCTCCCTCACCTACCCACTATCAACAACCACCACATCGGGGGGGCGGAGACGAACGTACCAACCGCACAAACGGCATCTTCGCGATCAGCAGGTCCGTCGATTTCTGGTAATGCCGGATTTCGCGCAACGCGAGGTTCCCAGCGCGGAGTCGCCGGCGCTTTCGCGTAGGTGCGGGATCGCCGGCTGTATGCCCAGTTAGCCCCAATGGCTTCATAAGTGTGGAAGGGAGGGTATGCCTTGTGCGGTTGCTCCCGATTTTGCGCCGCCGCTGCCGCCGCGGATCGGGGGACGCGCTGCCCCAGTGGAAGATCGAGGCGCTTTGTTGGTGCGCACTAGTGTTTTGCGGCCGGATTGTTGCGTTTTTGCCATTGTTGCTGACGCGTAGAGTATGTGATGCGCGTGTGTAGTTGTATGTAGTGTGGGAATTGATGGTGGGAGGGTAGGGAGGGATAGGAAGGATATATATGCCGAGGATATGGCGGGAGGGTGGTTGTTTTGCGGTTTCAAGGAGGGGCGGGATGGAGGAGGGGGAAAGAGGTTTCTTTGATGAAGGGGGAGGTTGGTGATGAGGCGCGGGAATTTCCTCATTGTTTACTACTTGTTCTGGTTGCTGGGGTGTTGCTGCCAAGACATACTGCTGAGACAAAGCCATCGTGTGTCACTCGTTACAGCGTACGGCTGACGGCACACCTCTGAAGGGTGCTGTTGTAGAGGCTTTTGACAGAGTGGAAGATACTTGTTTTGGGTGGTTTCAGAGGATGGAGGAAATGCTTTGTTCCTAAGTTATGTCATTATCAAGACCTATAGCACGAGTCCGAGTCCACGTTGCTCAGTTATTATAAATAATAAGTTGTGGGTCATCCAACAAGAGACAAACAAGCATCCCTGTTCATGATACTCGCTCGTATCAACGTACCGACCCGGGTGAGAGGAAACAGTATTCCAACTTTGAGATTTATGTCAAAATGACCGGTCAATCTGGTCTTCCTAAGACATGTGTACACCTTCTAAGCCTCGTACCAGTATAGCTAAGGTTGGATGACGTTCGAACCTTATCTGTCAAAATGATCATCTCAATGTTCGATCAAGAAACTCATTAGGCATCGGTCCGGCTACTAAAAGCTTCAATTTTGGCCTTGTCAGTATCCTCCCTGTGAGTGACACTTGGTGACTTAAATCGGGCAAATCTCCACGTCTCTGTTAACGAATAGAAAAGGCTAGGTGAGTACTGCGGGAATATCATGAGAAGGAGGTGAGAGTACGGAGGCTACACCGCGAGATCGTGATGGCCGCAGGGCGAGATATTTCGCTCTTTACTGAGATCTCGTCTTATCCCGCACCGGCGTGAAATATCAGTGCAGAGCTCACGACGCTGTAGAGCAGACCAGAGGAAGCAGCGAATCGTTTACCTGTGATCTGTTACTCTAATATATCTGTAGTTCTATCCCTGAATACTGATAATGATTGAGCACTTTAGGAACGTAGGAACAACAAATAGTCATTGGCTTAACTGCATCCCATACCCATCAGAAGCAAAACAAAAAAAGCACGCCCAAACAAGTAAGTTGCTACAATCCCATCCAAACGCAAAACCACAGATCCGGATTCCCGGCAGTATTCTCTTCGCTCCATTCATCCTCATCGTCGGCTCACAAACTCAAACTATAAGTACTACCCAGCCATTAGCATCACTGGCCCCCAAAAAGCAAAAAAGGGCATACTCACTAATCATCTTGCACATTCTGCGCAACCCAGAGGGTGCAACAACTGAGCATAACCAGTCCATTCGCGACCGCATTTGCCACACCAAACCACATAGTCGGCCATGGGTGACCAGGCACCACATACTTCAGCACAAGTACCGTAACGCTTCCCGCCAGGCCGCCGGCGATGAGCGCAAATCCCATGAACAGCACCAACCGCGCTTTCCACGCCACCCCACTACCAGAGTAGCTGTATGAGTCTGCACTCAGCCGCGCCTTCTCAATACTATTGATCACTAGCATTCCGAGTACGCTGCAGATCAGCGGGATCCAGTCCACGAATGATACGTGAATTATCGAGGTGCCGTTGGCAACGCGAGAGAATACCGCGGCATCGAGGAAGGCGAAGAAGCCGAGCGCGAACTAGGAGAGGAGTTAGTAGTAGTGGGGGAGGGGGGAGGGGAGGGGAGGGGAGGGGGAGGGGGAGATACTAGTGCGCCGGAGGAGTAGACGCCTGCTGTGCGCAGGACTAGCGAGGAAGGGAGCGGCGGCATAGGGATGCGGAATAGGCGCGTCATAGTTGTTGTGTTGTGGAAATATAGGGATGGGTGGATGAGTGGATATTGCGTGTGGCGAAAGTGCACTGAGTCGAGAAGTTGAGTTTGGTGATGTCGTTGTATGGGGGATGATGCGGCTGGCGGTTACTTGCTACTAACCTAGAAACTAATGCTTCGGACACCTTAAACCCTAACCTGAGCCGTTTTGCTGTCTGAAATATTCATTGCCAGAAAAAACGGATTGCGACCAGAATTTCGAGAACCGGTATCGTTGAGAAAACAGGCTCCGCCTGCATCAATGTAATAGTCTTTTGATAGCGGTGCAACCGTGTATTGACAACAATTGGTCATCATACTGTTGCGATATGGCGATGTACTAAGTGTCTAGACATCAGTAAGTTAGATCTGAATCTTCAGTCCGGGGGTTCATATCATGCAAATATACTTGAGGCGCGCTTGAGTTTGGGCTCACGAGCTTCACAGCGGCAGATAGACAGGTCCATACGCTTAACAATAACCTGACTCTAGAGAACCACTGGTCACAATTGCAGTTCTAGGTATATCTATTGGAATTTAGCCGCTGGGTCGGTCTGGTTAGATGGAGGACAGTACCAGGATAGGCCATCTTTTCGTTGGAGTGATATAGATACTGTAGTCTAGGTTGACCTAGGACCTTGGGCGAGACTATTGCTATGTCCCGAGACCTTCTTGGATCTCGTCTCGCCCCTAGGCTAGAATTGTGCTGATAAGTTCCTGGTTGATGCACACGAAGTAGACACAGCCTCTTGATATGACAGATTGTGGTCTTAGTACAAGAGAGAGCCAGATAACAGCTTTAGTAAAGTTAAGGTACCAAGCTAGGATAACACCAGATGTAGAAAGAGAATGGGGAGATATGCCGGGCACAGTATACACATGTATAGCGTACAAAACCCCTGGAGGAAATGCACTACTCTGCTCAGGTTATAGATAGGTATCACTCTTCAATCACATTTCCTATCAGCGAGGTCAATAGCCGACAACATCTAATTCATCTGCGCTAGGATGTGCTTCCACGAACTGCTCCTCAAACACTCTGCTATTGATTCTTCCCTGTGTGGTACATTCCAGGCTACTATTACTACCCCATCAACTGATACACATGTCAAGTGCACTAGTAGTCGGGTTAAATAGAGGAAGCAAGGAAGTCAAAGGGTTGGATAGAGCAAAGAGGAACACCAACGGAAGTATTGATATTGGCGAACACAGCGCCAAGATTTCGTAACTTTTCTCAATAGCATATACAGCGTCGAGTATTCTATTGCCTGCAAAATTGGGGACCTCCAAGCACTTCCGCTGCTGACCTTTCCATGGATAAGGACATCCACAATCTTGGTGGTCGTAAGGGAGAGTGCTCGTCAGCAACAGCAAACCCTTCATCTGGAGGGACGCTTAAATAGCAAGCGTGTTGATATATATTGTCAATTATGAGACCGCCAGGACACCCGGACAGTTATGCTTCTTGTTATATCAACTCCTTAGAAAATCCAGACATCCAGTTTCTTGACTGTAATCCCAAACAACCTATCGATAATGTCTTCCTCCATCAACTCCAAGTACTATTTTGCTTGTGTTGAGGTCCGGAACGCTGAGACGGACGACTCCAGGACTCTAATGCAAGGGATCTGACAAACGTAGTCTTTCCGGTACCGCAGGACCAACTGGCATAAAATAACGTGAATTTTCCAGCGCATCGATGATGACCTCTTTACCTGGTCTATCGATGGAACACGTCGGTTCTGTGAATCATTTAGATTTGGGTATTCGTTGAATGCTGCGATCATCTTGCATAACATATGTCCACAAAACGAGAAACCCGCGGCGATGGTGCGACAGGTACACAATTCACTATATCGGAGCCAGCCCTTGAGCTTTTAGCACTATTTCCACCATTGCCATCTTCGTTTTTGGTGGGCCTAGTGAGCTGTACGGCACTCTGTCCACTCGCACGTTGGATCGTGAGGCTGTAGAGCGCAAAGAATGTTGGGCTACTCGCATGTTGGATAAGTGGTCTTTGATCCCAACTCAAGATTTTGCCTAAGTCGAGATCCCCAAAGAAATAGTTGCTGATCTTGTTGATACCCTGTTGCTACGCGAAATCTGATTGGTGGTCTCGGCTTAGGACCGATCTCGAGTCGGGATCGAAGATTCTACTAAAAGGAAGACTATAACTGGCCACGCTGAAAAAGATACCGAGGTCTGCTGTATTCATCAATAGCCTCGTACTAAGTAATAGGCAAAAAAATTACTACACACCTGTACGCGACGGAAGGCCAATCGACTGACTGTTGCTTGATATGTACTGTCCTGATGGCGTGTTGTTCGGGATATTGTTAGTTGTCGGGGACGGAAAGTGGAGGGGTATGTCTTGGCAACGAACATGCATGATAAGAAACCCCAAAAAGGCTTGACATTCTTAAATTGGAATGCATCACATCATGGCGCATTCGGTTGATAAGTCTCATCATGTGTCGTAGCTGGAGAGTCGCGGGGTGGGAGTGCTGATGTCGGAGGCTTCCTGGAGTTGCCAATCAGTTCTACCAGCGTGTACTTACCGGATCGCAAGAACAATTCTCCACAAAAATCTCCCTAATTTCAATGGAACTTGCAGCTTGAGGCAGTTCGAGCAATCGAGGATGCATGACTTTTCGGCGGTTTGTTCCTCGAGCTTACTGTACTTGATACTGGTGAATGGAACAGACAATGTAATATCACGGGATCTCTTGTACCACAGTCAGACAGTTGAGATAGTGGCCTGTCACCTTTAGGGTCAAATTGAAACGTTTTTTGTTCAGAAACATATTTATCCAGAAAACCGGTATTGTGCTTCTTGATATCGTTACATATTCGGCCGACGGAGTACTTAGTATGTATGCGCAATATAGTGGTCTATTCCAAGCCTTAATTTATTTTATTGGTGCCTGCTTGGAGTGCCTGGTGATGTGTGCGTTGTTGTTGTAAATTACAAGGATAGGCAAGTGTACTCAAGGTAGTATGGTACAAGTTGGGCGCACTTTGAGGGTGGAATGGGCTATTGCTCACGAACAGGCGGAATTGGTGGAATGAGGTGAGTACCAATGAGCGCAAACATCAGCTGCAGGATACAAAGGCAGTAGGTCGGGTTTTGAGTGCAGTGAGTATGGAGCTCAGCCTTCCTTCCTTCCTAGGGAGAGTGCCACAGCATCACCCGGCAGGAGGATCTGGGCACTGAGGATCGGGGGATTTGCGGAGAAAGCTTGCTGTGTAACTGCTGCTTGATTAATTTCTGGCGAAGAGCGATGAATTATAGAGCAACGCATCTAGCTGGCTGCAGCGTAATCTGGGTTCTAGGTAGGTACTATGCAGATACAGACGCTCGAGAGGGAGGCTGTGAAGGGTGGCAACTGAGGTTTGCACCCTCTTTCTTTGTTATTGCAGAAAGAATTGAGTGTGGTGGAGATGGAGATGGTGTGCTTACTCTATGGCTCGGCACCATATTCTGTGGGACATATGCTGTGGTGCTGGCGCTCTTGAGAGTGGGTTGTCGCTGTCGTCGACCCGTCGCTGCGTGCCACCTCAAATTCAAAACCAACCCAGGTCCCCCGCTGCCTCGCCTGCATCTTTTCCTCTCTTCTACCACTCACCACACACCCCTCATGGTTCCCATAACTCGACTATGAACCCGCCTCCTCCTCCGCCTTCCCCCCCTCCACTTCCACTTCCTTCTATTACTCTGCGATAAACTACTACTGCCACTTTTTTGTTCAGCTTCGGCTATATCTTGTGTATCTTGAAAGATTGTTCCTCGCTTGTGTCAACCTCATCATCTCATCGCTGCTCGGTCGGCTCGTAACCTGCCTTATTCCCACCGTCGCAACAATAAACAACACATCAACCACAACAAACAAAACACGGCACAACTGTCGGTCGATCTCGCTATTTTCTCTTAAACTGCAATTTTACATCATCGGCGTACAAAGCGTTTACGGTTTCTGGTTGAATTTAAGTTTTTGACTTTTCCAAAAGCATAATTCGAAACTCTTCATCGAAATACGTATTTGCACGACCCCAATCAAAATATGACTGCCCCAACAACTGTGTCGCGGAGTAGCGGTAATAGTCACCACCGGCATACAAAAAGCGTCTCGTCCATCAACTCTAGCCTTCCTATGCAACACTCCTCTCTGCACCGTCCTAAGGTTCAGGCTCACCACAACGCCGCACATCAACTCCAGTCACCTCCTCCTCGCGGAACTGTCGACATGAAATCTCCACGTACACCCAAGCTTGATAGTGTTCCTTCCAAAAAGAAACGAAGACAGCGCAAGCCAAAGGACACCACTAAAACCCCACCCGACCAAGCGACCGCCAGCATGTCTGATTCAGCTGTGACTCAGCGCAGTCCCATTCCGGAACAGATAACTCCTACGAAGTCTGTAATGGATTCTCCTGGCAAGGCATATGCAGGTCCAGGTTTCCACCACTCTCCGGCCCCTTCTTCGTTGCCGGTACCCAAGTTCTTTTCGAAATCGGTTCCTGCTCGTCGCACACCGGGTCTTCAAGCTATGATGGAGGACTCCGAAAGTACTGATGGGTCACAATCACCATCGCCCCGACTTGACAACCCGCTTGAGCAACTTTTTAAGGCAGATCGCGAAGAGAAAGCTCGCAAGAGTCGCCAAGGCAGCGATGGCTCGGATAGTGACTCGGTACCAGACAGAGATATTTTTGGCATGGATCCCGACTCACCCGTTAGAAATGTTTTCAATACCCCTCGCAATCGCAACAGCACAGGGCGATCAATTACGGAGCCTTTATTCACTATGGATTCCCTGAATGGAAGTTTGCCATCTTCACCTGTACAGTCTATATCGCGCGATAAGGAAGAGGCCGACCGACGAGCAAAGTCAGCAGCTCTACGACAGTTTCTTCTTCAGAAACCGGGTGTCTTCCCGGCCCCCCTTTCTCCGATGAATGCTTCGCCGTTCCCTTCACCCGCAAGTCGGAAGCATGTTATGGTTAGCCCACAGGGTTCCCCTCTTCCTCAGCGATTCCATACTCGGCCTATGAATGTTGGGCGGGCGCCACCACCGCCGCAATTCCGCATGCCACATCAATTTCAGGCGCGATCCCCCATCGACGAAAATGTCAGCCCGAGCCGGCCTCAATTTTCCAATATCTTCGACTCTAGACGGGATAGCAAGCCATGCAGGACCGAAACTCACGACGTCATCATCATGGAGAACAGTCTGAGGCAAATCCTGAAGCTCGACCCTCGGCCCAGTAGGACCGACGGCGTTATGATCTAAGCCATCTCTTCGATTTCTTGTTTTTTGAAGAGAGAGCTACAGCTTGCTTCTGGTACATATTTAGGGTAATTTGTTACCTCTTCTTGGTTTTTACGGCTCGGCTCGGATTTGTGGAGTATCATGGAATACGGCTGTTACGGCTCGGGTTTATACCATTTTCTCTTTCCTTTTAGCGGGATACTCATTACACTGGATAGTCTTGTGTTATTTTTTTTCGGTTTCCTTTTCGTCATTGAAAGATCTCTTGGTCCCACCTATGGCCACTGGACACCATCAGGAATATGTGTAATGTTTTGTTGCATGTTTCTGCATTTGATCTCCGGGTTTGGAAGTTGACTTCACGGCGTTTTTCTTCGCGTTTTTCCTCGGTTTACTGTCTGGTGTTTGTGGACGGTATTGGGTGGTGCATGAAGACATGAATAAGGTACTATTTCGCGATACCTTGTCTTCTGATTTATTTTACTTTTTCGGAGTGGCGTGGTGTTACTCTGTGGGAAAGATCTGTTTTCATGTACTTTGTTTGGGTTGGGTTTTTACTATATCCCACACGCTTTTCTTTCCACTCCTTTTTGTTGGACTTGGTGGTGGTTCTGTCGATAGCTGTTTTGGGTGTTTTTTCATTCGTGTTGACTACTGTTGATGTTGGGGGCGGAGTTTCTCGGAAAGTGGGGGGAGGGGGTGGGTTTGGGCGGATTGGAAATCTAGTTTTCGGTTTTTTCTTATCTCTTTCTTCCTTAACTACCCTTTCCTTTGCCTGGCCCCTTTTTCCTTTCCGTTTTCTTTGGATGGTTGGTTTCTTGTACAGTTCGTGTGTGTGCTGCTCAACGACAAACAGTCTTTTCCTTTCCTGTCTTTTTGGAGTGATGCTGCGGAGTAGGGGGGTATATACGGTACGTTGTGGGTTTAGAGGGTTTGGGATTTAGGATTGTGAATAGCCTTCGGTGTCGGTCTTT
>Ga0307515_10004153_pt1 | contig 30154 bp, 24 predicted proteins | sample 17_EM_MG_FD_194513 | JGI IMG/M metagenome (GOLD analysis project Ga0307515, IMG submission 194513) | Populus trichocarpa ectomycorrhiza microbial communities from riparian zone in the Pacific Northwest, United States - 17_EM | ecosystem: Host-associated > Plants > Roots > Unclassified | place... | reverse complement strand
AAACTCGCTCGATCACGGCCTCCAAGTGCATCTCTGAGTTCACTCGCTCTCGGCCTCTAAGTGCATCTCTGAGTTCACTCAATCTCGGTCTCCAATTGCATCTCCAAACTCGCTCGATCACGGCCTCAAAGTGCATCTCTCAACTCGCTCGATCACGGCCTCCAAGTGTATCTCTGAGTTCACTCGATCGTCATCTTCAGGCGCACCTCGAATCGCTGACAATCACCGCGTGCTGCCAGTCCAGATATACCGTGTGTAGACAGGTAGCTATATAGATACATAGATACAGAGATGAGAATACAAACTGAATGCATAAATTTTGAAAATCATTGAACGATAAGTAGTAGCTATGATTTAACATTGCCAGGCGTTGTGTAAACGGCTTGAGCATAACTGCAGCCCCTCCGAAGAATGTAACACACGTGTCCTTCTGATGGTGCGTAAACATCACCACAAAGTAAAGGAGTACGTACGCAATGCCACCCGTCGCCTGGGCGACGGGTAGCGTGTAATTCTCCGTCAGAGGGTACGACGTTCCATCAGAGCCGTCAGAGCCATCCGGAACACCCGGGTGTTTCTGACGGAAACTAGAGTAGTTGCTGATGTACTATTAGCCAAAGCTTCCACAGACTCAGAGTTTTCCATCGGCCAAAAGCTTCCCATGGAACACTCTACTCCTGCCGGTGTGGGGCTCTCGACTGGGGGCTCTCAGGGGGCTTTCGATGAGGCTTTCAAGCAGGCTCTCGAGCAGGCTCCCAAGCAGGCTCCCAAGCAGGCTCCCCAGCAGGCTCCCAAGCAGGCTTCCAAGCAGGCTTCCAAGCAGGCTCCCCAGCAGGCAATCAAGTGGACTCTCAGCGATGGTGTACAGTACCGGTAAAGCAGTGAAGACTTGTATAGATCCATCTCCGGCCGCCAGCTGTATATAGTTCCATAGGTCCACCCGAACATTTCTATAAATCAACTATAGACGACTGTTGACTGCGCATCGGGCAGGGGTGCAGGGGAAGCTTGCTGTGAGCTGCGTCTCTGCGCGCATGTGTGTAGCGCAGTCTATTGTTGATTTGCACTTTTGCCAATGTAATTAGCACTACCAAACAATTTCCTGGTGACATCATCAAAATACAGATGTTCACCACCCTATTTCAATTATAAGAAACACCAATCTGAGTTGTCAAAAGAAAAGTCAAGCTTCCATCGATCAGTAATATATGGATGAGAAACAGAAATATACCACATAAGCAAACTTAATCACAATGATCAGAGATGTATCAACTGGTGTCTCTTTCCACATTTGGTCTACTGGCATTTATAAGTATGGCTGTGGCAGATAAGAACAAGAAAATGGAAATTAAATACAAAACTATAGTTACTGCAAAATGGTTAATTATACCACTGCAATACATTGAAAGAGATAACATGCTCAAAACAACACAAATAATGTCAATACAACTACCTCCAAGTTTGGGCAAACTGTATTAATATAATGTAATACAGTTTAGTCACAACATGCAAACCTTCCAGACTTGCTAAACTATCTTACCATGTCTTGTAAGTAATTCCAGATGATTCCAGACCCCCTTCAAGCTAGGTAAAGTGTATGTATATGCTGCAAAAATGTCCCCAGGCACTATTGCAAGTAGCAGTTATAATGGAGATATACCTATGACACTACAAGATGTGACATCTAGAATAGTCAAATTTCGAAACAGCTGAAACAACTTTGCAGATCTGCAGGCAAATTGGTACGTTGTGCTTCATTTTTGCAGCAGTGGTTTTCAGAATGGTTGATGCCATTATTTTAAGCTATTTGATCTGTTATATTCATGTTTATGAGATATTTGTACTTTGTAATGACATGAAAATATGCTATATTTCAATATACCATATATTCAGTATTGCAGTCTACCTTGCTATCTATGTACCATTGATCAAACTACAGACAGTACTTGAGTGCAAACAGAGAATGTCCTGGGCATGGTAATTGAGTCGACAGAAAGATATACTTGGATGCTGAAATTCATGAAATGTAGAGATACACTTGGAGGTAAAGATTAACAGAGTTTAGAAATGAAATTTCAGGCTGTAATTGTATACAATTGAAGGTCCTGATCAAATACTCTTAGAAAAGGTATTGCATGCCAGGATTGAGTATGTGAGGAGGTACAGTTGGAGACGGTAATTGAAAAAGTTGGGAGATTTAGTTGTAGGTCATTGTAATAGATAAGGTCAGACACCATGAATATAAGGAAGAGAGGTTAATCTAGTATCAATTTGGTTATGAAGATTGTATTGAGAACTAAAATAATCAGGTTTAGATTATTTGGAAGCTTGTTGATTGATTTATTTTTAGCAGAATAAGTCAATAGAGAAGAATAGGATATTATTAAATACTAAATAACATCAATTTATATAAAGTGTATCTGTTAAGTGGAAGTGATTTGTTGTGTTCAGTTAGACACTTTGAATTCTCAACTATCATCTTACCCACCAGGAAATACATTTTACAGATAGCCAATACACTACAATATATGATGTTGCAATTGATCTGCCTACTTTTTTATCATACAAAACAATCATGCCACCACTATTACACAACACTTTCATAGTGTATTATTTTTACACATTACAACATATATATATTTCCTTCTCTCATTAAATGCTTGTAACATTTTCCATTACTCATACTATATATACTGACATTGTATCACTCTGTTAGATTCAAGTATTTCCCAGAATTATCACCTTTTGATCATGCTATTCTGGATGCCATTGGTGAACTGGTCTAAAGCCCTAAGGCTGTTGACATACTTTGCCAGTTTCCACATCAGCAACACATTTCTGGTCCATGGAATAGTGTGCTGCAAGTGCTGCTATTTCACTCTGAAGTGCTCTTAATTCACCATTTTATATTACTCTTTATTGTTGTTGTTTACTTGTCGAAGTGAAGGCATGTGTAATGTAGAAAGGGGGTTATTCCCATCCAGATTCAAAAGTGCCACAGGTTCAACTCACTGGATTCGTATTGCAGTAGAAATATCTCACTTACCAGCATATTGTAAAACTGAATTGGCCAACAAATAGAGTCTGAGGCATTTCCAATTGAGTTTGAATACTACTCAGGTTATTTGTAGGTATCTAGTATCTCACACACACCTACAATGTGCTGAATATAAAGTTATGTGATTCAATAGGTATATGTATTTTTAGGCTATATTGCCAGGCTCCAGTATATTTTAGTGGAAAAATATTTGTAAACTTGGTGTACTGTAGATTGCACCTAATTGCCATTGACTTTTCCATTCTTCTGATTTGATTCCTACTGTTCTGTACATGATATCAGGGGTTCAGTATCTTGTATAGCACAGAACAGTTTATGTTTTGGTATTTTCCATAATGCATTATTACTTGCCAACTACTTAGTGGGTAGCTACTCCACCCAATTGTACAGTGTATCAGTTACAATTGCTTTCAGCAATGGGTCTGTAGTAAGATTCATTTGATCTGCCTTGCCAACTATCTGGTGTTGACATGTTATAGACCAATTACTGTTGGTTTCTGATCTTTCAAATCACTCCTACCAGAACTTCAATAATCACTGTGGACCACCATGCGCTATACAGATCGAAGAATATCTGTGAAGTCTTACCACATCATGAATCAATTAATATTCCAAACTATTTACACCAATTGAAGATGGACAGGGAATAATATTTTGACTACGTCAGAGTTGGTTGACATTGGATTAAAGAGAATTATACTGTTTGCATTTCAGTAAAGCTACAATGAAATTCATAGATATATTGTGCTAAAGTTCCTCTTGTACCAGTAGTCACAAAAGTACCTACATAACTGCATGCTGGTTGCTCTGAAACCAATGCCAAAAATAAAACATCCAGGTACACTCAGCGTAAGCAATTGTTGCGGATTGCCACATCGGGTCCAGGTCTAGGTCGAAACACAACTGTTGCCGAATTGTCGGTTAGTATTTTCGAGAAACACGCCCCGTCAAATTGGGTATGGTTCGATGCTAAGCTTCGAACCCGTTTGAATTCCGCTTGTTATCAGTGTGTCGCCCAGATTATCCATGTACAGATTCATATAAAGCTCTGCTTTTTGCAGCTTGGTAATAGTATCTTGTCAAAATCGTCTGATCAACAACCAACAATATATTTGTGAATGTTTGCAGTGTACGATATCAATTAATTTGAAATCTCTGTTTTTCTTTCAGTATATTGTACTTTGGCCTATCACAGTGGGCAATAATGCTGTTATGTGCTTTAAGATCCATGTGATATGTTGTTTACCAAATTTGTAAGAGTAACAACAGTTGACACTCCATTGATGCGCATGTTCAGGATGCAGCACGGTGCGTGTTGCAGTTGTTTTTCCCCTAAAGGCTGCCAATATCTCATCAATGCATGTCTGCAACCAATCAGAACTAAGATAACCCTGAATGGAAAGCTCAAAATTGTGCACACGCCGTTGACACTGATTCTCAGAATGGGGCAATAACTGTATTGCAGTCTCTTTTGCCAATTAAAGCTGCTGAAATGTTGCTAATGCATAACTGCAATGCAAAGCACTATTCAATTACTGTACCTACAATACCAAAAATCATTCCCACTCCATTGACGCTCATTTCAATGTATTGTAATCAAAGTCTGCTGCCATTGATAATTGTTTTCATAATGATTTGAACTTATTTGTTATCTTTCTGACAGATTGAGACTTGGCCCAGTGGCAAAGCCATGTGCAAGTAACAGTCTTGCTCTGTTCACTCTCATACTATTAACATTTATTAATCTTGCCAAAAGATACATTGGGTCTGCTATACATCTATATATCAACCGATATTCACACACCACTGCTCATCATTTGCCCATGATATATCTATAACTTACACTCTCAGTCAAGCTACATAATGAAGCTGGAGAATTATTGATGCATTCTATCCTACTTTTTCTTGATTCCATTATTCCTCCTTGTTTCAATTGCATTGACCATCGCCAATACATTGCAACCCTGTATACTTATCCCCCACATTGGCCATATCAATCCAGGATTGTTTTGTTGAAATAGTGATAAGTGAGAAGCTTCATTGCATTCTATCTGAGAGGGCCACAAGGCCAGTATATATATGAAAGATCAAGTACGACTGAGTGACATCAGCTTGTTCCAGAGTCAACAGTCATCTCCGGCCAAACGTGATATTGTCGTCTCTGGCCATACAAGGCATCTCCGTATACTGCCATGAAACACATCTCTGTCTCCGGCCATATGAGCCATCTCCGCCGCCGGCGATATGAGACATCTCTGGTTGAGACCTGTATCTGCAATACTTGCCATGTTGCTATACACCGTAGAGTAAGAAAACAACTGAAGCGCTGAAATCAATGTGATTCCCATAGCAGCCTTCTTAAACCCCTGCGAAAGTGAACAGGGAAAGAGTGCTACTGCAGCCTCATGATGGCCATCCATAAATAAATCAATGTACCCAAAAGAAAAGTGAAACAACATAAAGTCTAACCTTTAACCTGCAACCGACCTCTATCACCAAGGCCGTATTGCGTGTGTGAATTTCTCGTGCCTATCGTTCGTCAATGCCTCGGTTAGTATCTCTACCACATTCCCGTTTGTATGCACATACGAGTACATAACTAGTTTTTGGGCATGGAGATCTCGACTATTGTAATAGCAAACATCAATATGCTGTGGGCGAGAATTGATGAGTCCAGTTATGATGTGACCATGTGCGTTCTGATTGTCGCAATTGATCGGGAGCAGTGATGTGTCATTGCCGTGTATATCTTGGTGGAGCTGTAGGAGCTGATTTGTTACACACTAGCCCTTGCAGCTGGAGATGTATTCAGCTTCAAGTGTTGACATGGCGATGAGATCTTGCTTTCACGACTGCCATGAGACAGTGCTGATCCTCAGGAGTCAGACATGACCACAATGAGGGTTGTGGTCGACACTATCATCGGCCCCATTGGAGTCCATGCAGCCAGTGAGTTGATCATCGCTGTAAGTGCTGCTGCTGCTGCTAAAATGCAGGTGAAAGTTTACTGTGGATTTGCGATACTGGAGGAGTCATTTGGCGCCGGTGAAATGGCTGCTGAAACAGTGGGAATTGAATCAGCAAAATGCAGCAACTGAGAATGAGATATAGGACTGAGTTGCAAGTGCTGCATACATCAATCAGCCGATGGTTGCCTGGAAGCCTTTGATTTATTGTGCTTCTTTCTCCCCCCGATCCTCGGCCAGATCTAGCTTCACATTCGGATCCATTGGAGTCGATACATTGTGAGCATGGTGCAAGTTGAATCGTTTCAGAATTGTCATAATGAAGGCCTTCTGGCCATCACTGATGCCTTTATAGTTTCCTCCCAGTGGATATCGATGCCAAGCATTTGGCGTGCCAGGCCTAGATTAGGGGTCTTGTACTATTCCGAAAAGCTGGCCTTACTTTGGACTGCAGCTTTGGAAGCGTCTTCTGGGTATAGAATCGAGATGATGTGGACGCCCAGAAGCATCAGAATACCTTCGCTGCTGAGATAGTTGTTGGGGTCAGCCAGGTATTGTGTGAACTTGAGAGAGTGCAAGAAGGTGTTGATTGTGTTGTGCCAAAGATGTGGGGCTTGTTTATGGCCATAAAGTTTTTTCTTTAGTTGAACAATGATTGGAGGTGGGTTGAGGCCTGCTGGCCAGCATTCAGGCAAGGTCATATAGATTTCATCGTGGCCAATCTCAGGATTGAGAAAGGTGGCCACCACAACCAAATGATTAACGTTCCAGCCATTCTTTCTGACGGGAGAGATGTGATAATGAAAATGGTGAGTTTTCAGACAGGGGCATTGGTTTCTCCGAAATCCAGTTGTTTGTAGCATAGAATTACTCGGCGTGGTATTGATCATGTAGTGCCATCAGAATTGTGATTCGTCATTTAGACCCATTTGGAGCCGATTGGCTTGAATCGCGATTGTGTTGCTTTCAGAGAGTTGGTTGTCATGTATGTGTTACTGAGCAGGATCGATGTGCAATCTCCTTCCATGGCTCGTTTCCCGTGGTGTTGTATTGGGCTGTCCATGGCCTCCATGTATGTGAATGGATAGCTGTTGATTGATGTTGATGGGAGTGCCTTTCCCAGAATGATTAGTGCATTGGTGGAGATCATTATCTGACTTCTTGGGAAATGATTTGTGTCTGGTGGTGGTTGGCAACACTGCTTAGTCATGGGCGCTGCTCAGCACATTTTGTCATATTGGCAGTGGAGATGTCGATTGTGGACGATGGTCTCTCTGGACACTGATGGTGCATCCTCCTTCTCAGGAGGATGCAATCTCACATGTGAACATGGAGGGAGACTTCGATGGTTGTCAGCGTGGGGCAGATTGTTCTGTGTATTATCGTTGGTGCAGTCATGACCAATTCATCTGTGGCCTTAATCTGTTTGACGGATTCCTGCATGGTCATAAAGAAGTCCATCTTCGCATGTTACAATTTCCTTGATATATTCGGTCTCTTCTGGTAGCTGGAAGATATCTGCTTTGTTTCCTTGTACGCATGAACCGTGGGCATTGTATATCTTGTTGAAAATAATATCTGACTGTGATCTTACTACGTAGAATGGAGGGATCCATATCCTGCAAAGGGTATTTGAATCATGCAGGTAGCAGAAGATCATACATGGCCCTCACCTCAGGCCATATATTCTGGAGCATTGCGCCTCTGGGATAAGTCAGCTGGCATAGCAGCCGAATCGCCGAAGGTTGTGGCGAGATGGTTTGTGCCTGATTGTAGTGCTGATACTGTCGTGGGAGGGCTTGCCAAACATGTGCAGCATCTCATATGGAGATTGATCTGATGCTTGATAGCTGTTGCAGAAAACTCTTTTCGTTGTACCATCGTTTGTGGTTCGCTGTTGTAAGCACACTGCGGCCTTGACTGCTTCTCTCCAAAACACAAGTGGTACCTGGAAGTCAATCGTAACAGATCGTGCTTTCTCAGTGATGGTCTGGATCATGTGTTCTTCAACGGCATGTTAACGGTGGGGGTAGAGAGGGCATGGTTTGTATATTGTACCACATGCAGCAAGCACTAGCCGGAAGGTCTTGTTGTTGTATTCTGTGTGGCATGTATGGCACCGAAATCATTTTACTTCATATCCCATGCAGTCTACTCAGGCCTGATATAATTGGTAGGCTGAGGTGCATGTTTTGACTTCCTATCTGGGAGGATCCAAACAGGGGTGTACTGTGTATAGCCATGGATGGATAGGATATAGTAACAATGGGCAGCGGATGTAGGAGTGGAGAATAGTCCACAGCTGTCCGAATGTATGTGTTCAAATGGTTTTGTAGTGTGCTTTGTCTTGGCATTGATGATCTTCTGCTTGTTCTTGACCTGAATGTATGCGGTGAAAAATGAGTTGTCTTTTGTATATCCATCGATAAGAGATTGTAGGGCAATGGGATGAATGGAGACTAGGCTGTGATGTTACAGTTGTGATTCTGTGATTGTGAGTTGCTTTGGAGATTCGATGGTAGGCGGACTTTGAGGTACCGAGGAATGTGTGCTTCATGATGGTCTGTCTCATTTGCTTTTTGTCCTGCTGGAGGTGGACTTCGAAGGCGTACTTGCGGAAGTCAGAGCGGATGCCGCAGATTGGATAGAGAGATCAGTGTTAGCAATCGTTCCGGACCGTCACTTCCGGACTGGATGCAGGTTTAAACTGACCCATTGCCAAATTGGCTGTCCTGGTTGTCAATAAACCTGAATTGACAATTCCGGTACTTTTCGATCGTAAGTCCCCAACCTGTCTGAATTTGGTGGGTTATCTGTGGGTCGCCCATCGAGTCCATCTATAGATTTATAGACGGATCTTCATTTTGGAGTTTGTTAATAGTATCTTATCAAAATTGCATTCTTGACACTCAATAATACATTTTTGCATGCATTGCAGCTTACAATATCGATTAATGTAGAATTGGTATTTCATCTTTGATATATTCTACTGTTGCCTATGAGGTGGGTCAATGATTCAGGGATGAACGTGAAGATCTGTGCAAAGCCCTGATTACCCATTATACAACAACAAAAACTGTTGACACTCTGTTGAAGCTTATTTTTAGGATGCAACAGGGAGCATGTCGCTGTTGTTTTCGCCAGTAAATGCTGCCAATATCTGATAAATGCATACCTGCAACCAATTGGAATATAAATTATCCAAAATGTGAAGCTAACACTCGGGGATGCTCCATTGACATTTGTTCTCAGGATGCGGCAGGGAGCATGTCCCTGTTGTTTTTACCACTAATGACTACCAATATCTGATAAATGGATGTCTGCAACCAATCGGAACATAAAGTATCCAAAATTCACTGCTAAAAATTGTTGATACTCGGTTGACGCTCATTCTCAGAATAGGGTGGTGATAGTGCAGCAGTCTTTTTTCCCTACAAAAGCTGCCAATACATTGGTTATGCATAACAGTGACCAAATCACTGTTCAATTACTGTACTTACAAATCCACAACTTGTTGACCCTCCATTGATGCTCATGTTAATGTATTGTCAATTCAACATCTGCTGCGATGGATAATAGTCTTCCTTATGATTTGAACTTATTGTTAGTCTTTCTCATCGATTGAGAATGGGTCCTGTGGCAAAGCTGAGAGCAGTAACATTCTTGCACTGTTCACTTTCACGCAACTAAAATTTATGTATCATGCCAAAGCTCTATTGCGCCTGCTATACATCTGTTTATCAACAGATATTCACAAGCTACCGCTCACCATTGGCAGATAATTTATACCTAATGACAACACTCGGTCAAGTTACATAACAAAGTTGGTGAATCATTGACGCATTGTGTCATATTGTTTCTTCACTTGGTTGGTCCTTTTCGTTCCGATGGCATTGTCCATCACTATCACCCCGTTAGCCGTTCTCTTTGACTTCTGTGTAGGCCAAATCGATCTGGGAACACGTGGTGAAACACTCGCATCACACTAGTCTGGGCATTCCGGATCCTCGAGGCTCTGGTCATGCTCAATAACAAATTCAACATCCGCCACGCAATCTGCTTCTCTGTCATTTAGATGATTTATGTTGCAGTTGCAGTTAAGCAAATCTTCACTGTCCGAAATGCTTTCAGGTGTGCTATCTACATCAGTTTCAATAGAATGACAGTTTATTCTTCGGATTCAGCAAACATATAATTTTGAGTTCTTCCTCAAGGCCTGTCCTTCGCAGACAAAGCTGGTGGCAAAAAAGATCTTTCTGACAATTTAACTGCAGCTGCACCATCATGTTGAAAGAGTGACCAGGATGCTTTGACGATCACTTATGTGTCCGTGATGCATCCTATGTCAGTTATCTGCTTGTTTTGAGAGCAAAATTGCCTCTAGGCCGCAAGTACGTTTTGGCTGCCCTGCCAGATACCCAAAAAGTCAGGAACCTTGGCAATTCAAAGCAAATTTCATGTACACTGCCACTTTCTTCATTTCCAAGCCATTTTCTGTGATCGTGGTATCCAATTCTGGGTCAGTGCCTGCCAATGTCCAATGATAGGCTCAAACAAACTGCCTTACAACGACTTTTTCGCGAACGGTCTCACCTTGGGTTTTTGACCGCCTCCAGCCAACAACATATTGCCAAAGGGATATTTTGGCCCCCACTGTGACACCATGTCGTATGATGGACAATATGTCACATGCGACTTTGGAGAGATTGGCATACTTTGAGTGCATTTCCTCCTGTTGTTGCCACCAGTTGGTAATATCCGGTATTCAAAATGTGCTGCTAATCTCCATTGTGTCGTAGCTGTAATCATTGAGATTTCAATTAATTTGCCACCAGTTCTTTAGCACTTCAGGCGGAAGATTCAAATAGCACTTGGAAGCGGTGATGATAGATGCGGTGCAATTGCTTTGTCCGGGTGTCGTCACAGCCACATTGTTTGGCGTGAGGAATTCATCATCATCACTGGGCAAATCGTAGTAATCGAAAGATGGTTCAGGGGATCCCGAGGCAGTTACAGAGGGTCGGAGATTGCTACTGGGTAAGCTGTCGAGTATATTCACCAGCACAGGTCACTGTTTGGTACAGTAATCATTCTCCATGTGCTTCAGAATGGCATCTTGGTATCGGGTAGTATAGAATATCTCGTCGTTAGGATTAACATCTATTGCCTTGTGCCACATTCGGAATGGTGGCAACTTCCGGAACGGATTGAGGATATGTGCAGAAATGAAATGCATAGCGGTCATTGGTGTCACTTCAGTGTAATATTTCATAAGTTTCTGTTGAACTAACTTCCCAGTAAAGCAGAAGTGTTCCTTCCATTGAGTCTTCTTATTAGCCAAAGCTCGCAGCGCACCCTCCATGTGCCCTAACATGTTATTGTACACCGTGATAACATGATTCAATGAGACTGTATGCCTCTTCGACATGTACAGGGTGTGATATTGGAATAACCTTAATACTTCGATGACATACTTCACAATGGTCTATTCATCTTGGGTTGTGGAGAGTGGCAGGTAATCACTGTATTGTGGATTTTGAAGAGTCTCTTGTGCAAATTCCCAGACGCGGTAGGCACACTGGATCAACCATAGTGAAGAGTTCCAATGTAACATCATATCCATAATCGGAAGTACAGCAATAAGGACTTTGGCTTGTTGACAGTTGATGATCTGGTGTCGATGACCATGTGTCAGCGTAATCCATACAGCAAGTGTTCTCAGCTATATGAAGGTCAGTGTCAGGACTTTCAAATCATCATGAAGTATACAATTTGCCAATTTTCTTTGCTAAACACAGTCTCATGGCCGACAGTCTATTCAATCTATCTTTACCCACTTTCTCGAAGTCTTTGACTTATCCCAATGTTTACGCTTTCATTCTCTCCAATTTGCCGATCGCACTCAAGCGCTCCCCAAGACTAGGTGTGGCCATGTACACCGGGGCTGCTCATGAATGAACCTAAAGACACGTGAATGACATGTGCCATGCACGGTATGTGCTTCCTCAATCCAGGCCACTCGATTCCAGAGGCCTCAAGTGTTCATTGCAGCTCGTGTGTCATCGAGGAATATGAGGAAGCGTTATCGATTGTAATATCAAGTTAATGGCTGTCGGTCAGCTCAAAACAATCATGTACGTCCTTCAAATGTATGCATATCTTTGCGCCAGTATATTGGCCCTTGACATACTATCTGTCTCTAGCTTTCGAGACGGAAAAAGAACAAGCGATCAACCTCATCGGAAGCAAGTTGTAGTTCATGCTATGGCCAATTTTGATCCATATACTCTATAATGACTGACACTATGACTAGTGTGTTCCTTGATGTCCATCCATCCAAAGCTAAACTCAGGTTATTTCGTGATGGCAATTGCTTCTTAATTGCATGAACAGTCAGTGCATATTCCCTCTGGCAACGGTTGGTCAGGGTTGTAGTGGACAGCAGCACTAAGTAATTGCCCAATGCCGTATATAACCATCATAGCTCCCATTTGCATATAGTGTTCCATGGAGTATGAGCTGAAACAAATCATAACATGTGGTAGTGATTCCACATGTGTTGGTGAAATTTGGAAGTCTCAAAGTCCTTAGTTGTGATTTTGGAACATTTTGTCTGTCGTTTCAGTCAATATGGATTAACCTGGATGTCAAATATGATTTTCTTCTGCAAACTTACTATTGTGATTCCTCGACTGCCTTGCCTCTTCAGGATGGCCAAATCTGTTTTATTGACTGTTGAACATGTCATGTTAGTAACCACAGACTGTGCTAATTTGTCTAACTTGGTGATGTGAGTTTTTGCCAGCAAGTGTTTCCCCATTGAGCCAGTTGGATGTTCTGATGGATGGCAAAGAACTTGATGACAAATGATCCATATGATGCCAGGGCTGCCAGTGTCCTCGAGTCCGCAGTGTAAATAGAATCACCACGATGGCGCATGTCTAGAATGATCCCAAGCAATCTGATGATTCGAAGGTATATTCATTGAAGCCCTCCAAGCATCGAAGATGATTTGCCAAGTAACGTCTCCCAAATCGCAAATCAAGACATGTTAATTTTTCGAAGAGATCATAACCTAGAGCAATGTGGTATACCAAGATTTTGGATCCAGCATCACAGTTGCAATTAGAATGCTGGGTGATCTGACTCAAGAGACTGGCGAAAGTTACGTTACACTAATGCAGTCTCTGGGTTCTTAAATATTGACACTTCAACTACAAGGAAATAAATCGGATCTGTAACACATTGCATGCATATGTTTGAAGTTCTATAAAAGGAGAGATCGCAAAGACTCACCGTGTAAAACTCGATTTAGGAACAGAACAACTCAGTCTATTGCTGTGTAGCATTCTGAGCCTCCACAAACACTGTTGATGCTCAGTGGGCACTCAACTGTAGATGGTGGATGCGATATCATCACTAGCATTTTTGCCAGTGATTGCTGCCGATAGGTTCATTGTGGGTTATCTGCGTTCCATTCCCGTTTGATTATGCAAGATGGAAGCGGAAAATTCAATCACCCTTTGTTGATGCTGTGTTGATGCTCAGATTGGGATACGCTTACGCTCTTGTCTTCAGGGTTTTTGTGCAGAAAGGCAGCCAATATTTCGATTATAAATGATTGTAGTCACATAGCCCCATGATAATGCATAGTGCAAGGCCTAGAATTGTTGACGCTGTGTTGATGCTCATTGTTAAGGCATACCGATGAGGTTGTTGAAAGCATTTTTGCGAAGAAGCACAGCCGCTAGTACCATTACAGATGCATCGTGCCACACTGTCCTTGCATTGTTCAAGATGCAAGGTCAAAAGTCATTGTCACTGCATTGACGCTCATGTGTAGGAAATGGTAGCAATGTTGTAGCAACCATTTTCGCCAAGAAAGGAGGCTGATAGTTGGATTATGGCGTAATGTTGTTCTGCAGCCCTAGGATTTTCCATGATGCATGGCCACAAGTCGTTCACATTTATTTTTAGGACATAGTAGCGTTGTTAGCCCAAATATTTTTGTCTAAAAATGCAGCCGATAGTTCAATTACTAATGAATGTTACCACACAATCATTCCATTGTGCACGATGCATGGTACAAAGTCATTGACGCTCCATAGACGCTCAAGTTTAGGAAATTGTTGCCATGTCGTAGCAATGATTTTCGCCAAGAGAGGAGGCTGATAGTTGGATTGTGGTGTAATGTCGCTGCACAGCACTAAGATTTTCCATGATGCCAGGCCAAAAGTCGTTGATACTTCATTGACACTTATTTTTTGAACATAGTCGCAATGTTGCTGTAAAAATGTTGCCTAGCATGGTGCAGTGTTAGAAATGGGTCCAAATTCCTGGTTCGGTTCCGGGTTCAGTTCCGACCCGGAACCGGTCCGTTCCAACGCGTTCCACCAAAAACTCAGCCTTTCAAGTCTACAATTTTGCCTCTAATTAAGGATCTGAGTTCTGATCGTATCGTGACATGATCAGTACCAAGATTGTGTAGTTTTAGCTCCTCTTTCACCTCCCGCTCTAACATTTGCGATCGGACCAATATTCGTTCACTTGCTATCGAAAACCCGCACTTTTTGTCCGAAATATCACCTTCCTTCACAGCGATTCAACGAATATTGGTCCAATCGCAAATCTGTCAGCGGGAGGTGACAGAGGGGGTAATAGTGCACAATCTACGTACTGATCAGGTCACGATACGATCAGAACTCAGATACTTAAGTGGAGCCAAATTGGCAGGAACCGTAATATGGATCTGCGGTCCGGTTCCAACCCGTCCCCAAACCCGGTGGGTACCCCGGTTTTATGGGTAACAACCCAGACAGGAGCATCCGGTCCGGTTCCAAACCCGGAGCGCAGCCGGGTAACCGCGAACTGTTGCTAACACTAGCTAGGTGGTCTATTGTTAGATGTTGCGATAGTGTCTCCGCACAGCCCATTCATCATTCAAGATGCAAGGCCAATGTCGTTGTTGATCCATTGACACTCATGTTTAGGAATTAGTTGCGATACTGTAGCAATTATTGTTGCCAAGAAAGGAGGCCCATGGTTGGATTATGGCGTAATGTCACCGCACAGCCCTAGGACTGTCCATGATGCAAGGGCAAAAGCCATTGACCCTCCTTTGACGCTCATGTTTAAGAAATAGTATCGATGTTGTAGGAACAATTTTTGCCTAGCTAGGTGGCTGATAGTTTGATGATGCAGTCCAGTCACCACACAGCCCTTGCATTGTCCAAGATGCAAGGCCAAAGTAGTTGACGCTCCATTGACGCTTATTTGTAGGCCATAGTAGTGATGTTGGCATAACGGTTTTTGCCTATAGAGGCGGCCAATTGTTTGATTATGGGTTAATGTTACTGTACAGTGCTCAGGATTCTCTATATTGCAATGCTAAAAATCGTAGATGCTCTGTTGACGCTCATTTCTAGGATGATTCCTCAAGTAGGTTATTGACTATTTTTGCTCCAACGGCGACCAATACATTCTCCTTTGATGGATGTGACAATGCAGCCTATTGATTGTGGAAAGTGTTGGACTGAAAATCGTTGACACTCTGTTGAGGCTGACATTAATCACATCGAAACAGCCTTTGTACACCGAATAATTGTATGAAACCAATCAAGTACCCATTACTGACATCCAGTATTTCGTTTGTATGTATTATCGTTTGCATCCAGGAGTTTTGTTAACTCTCAATTTCTGATAAACTACTATCCATGGTATCTGAGTTAGGGATGATGTAGCCCTATTACATTCCTGCGCTTTCGGCTGGTAATTTATGGCATGTAGATCATTTCATCAGCTTTTGGTAAATATAGCTCAACTTCCTCACCCTTCCTTATCCAGCTCCTTCTCCTCACATTTCATTACTTACCATATGCAATGTTAAATATCTCAACCATGGGCACCAGATCTGTGTGGACAGTTATGCAGTTGGATACATGTATGAATGGAGCATCACGGTCGCTGTTCAGATTGATCTGTCATCATCTCTGACCAGTGTTTCTATGACATGTATGATATCGCTCACTAAAATATTATTAGTATATTTCGTCATTATTATAGCTTTTGCTTTGCCACTTAACAGTCACTTGCTGATAGAAATCAAACGTATTGGCCATGATATAGCGTGATATGAATTCTAGAACTTTCACAGTGTGCGTTTGACTCTTGCACAAGTACTGACGACATATCATATCTCACAATTTGGTCGATGAAATTGTAACACCAGGAGATCCACACTAAGTCCTATTCAATAAAAGCCCCTAATAGCGTCTGGACACATCAAGAGAAGAATGATTTAAGCTTCACTCAGGATGTGTAAAAGGATTACCACCCATGCAAACAGGGTTGCTGTTCCATTCTCTGCTCCCAAAAGTTAGAATCGACTTGAGAGTATTGTCTTACGCGATCAATATACTGGAGCACAAAATTCAAGAGCATACTGCTCAGAAGAACCTCTGAACTAACTCACTTTTGTGTTGGTCCTCAGACTCCCTTTGAACGCATCAGTATCGGCCCAGCAACCGGCACATACACACAACGACCGCCTGCCCAGAAGTTCGATGACTCCAAGTATCAACTTGTTTTATAGGAAACAGCAAAGTAGCATCTCCTTGGCAGAAGGAGTATTGCTGATTCACAAGTAGCCTAGCAGAGGTATCCTTTAATACTCCATGTTATCGGGCTGGATCTTAGGACCTCAAGCAGATTATCAAGTATCATCCTGCTCTCGTCCAGATCGACGACGTGCATTGACGAATGTACTATGAATAACCAATTACAACAAGTGATGGGTTCATCCGTGATATTGAACTGATTAGGAATGTACAACTCTGGACTTCAAGAGAGATTTATCCTTGTTGCATTCAATGGAGAATTACTGGATAATACATGGGAATACAGTTCAGGCTTAACCTCCAGGTCGAGAAGGTTAATAGGTATCTGTTGATAAATCCTAATAAAGATTGAATGTTCGATAGCAGGTTATCGATGTCGTTGGTCCATGTCGGTATCGCTTATATATATCACAGAATCCACACCGTGAACAATCCTAAGACTGCCCTAATTTGGAGTTCGAATATATTAGGACATCATGATCCTTGCATTCTGCCATTGAAGGTCGGGTTCTAACTCTCATGAGGATTAACGATGTTATCAAGATAATATGACCCTATTCTGACTCTAGTGCTATTGGCAATACCTTGTAGGAATAGAATCTTATCTGAAGTCAAATATCCACAAATTGGTTCATGTTACCAAGAGCCAGCGAGAGTGCCCTCATATTTACCCACCGGGTGCGTAACGGTTTAATGATTGTGGCAAACAACCCAACCCCTAATTTGAATACATCAGCACAAAACATTTCCGTCCGGGCGGAATGGCTGTGTCAGAGTGGACGAGCTCTGTTGCAGCCGTCAGAGACACCGCAGTGGCGGATTACTCTACCCCTGGCGTCAATACCATGCGTCGCATTGCATATCGCCCTCTGATCGATGTTGAATCCCTCCTCACGTTCCCTCTACCTTAAGCTGGAGGAGTGTAGGAACAAGGTGTGAAGATATGATACTACCCGGCAGGGAGAATCCACGCAATTGAGTGAATCCACGAACTCTCGGAATGAGCAATTGAGCCCAAAAGTTGGGATAGGTACAGTGTGTATTTTCGTTGTATGATAAAATGAGATGAAAATGAGATGCTGTCTATCTACCCCAGGGTATCCTGAATAGATACTCCACGTCGCGCATTCCACCTCCAGTAACTCTGTATCCCCATACACACACCGTCGCTCCTTAACGATATACTTGGAGGGCGTGCCCATGCTAGTGTGGAGGTCCACTTGGAGGCCGAGTTCGAGTGAACTGGGAGATGCACTTGGAGGCCGTGTTCGATCAAGTTTTGAGATGCACTGGGAGGCTGTAAGAGAGTGCATTGGGAGATGCACGTGGAAGCCGAGATGGAGTGAACTGAGACATGAACTTGGAGGCTCTGAGCTAGGGAGATTGGAGATGCACTTGCAGGCCATGATCACGCGAGATTGGAGGAGTACTTGTAGGCGGTCGATTTGGAGGGAGGCGTGATTGCAGCTGAGACACTATTCATTGGTTAATTTGTAATTGTGGGAATCTAGAGGGTTCAATACAACATCCGCCAAGAGATGAGTGACTGACCGGAAGCAGGAGACTGTCGATGTTGAGATGATGCTGTCCTTGGTGTATGCTGGGCTCGGTGTTAACTCATGATTATGGCATGGAGAGATAGAGGGGGATGACTTCACTTCATGTTCTTAGGTGATGATAGAGTTGGGCACAAGAAAGAGGGAGATCAGAAGAGATGGGGGAAATCATCATGAGAAACTGGGTCTGAGAGATATGTATGTGCGAGTCAATTTACCATCCCCGATATGGCAGGTATCAGTCTCAATCCGCCGGGCAATCACACCGATACGAGGTCTTCTAAACTGAATCAGTCAAGTAGTCCCCCTGATTTCTCACAGCCGCTTATAGTCTCCATATCGTCCTCATCTTCATCCCCCCCTCTCTCTCTTTCTCATCCACAACTCTACCATCATTTCAAGAACACAAAGTTAAGCCATCTCTCTCTATCTCTCCATGCCATCATCATGAGTTAACACTGAGTGCAGCATAAACCGAGTACAGCATACACTGAGTACAGTATACACCTGGGATTTTCTGTCGTCCCTTCATTCTCATGATTTCGAGGCGACCCCTGAATGTAGCATCAGCTTGCAGCGTACCTTCCTACCGATCGACCGCCACCTGCCAAATCTCCATAAGAGCTTCAAAGGTAAAGTTACCTTGTCACATTCCCATGGGATCAAGTGAACTCACCGATGAATAGAGTCTCAGCACCTGGCACGCCACCCATCGGCCGCCTCCAGATCGACCACCTCCAAGTACTTCTCCAATCTCCCTCGATCATAGCCGCCTAAAAGTGCATCTCCAAACTTGCTCGATCACGGCCTCAGAGTGTATCTCTGAGTTCACTCGATCTTGGTCTCTAATTCCATGTCCAAACTCGCTCAAACCTGGCCTCCAAGTGCATCTGCAACCTCGCTCCATCACGGCCTCAAAGTGTATCTCGAAACTCACGTGATCATGGCCTCCCAGTCCATCTCCCAACTTGCTCGATTACGTCCTCCAAGTGCATGTCTCAGTTCACTCAATCTCGGTCTCCAATTGCATGTCGAAACTCGCTCAATCACAGTCTCCCAGTGCATCTCCACACTTGCTTGATCACAGCCTCCAAGTGCATTTCAGAGTTCACTCAATCTCGGTCCCCAATTGCATCTCCAAACTTGCTCGATTACAGCCTCAAAGTGCATCTCTGAGTTCACTTGACCTCGGCCTCCAAGTGCATGTCCAAACTCCCTTGATCACGGCCTCAGAGTGTATTTCTGATTTCACTCGATCGTCATTCTCAGGCACACCTTGAATTTCTCTCATGCACCGCCTGCAGCCAGTCCAGATATACCGTGTGTAGATCAGTAGCTATATAGATTCATAGATACATACAGCAGAATACAAACTGAATACATGACTGTAATTCGAGGTTCACCCAGACATGTCGCCGGCGCTCGCAGGCGCTCCCAGGGTTGTCGTCAGCGCTCCCAGTTACTCTGAAGGCCGGCAGGAATGCCTTTGTAGGGTTTGATACTCTTCTGAAATTGATGAATCTAAGTTTACACTCCACATCCTCCCAGATACTCCTGGAGGCTTCATGTGACTAAAATACATTTGCTGATGGTATGCAACGCGATCCATTGCGTGGGCAACGGGAAGCGTGTAATCCTTTGTCAGATGGTACAAGGTTCCGTCAGAGCCATCAGAGCCGTCTGGAACACCCAGGAGTTTTTTACGGAGACTAGAGTTGTTGCCGAAACATGTCTCATTGGAGCCAAATATACAGTATTCTGCAACTGAGCTGTTTTGCCACATACTGAACCGAGAGTATCCTGCGCCGCTTGGGACATATGAATCTCAAGTAACGTTTGCCACAGACCGAGAAAATGTGGTCGAAATATGGGGTGATTTGTAGCTGTTCATTCGGTCGGCTGGGCTGTGTTATGTCAATCACTGGGTATCGACTGGTCTCCTGCATGACTCTGCATATTGCGAGATGACATAGTATTCTGATGATAACAACTCATCATTGGCCTAGGAATATACTATTGGAGCATGAGCAAGAAGTCGTTTGTTCGACGACTAGGAATGAGGTTTCCTGCTGAGAAAGAATGACCATGGACAATACAGATCCTACGACAAATCTTGATCTAAAGCTAATACAAATCTTCTTTTTGTTCGCCTCGATTGTGGTCGTTGATCTATTGATTCAATGGTAGGGTAATGGACATATTACCAAAAGGTGATCAAATCTGTAAGGTTGATCCCGTTAGGAGATCCAAGTGATAAGTGAGGATTTAGGATTGAGTATCCATAATTGTATTATGAAGTGATCCTGTAAGATCCGGGAAGTATACATGTAACACCACCGGCATAACAGCAATCCAGATGAAGCGGACACATAGCCAAAGTGGTATACAAATCACTTGTCACCGAAACTTGACCTCAACAATTACAGTGTGCCTATCTATTCCTCCACAGACGCAGGAGCTGTCACCCTCTCTTTGTCTGGGACTGATTTCAACATGGAGATCAGCTGAAGACTATACACCAGGGTCAAGGGTAAATGTTCAACAGTCTTCGCTTGCACTAAAGGTGAGGAATGGGGCTACACTGCAGGCTCACGACTAGGCATGTTCATATTCGACTGAGGCTTTACTGAACCTAGCCTAATCCAACTCTTTCCTGGTTGAGAAGTCCCTTGGGGCATTTGTGATATTCCAGGGACAATGTGAAGACACACCATGAGCTGTCCAAATGTTGTCGGTGGAAGTGCCGTAGCATCATCAACCATTTGCGGTTGAACAACTGCCGAAATCCTCAATTCGGATATGCCGTACTTCTTCTCTCTTTCATGGAAGTAGTTCAACACATCCTGCCATCCCAGTTGTGTCACTTTGTGAAGCTTCATCTACTCCTGCCGATATCTCACCATGTGCAACTGCACCGTTTTGGTCAGTGTGCCCATCTCTCAGCCGGGTTAGTAATCTGCGGTCCACTTGCCCTGCTTTGCCTCTTTATCATCTATATCTTTGTTATCTTCTGCGTCATCAGAACATGCATGATCACACGGACTGTTTCCAATAGCTACCAGCATCACCTGAACTGGATTTTCGGCCTCTCTGGTGGTCAATTCTACAATCTCAGCATGCTTTATATCATCCTGCTTTTGCTGGACCGCTGTCTCTGCGTCTTCAACTCGCTTTTCATGCCCCAGCGGTTTCTCTCTCAACATAATCATCGATATATTTCTGGTTCTCTTAGTTGGTTAAGAAGTGCATTTCCGGTCGTTTCTCCGCCACAAGCTCCTTTTCCGAATTCACGCTGCAGAATGCCCCAAGGGCTTGGACTCTATGTTCCTGCATGCTGCTCTTGCCATCATTCTCTTGGTGACGTCGTTTGGGGTACCATAATTGCCGAATTCCCATATCTGCCCGCTGGAAGTTGCGTAATGTTCTTTTTCGGTGCATTGACCATTGTTGTATGCATTGACTTTGGTGTTGGGTGAGATGTTGGATGTTGCAAGATATGGACAATATGGAGGCAAGCTGCTTCTCTTATGTCTAGTGTTAACAACGGTTCCGTTTTCGGACCGTTTCTATTATAGCGGTTCCATGGAAACCCCGACCTGGCCGGTTCGGTCCGGGTGTGTGCCAAATGGTTCCCTCAATCAAGTCCACGAATATTCATACAATAATTTTGTGTTTGGTACAAGAAATATGCAGTTGCAGACGGCGCATCTCTTGGTCGTCTCCGATTTTTGATATCTTTAAAACTCAGCAAGCTGCTTTGAAATTATTGTAATTTTTGGCGCAAAAACGAGGTTTTTTGGCTGCCGCTTGCTGAAAATTGAAGATATCGAAAATCGGAGACAGCCAAAAGATGCGCCGTGCAAAGCTGCATATTTCACATACCAAACACTGAACTCTCTACTCAATATTTGTGGCCTTAAAGTGATGGTTCGCATAAAAAATCGTCGATTTTTGATGGGGTAAGGCCGTTGCCACCCAGACATATAATACCCGCCGGGTCCAAAACTGGAACCGTTGCTAACACTACTTATGTCCCGGTTGGTACGTTTAGTTATCCAGAAAAACGCAATGCCTCTCTTTGACTGTCAACAAACCGGGAATAGTTAGGCGAACTTTATAACGTGGCCTGATTGTAAGTGTCAGTTTCATGTATTATGCTGTGGATAATTTGTGACAGACAGAAGCAGACGTCCTGGCTCTCACACAATGTTCTATATATAGCTGACAATCTTTCGATTTTGCCTGGTATAAACCTAAATTTGTCCCTGTTATCTAACAATCATCATCGGACCAAGTTATTGCACATCTTGGGGCTATGGGATACACCGGCAACTTGCAGCTACATGCTGCATGATTCATGTTCAGTATGATGAACATGCTGGCAGCTAATGATCTCATTCTGACCTCAAGCTAACTATGCAATCCTCAGGACTTCCCACTTCTTGTCATTATCATCTTCTTCTCCAATTCCACAACGCCAAATCATGGATATCCCACCACATCAGGCAGGTTCGAGCCGAACCAAATTCACCCGATTGGCAGGTGCTTCATCCAATATGTCACTAATTGGGACACAGCAACAATGGAGACAGCTGTTAGTCCACCATGATGCTGCCAATGCAGCCACCAGACATATGACCCAGGATGCACATTTAGAAATTGTCGGTAAGAGTGGAAGCACCACGAATATGAAGTAGCATGCGGTTGGTTGTGCGTATATCCAGAACAAAGTAAATGGCCGTGAATTAACTTTTTTGACATCCAGCAAGTCACCTATGGTAGGCAATTTGATGACCTCATATGGTCCTTGGCATCGGTAAATTCTTCGTTAGAACATGGTCTAAAAGTGGCAGGCAGCTGCCCGCGCGCCAGGTAGAAATACATTTATAATGACTCACCTCGCGCCGTACTCCGACCGTTCAATACTAAGCGATACTTATCAGTATGAGTTGGAATTGTACGGATATCATCTTCTGGTGCGACAGCAAAGAGTATCTCTATCCCCGCGCATTTCAGAACTGTCGCGATTTACCTGTGTTTCTGTCAGTATTTTCAAATATGCGTCAGTACTGACACGTATGGGGCCATATATGTTGTTCATTCGACCCAATTTGATGTCACTCTCGCAACGTTCAGTACAAACTGTTACTGGCTAGTATGGGTATGTACTGGCTTGTATCTGTGGCTGAGCCATGTTCATTTCGCGGAACACTCCATGGTGTATCACTTGTGATATGCCAACTTGCGTATACCACCTGTTAATGTCTGGTATTTATCCGTACTCATTAGTCTCTGATCGTGTGTTGAGTTCATTTCGCACAAGTACAGAGTCTATCGCAGAAAGTACTGATGTTTATATTCATACTGCTCAATACTGCGCAGTACTAATCTGTACAACGCCGTATTTAACTCTTCATTGTGTTCACGCCAGACTTCATATGTTGTATATCGCATTGATTGATGTTGTAGCGCCCGTTATTGTCCAGTATTGGTGTGTATTGACCAATATCAATATATTGACTTGGTTCATTCGATTTATTCTCAGCCTTTCGGCCAGAACAAATTCAAGTTTTCCCATACTTCATGTTACCGCACAGTACACAAAAGCACGGGCCTGCACTGGAGCGAGAAACCCAAAACACGAGAACGAGCAAGAGTTTGAGCTACAGCTAGAGCCAGAGCTTGAGCCAGAGCTCGGAGCTTGAGCCTGGGCTAGAGCCTGAACACAAGCTGGAGGTTTTGGCGCCAGAGCCTAAAAATGGGAGAGATGTAAGCAATGATTCCACCAGTCCGGGTTGAGTCTAGTCTAGTTCAAGAGATTTTTGGACCGGGATCGGACCAGTCCAAATTTCCACTGGACTGGTACGGACTGGGACTGGACCAGTGAACTCGGATGGAATTAGCCCGATGTCACTGGGAGTCAGCCACACATTGAGTCACTGAATAGTGACATACAAGAGTAGGCATGTTCGTGGGAAAGAGCAGTTCTGGCTCGAGGAGCATAGGAACAGAATGAGAGGATGTGATAGGCTACCAGGCTGTGAGGAACCACACAAATTGTGTGGATCTATGAAAGCTAGGCAAGAGGGCGTGGGACCAAGAGCTGTGAAAGATACAGTGTGTATTTCATTGTTTGATGAGATGATGTCTATCTACCCTGGGGTCTCCCAAATATATACTACCTGTTGCAATAGTGATGGGGAGAACCGTGTGTATTGGCTATGGTGTGTTAACTAGGTACAGGTCTAAAGGTCCAAGATGCGTAGGGAATAGAAGAGTAGTGTGAAGTCTAAAAGAGCAGTCACGAGCCTTAGGCTCTATCAACACTCCGCGTCGCTCATTCCATCTCAGTTATCCATGTATCTCCGTACGCCCCCTGCCGGCTTCCCCCTGCCAAACTGAGTGGTTGAGGTGGAAAGAAACGGATTTTCCCACCACGTCACCTGCATGGACCGGTCCAGATTGAGCCCGTCCAGTCCAAGAGTGGCAGTCTGCGGTCCAGTCCAGTCTGGCCATCCTGTTGGACTGGACTGGACTGAGCCCTATCTCGGACTGGGATCGTCCGGACTGGTGCAATCCTTGGAAGTAAGGAGGCCAGGAGCGAGAGAAGAGGGATGTAAGAGGAGCGGAGTGGCAGTGGTTAAGGCAAAGCAGCGCGTACAGCTTCAAAAACCCTACCCACCTGCATCCCTACCTATACCGAGGGGAGCGCTGTATGTTTTTTGACTCTACACCCAGTGAAATGGCTTCCGGCCAGGAATGGAAGAGTCCAGGTGGAGCGGCTGCACCTCTGTTTACGCGTCATTTACTGTGTTCGTTCTTGTCTTTTGTTTTTTGTAACTATTCTATCGTGGGATAATTTTCTTTATATGAGTGAATAAAACACATACGAAGGGAAGAGCGAGGCCACTAGGTAGTAGTAGTCAGTACTAGCATATACTTCTTCAACTCAACCTCGGCAATGTTATTGAGTTGTAATATTTGGATTCATATAGTACTTTACATGTCAGTATCTTCCAGTATTGTCCAATGACTCAAGCGTGCTGTATTCAGGATCCGTTTTTGTGGTCTCTGATAGCGCTTTTTCCTTCATTGACAATTACTTTCAGCCATTTCCTGCTTGTAACCATCAACAAATGATGTAGCCTTGCCGAGTTCAACAAAACCCTACGCCATCACCTGAGTGACGTCGAATTTTTTAAGTTCCTAGCTACATCTACTGGGACCTACACCTCTCACCCAGGCTTGCTCACTTTTTGACCTCACCACACTTCACAGAATCTCTCCAACGATGCATACAGCACCAAGCTCTCCGCCGCGTGAACCTGGCCGTTCTTTTCGGCCTTCTTTAGCTCATTTATCTTCTCCAAACGGCTTTGTCGACAAGGATGGCTATGCCCACACTCTCGAGCTTACGACTGTGATGGACCGGTGTTTGTCAAGGGCTGTTAGTGGTCTACTGCAGGATAACGAGGCCGCCCAGGATAATGACGCACATACTGGAGAGGTGGTGGACGAACTCGCTGATGAGGCGGATTGTGAAGCCGTCGAGAGGCTTGTTGATTCACAAGTCGATGAATGCGCTAATGAGATTGACCTGGTGGCCAGCGAAAAAGGTAAGGTGGAGTCTCTGAGTGTTGACAGAGACGCCGATCGGAGTGATGACTGTCTTGCTGCCACACGCAACTCTCCTGCTGTGCTTGGATGCAACAAGTTCCGAGTTGGTAGTACAAACCACTCCGCTATGACATGGTCAATAGTTGTAAGTACTGGCCCCAACTGGCTTCAACGCTCTGATAAGGTGATTAAATCCATTATCAGTGCGAGTACTTCAACAACAGCATCGTTTACGTCAAGGGGAACGCAGAAGATATTCAGACTGTCAGTCAGCTAACTAGCCTTACAATTGAGCAAGTAGAGGTCAGTATCAGCAAGTACTAAACGGGAATCTCTGGTATAAAAGTAATTACGTCCCCTACCAATGCATGGCCAACGAGCGGAAGCTGTACAAGAGCCGTCCACGTCTACTGAAGAAGATTGCAGCAACTGCAGGGATTTCCAAAAAGGTAGATGAGCTAAGGGAGGTTTTGGAGGAATGCATCTCAGCCGGTGAGCAACCTGGAGATGGTATCGTAGATCATGATTTACGATATCTGGCAAAGACTTTGGTATGGTTCCCTATATCTTCACGAATGGTAGGGACTGAGCCGTGTTAGGATCAGGTATTGGCATTGCCCGTCACGAAGTGAAATTTGTGAATCTCTGTGTCTGTTCCTTCATCTACTTCTCGTCATCGGGTAGCCGTCTGCTTAGCAGCGTTGAAGTTGATAGCTTGAAAGCACATCTAAGAGCCTGTCTATTGTATACAACTGGGAGACCCTTTAGACGTGGTTGGCAGGAGGATTATACGGAGTTCTGCAGCCGCACCAGCAAGGCAGAAGCGCTTGAAAACAAGGCCTTTACAAAAGCAAATACGAAGAAAGGCCAAAGCAAAAGGTGAAAGGCAGTAGGAAGGTAAAGAAGGATGACATCAATAGCCGTGGTAAGTGTAGTGACGAAAATGGTGATGTTAATGTTAACGGCGATGCCGATGTGGATAGCGATGGCGATAAGGTCGTACAGCCAAAAAGTCCAACACACAGGCTGGTAAAGAAGTCGAAAAGGAAGGTGGCGAAGTAGGGGGAAATTTGGGCATAGTGTTGTAGAGACGACGAAAAACATCATGTGCAGAATGGTACTATTGCAATATTGTGCACTGACAGGTACTGAGAAGTATTGATTTGTATTGAAGTGTAACAAAGCGTGTTGATAATTCTTTCAGCTGAGGAAGCGATACAAAAGAATACCAGTCAGTACTTACAAGTACTACTCAATACTGTCACACTAAGCCCAAACTAAATTTATTTGTTAGCATATCATAGGGAAGCGTAGTGAATAATACCAAAGTATACCAGCCAATACTAGTTAGTACTCATTGACTTAATTGCTTGTATCGAGAGTAGCAACAGAACTATAGATTACAATCGCTTAAATGGTTGAACAGTGCCAATTATCCCACCAAACCTCGACATTTTCCATTCCCTAAGAGACAGTTCCACTTAAACAACACTCTCCTTATCGACAGAGATTCCCATCGCCTACAGAGCAGTTATACCCTTATTGACATTCGGTTCAAGAAAGCAATGAACAATGCGCTTGACACTCTCGGCAAGCGTCTCGGTCTCAGCATCTTCATCCTGGAACATCTCCAAGACCTCGCGGGGCGTTCACATGGTATTGCTGATCTTGATCTTTTGAAATCCATCGTGGGTAGTTCTGCCACTAATACATGAACGAAAGAAGACTTACATTGAGTGTCTCGTGGCAAGCAATCGAACTCTCCAGAAGTTTACAGGCGAGGTAAAGCCCCTCCAAGAGTCGCTTGTTTTTCATAGCATGAAGTCCTTTATCCTATACGTACTCAATGATGTTCTTGACTTCTTCTTTGCCGATTACATAGCTCTGTTTCTTTGTAAGTATAAGGACATTGCAAGTAGTACAAGTTATTCAAACTATTGCACTCAACTCTTCGATGCAGATACGTCTGTCAACCTCGGCGGGTCAACTTCGGTTCCCTGATTAGCCAAAGTGGTAAGGATGCGAGATCTAATCTTGTCGCGAAGAAGGTTTCCAGCCTTGCTGAGGGTCTCGGTAGGGTGCTGTGCAACAGAGTGCTTGATGTATTCAGTATTTATCAGTAGCAATCAGTACCAGTCAGTATCTGCAGGTAGCAATGTACTTGTACTTTTGGCATGCTTGTTTTGATTCATTGATCGTCTTTGAAAGTTGGGGAATGAGGCGGATATGCATGATAAAGTTCTGTGGCGCAGCTTGAAATGATTGGTGCTGCCGGGATCGCATGCCAAGCATCATCAATTGACATCAGAACCCCTTTAACCACCACCAACTAGCCTGTGACTAACGACAACAACAACAGGATGAGCCTCACCAGCTCCCAGCGGTCAGCGGCCGAGATATTACAGCAACCCCTGCTTACCCACACAGGCAAGTACATTGACAAGCTTGCCGCAACAATTATCGAGCGGGGTGGTGGATACATGGAAGGTGTTCTTTGGGATGCTCATGAGAAGTGGAAGGTTGTGCCAAGGGATACCATACGGGTACGTGAGATGCGAGCTTCAACGTACGCGACAGAATTCAGAATGGCAGGGATGCCCATGATGGAGTTGATGTCGAGGTTTGGGAGCTTGCTCGAGCGTATCATAATCTCGGAACTGAAGCAATTTTTGAATCAGTACGTAACTATACTGCTCACTACCCGATACATGTTAATTGTCTTCTAGATGTTGGCTGCATACCAAAGTACGTTCCATCAGCAGAAATGGTGCAAAGCAAAACTCCCGGACGCAAATGACTCGCTAGTATATCAGTTGGAAGAGTGGAAGAGAATGGTGGAAAAGATGAAGGAGCTCTGGGAGGAACGCAAGGAAAAGGAAAAGTGAAGGTCTGAGAACACTCACCAGCACCCTCGCCTCAGACGTGAGAGGAAGAACTTAGGTAGCAAGCTGGCGCCTTACTGGGCTCTTTCATAGGGATTTCTGCGAGGATTTACCACCTGTATTCTTAGCACACTGCGAGTTTGTGTATTCTTACCGAGCCATATACCATAATACTACTTTGGAAATTATATGTCGAGTAACTGCCATTACTGTTCAGTAGATTTTTGTATTGGATAGCTAGAAATCGGCAAACGAGTGCAAAGAAAGAAAGCTGGTTGATACCGTACAATACAAGCGGATTCCGGTTAATATTTGTCAGTACCACCTAGTGCCTCGTTGTTAATTCATATTGTATTTACTCTAATTGGTGTAAGGCAAAAATCCATCTTTCCCCAATACTCGGCGGTGTGAACCTGACATGTCTGCCAAACGCTCCTCTCAGTCAAATGTACCATCCCTTTCTCCTTCTCCCCATTTTGTTTAAAACTTAATTGGCCCCCATCAGCAAAAAACATTTCCGTTCGGGCGGAATGGCTCCGTCAGAGTGGATGCGCTCCGTCAGAGCCGTTAGAGACACCCCGGAGGCGGATTACTCCGCGCCCGGCGTCAATACCACACGTTGCGTTGCACATCGCCCTCGGATCGCAGTTTCGCTGTTTCTTCCTCAGACTCTGCAAGAGCATTCTCAGATGCTCCTGAAAGCACCCGCAGTTATGGAGGTGCATTCAGGACACTACGAGGTTTGACTGTTAGGATAGTCAAATTTTGGAGCAGCTGAGACCGCTGCGCAGCTCTGCGGGCGACCTGGTGCCGTATTCTCAAAGCAGTGGTTCTTAGGGTTTCATAAGCACAAGGCATTTCTTATATCATATTCGTCTTTGTTACAGTCACAAGATTCGCTACCTTATAATATGGCATGCATTAATTAAGTATCTCTATATATATACATACGGTCAATCTGGCCACGACGGAATTCGTGAGACAGAACCATTCTAGCTTGAGGAGCCTACAAAGAAAGTGAGAAGATATGATACAACCCGGCCGTGAGACTCCACGCTATTGCGTGGATCCAGATGAGATGAAAATGAGATGAAAAGGAGATGATGTCTATCTACCCCGGGGTCTCCCGAATATGTACTCCCCGTCACTCAGTCCACCTCCGTTACCCCTGAATCTCCGTACACCCGCCATCGCTCATTGACGATGTACTTGGAGGCCGTGATCGAGCGAGTTGAGAGATGCACTTGGAGGCCGTCATTGAGCGAGTCTGGAGATGCACTTTGAGGCCGTGATCGTGAACTCCGAGATGCACTGGGAGGCCGTCATTGAGCAAGTTTGGAGATGCACTTGCAGGCTATGATCGAGCGAGATTGGAGGAGTACTTGGAAGCGGTCGATTTGGAGGGAGGCGCGACGGCAGCTGAGACTCTATTCATTGGTTAACTTGTAATTGTGGGAAG
>Ga0307515_10004152_pt1 | contig 30156 bp, 23 predicted proteins | sample 17_EM_MG_FD_194513 | JGI IMG/M metagenome (GOLD analysis project Ga0307515, IMG submission 194513) | Populus trichocarpa ectomycorrhiza microbial communities from riparian zone in the Pacific Northwest, United States - 17_EM | ecosystem: Host-associated > Plants > Roots > Unclassified | place... | reverse complement strand
TCAATAACAGCTAAAAGTGGTAATCAGCTGTCCGTGTTCACGTTTCTTCTTGCTATCCTATGTTTGAACATGGAAGGAGGGGGGACCGCGGAATCGGGGGGTGAGGCGGACTGGGTCGGAGCAACGGTTGTCCCCGGCCCCGGGATAGGGAGGGGAAGTCTGGCGGAGCTCAGGCACGGGGGAGGAGGGTCGACTTTTGGGTTTGGATGGTGATGTGCTTTGTGTCGGGGTTTTTTAAACTGGATCTCCTGCGATGGATAGACAATCGACTATATAAGTTCTACTAACAATATTTGCGCCTGGTTCAGTTTCTAGCTCCAACTTTGGGTACTATGGCTACTAGTAGATAGTATGTGCTCTACTTTCAATACTCCTGGAGGCTTAGTGTCCTAGATGCCAATGAATTGGAGGCACCAAAACCTCAGAGTTCGGGACCTGGACTTCATACTTAATTGGATGTCCGAAACCTCCCTGCCACCTAATGGCCCTACCATTTTACACACCCCGTGGTTTCCCTATGTTAATATGTTGGTAGTTCTAGTTTGTCGCTCTACCCTGGATGACCGGCCTCGTCGCTATTAGCGGTCTACACGTGATACGGCTAAAGTCTTCACTAGGCCAGCACACCAGTACTAATATCAGTAACGCTGGTAAAGAGAAGGTAAGGAAGTGAATCTCGACACTCTAAATTCCGTACGGCTCAGATAATCACTTAAAAATAGCATAAAAACGTATTGCATATACAGGTCTCAGCCGGAGATGAGTCTCGTATGGCCGGAGACGGAGATGTCTCGTATGGCCGGAGACGGAGATGTCTTGTATGGCCGGAGATGACTGTTGACTCTGATACGGGCTGATGGCATTCAGCCGTACTTACACTTTCATATATATTGGCCTTGTGGCCCTCTTAGATAATATACAATCAAGCTTCTCTAGCATCACTATTTGAACAAAACGGGCCTATTATCCCTGTAGCCACTCCCAGAAGACAAAGAGAGGTTCTAGGTATATATACCGATTAACGAAATGAGTGAAAAGATATGCCGTTTTCGCAGTGATACATAACATTTCCATTTTTGGAGTAAGCACCAATAGCCACCACAGAACACAGCCTCATTGCTCGGTCAGACATACATGCACCTAACTGGAAAGCCTTGTACTATATCATTTTGTCAGGGTATATGGAATCGCCCGCTGCACCCTAGTGGCTAGAGCGCTCATATATATACATTTTACTGAGTCCAGTCAGCGACTATTTTGTCTAGTCAAGATAGTATTACTTACAATTACTCTTGTATCACTATCAGCCGAATTGGGCATACAGGGCGTCCATGGGGTCTGGACGCCCCTGATTGAGAATCGCCTCCCTCAACATAGCGATGCGCTGAAACAGCTCCCCGGCGGTCTGTTGGCACCCCCGGCCCCACAACATCGACGCAAGGCAGAAAGTGGCGGCCAAGGTGTCTGGATGCTGCGAGCCGAGAACCTTCTCCCTCAACTTTATAACGTGAGTGAACAGCCTCTCAGCCTCAGTTAATCGCTCCTGGTTCCGCAGTGCAAGTGCAAAGTTGAAAATGGCGGCCAAAGTTTCAGGATGTTCGTGCCCGAGCACTCGCTTTCTAGCATCCATGACGTATACTAGCCGTACTTCGGCGTCCTTCCACCGTGGAGGCCCTTGCTTCAAAAGCGTCGTAGCGAGATTGGACATGACGGCTAACGTGCACGGATGCTCGTGGCCGAGGATTTTTTCGAATGTTTGTAGCACCTGGGTCTGCAACTCCTCCGCCTCTTTCCACTGCCCCTTCTCCGAGATTTCCGATGCGAAGTTAACCATGCTAGTCAAGGTTTCAGGGTGCTCCTGACCGAGCACTCTCTTTCTAGTCTCTATCACCTCCTTATGCAGGTCCTCTGCCTCCTCCCACCGCTTCTGCTTCCAAAAGGTGATTGCACGATTATCTTTGATGGTCAAAGTGTGTGGATGCTCGGAGCCGAGTATACTTGCACTGATCTCGACGGCCTGCATTTCCAGCTCTTCGGCATCTGTATACAACCCCTGCTTGCTATATGTTGATGCGAGTTCTATCATGCTAATCAAGGTGTCTGGATGCCACCGGCCGAGTACTCTCTTCCTAGTTTCATTTATCTGCGTATGCAGTTCCTCTGCCTCTTTAAGCCGCCCTTGTTGCAGCAATGTTGTTGCGAGGTTGCTTCGGACGCTCAAAGTGTGTGGATGCTCCGGACCGAGCAGTTTCTCGGTAGTTTTGACAGCCTGGATCTCGAGCTTCTCTGCCTCCTTCAACCGGCCCTGGTTCCTACAGATATATGCAAGGTTGCCTGCTGTCACTACCGCGAAGAGGTTCTGCGCCCCAACAGTGTTGTCTATTATCTCTGCAAGCGCTTCCAGCAATTCCTGTGCCTCTTTCCACTCTTCCAGCCTCATATGCGCCTTGATCACTTCCTCAATTGCTCGAAGGTAATATGGATGATCAATTTCGTGCGACTTTTCTATCTGATTTTGTATGCGCATTCTTCGTGCTTTTGATTCCTGACTGTTTCCGAGCCCATCCAATATATCCCCGAGAATTCTTTGGAGAATCAAAGGTATCAAGTGTAGCCGGCCGAACTCACGCACCATGTCGTCAATCTCTCGTTCGTACTCATTTCGGGCCTCTTCCAATCCACGTGCTCGATATTCACTTATAAGGTCCAGTTCTGTCAGAAACCCCTCACTTCGCAACCTTTCATTCCTCCAGTCTCTTTGCTGTATATCTTGCTTTTCGGCGTCCAAATCATCGGCTATTCTCTTGCTCCGTCTGAGCCATATATCACATTTAGTTTTGTCGGACTCAACGCCAAATCCAATTTTATAGCAAAAGGCGATTTGGAACGCGATATTTAGAGCAGAGGGTTGCGTTTGATTCCTAAAAAAGCTGTTTTCGAGACACAACCGGATGTGTTTCCGCACCCGATAATCAGCACTTACGAAATCAGTAAGGTTTTTGACGATCTGTAATACCACTAATCAGCCATATCTCCTAAAACAAGTAGCGATGATAAATACCCGGAATCCTGCATTCATTGAGAGAGCCCCAGTGGCCTCAGGTTGTCCAATAGAAGTGAGTTGCAAAACAATTCTACATCTCTTAGTAAAGCCCACGTCTCAGTAACGTTTGCAAACTCACCGCTCCTGACTTAGGATCTCTACTAACTTTCCGATGTCACAGGTCCTCTTTTCGGGATCGCGGGCAATAGTTAGGCCGAAAAAATCTCTTAGTCGAGTTTTACGCTGCCCGCCCAGATCCTCCGCTATGTCGATGAGCTTGTTGGCAATATCTTCCATTTCGATTCCACCTTTATTTTCCTTTAACAGCTCAATCATTGTCAACAGATGGCGTCGGGGTGGTTCTTCGAACGAAACCAACCCAGTCCTCTCACCGATAGTAACTTTCGGAAGATCTGACAACCTGTTCCCAAACAAAACCCAAAGACACAGCAAACCGAAAGAGTACACATCCATCAATTTGGCCTTAGGAACTGGAAACCCTTTTTTGCGATGCTCAGGAGCATTCCATGGTCTGGATTTCGGCAGCGTAACCTTTTGTGCCTCACTAGAGATAAGCGTAGAATGTCCGAAATCGGCCACTTTAATTGTAGCCGTACCCGTAGTAGGACTCCTGAATACTAGTACATTTGATGGCTTGATATCGCCATGGATCACGCCTGCATCAGCGTTAGAGGGTTTAACAAAATATTCAAAGATTACATACCACAGGTATGCAGAGTCATAATGGCACCTCCGATATCGGCACAAATCTTGATCCGGTCATCAAACGACATGTTCATGCCCTCACCTGCCTTCATGAATTGCTTCAGGTCCCCGCATGAGCCTTTTTCAAAGACTAAAACTGGAACGGCTTCTTGTGTACTAGGCTTAATCTCCCAACAAACTCCCTCGAGGTCCACTATATTTGGGTGATCCTGGATGAGGGGCTGGCTCAAAATCGACACCTCCGATATCAGCGGTAAAGGGTATCCTCCGGAATCTGTGGTGCCATGAAATCGCTTGAACGCAAAGTTCATTGTAGTGCTGATAGGTGCCTGATTTACCGTGCCAAATCCACCTTTACCAAGAACGCCCAGAGCAGACTGCCACATGGTGGGGAGGAAATCAATTTTATATTTCTGGACCATTGCAAGAAACGCAATTAGATCCCTTGGAACATCGTTGTAGCTGTCGTTTCCCTCATCACTGTCGTCGTGGTCATTGTGGTCGGCGTTGCCGTCATCGCCATCCTTGCCGTCGTCGTTTTTGGGGGCGTCGTGTTGAGAGGCGTCACCCTGTTGGGGGTTATCGCCATATTTATCATCTTTTTGGGCGCAGTTATTTTCGTCGTTGTCGAAGCTTTCGAGCACATCTTTGGTGAAGAACGGATTATGGGCTGAACTCTCCGCCTGGGAATCGGATTCGCATTGCGAAGAAGGCATGGCGCGGCGCGAAAGTTGAAGTCAGTTGTGATGATGGCGGAATTGTGATGTGCTGTGTTGAGATTTGGTGTATATTCATTTATTCTTTCAGCACTTCTGTGAAACTTTGTAAAAGTTCACAGCCGGATGATGTGCAATGAAACTGGACGCCAGGCAGCTGACCAAAGTCGAGCAAAACTAAATATTATATGAGCTCTTTGATAGGCCATTTAATTGGACGTGCGCGTAGTCTGGTCAGAAATTCCTGTACAGTACCGTTGACAGATTGACTTGCAGATAGTGTAGAGTGACACAAATTACGTATAACCCATCCAAACCTGGGTCCTAAAGCAGATGACCTTTTGAATACGAAACACAACGCATGTTTGATGCAGATCCTTATCTGCCAATCACAGCTACCTAGGCATCCACCCCGAATACGTTGTCTTAGCCGCTTCGACCTGTAGCTTGCAATTGGCTACTTTTCGAGTTCTGCGGGGATCTAAGGGCTTTGAAACTGGTTTGCGCATTTATAAAACCTCAAAAGAAATCCTCCAATTCTCGGACTAACAAATCTTTTATGGACTCATCCCTAAGCACATACTCTATCCCAGTCGAACAAGTCCTTAAGAATTGTTGAAGCATGCAGGAAGAGACCATTATAGTAAATCGTTATATCATATACGATAAGCTTGTGGATCTTCTGGAGTCGATATGGCCAGGAGACAACATGTGGCACATAACGGTATGTAACTATCTATTTTACGTACCAGGATTGGTCGATTGACTCATATTTCTAGACCACTAGCGAACTTGTCAGGATCAAAGCACCAAGATTGCTAACGACGGTATATCACGAAACACTAAATTGAGCGCTCTACTCTAACTAATTATTGAAAGGATGAAATAAAGTTATTTCAGGACTTAAAGGACTGATTGGGAGAAGGAGCCATAATCTCAGATGCACCGATAGTCTTAGCGTAAAAGGATAGGTAAACAGTAGGTTGGTGGAGGTCAGCGCAGCGGGTATATGGGAGAGGGGTTTCTTAATTAAACGGCCTGGCTGCAAAAAAGTATTGTATCTCTGAATGGCCGCTGCGATTTGCAACACCTTCAACAGCTCAACTTGCACTGCCGAACTCTGTTTGTAATAGCCCCACATCATCCCTCTTTGTAAATTTGCTCCAACACCTCAAGCCTTCTTGCCTACCCCGCTCAAATTACCACATATACACCACCACTGAATCTTATCAAAAGCGTGGAGCTTGCTGCACAAGAGCGGTTGCTCACTATGGTAATAACCAATCATTACTTAGAGCTCCAATGGACGAATTGCTGCCTGGTTTCCGTTGCAACCCCAGAAATTCTGAGGCCTCGAGGGCAGTTGTCTACCAATCAGACTGGACAAATTTCACGGTACTTAAATTGGCCGACACACCCACAACACCCGCAAGTCATATATCTCGTGTTAAAAGGGTATTCTCTGATGAAGTACTTACATAGCTATACACCATGAGTATTTCATTGGGTGCTCACGCTAGTTTCCGAAGTATGTACCAAATATATATGTAAGCGATGGAGGGAGAGCAGATATCGATAGCGGGGCCCCGGGGCCTGGCTCAGTCGAAGCAAAGTATATTACTTTTGCTGTGTGCGGTTCTTGGCTACTTCTAAACCTTATTTCCAGTACATATGCAGTTGTCTTCTAGTGACCCCTCCATTGAACCCGGCCCCATTTGCTCTTTAGTGGTTGTGTTTTACGCAGGTAGTGAGAGCACAGTTCGTTCTATTGGTCCTCAAAAGGCCGAGATAGACAGCTCTAGGCGGCTACTACGATACCATTTCTTATTCCCGTGGCGAGTCCCGTCGAAAGAACAGTAAGCATAATATTATTGGAACTGGGTCAGATCGATCACATTATTCCTGGAAATAGCTACCTATGCTACGCGAACAAAATTCTGACAAGGTCCGATACGCTCCACCCTAAATTCCGGCTCCTATTTACACGTACACCAGATATGTGTGCTACAGTTATTATTCTGCAAATCTTGTATATTTATTTCCTTTGCCGGAAGTGATGAGTTCGATGATCACCCAGTTGCTTTAAACTGTGCTATTCCCCGGCGTTGGCTCTGGGTGGATGTTCGCATTCTCTGAATAATATCTGCCACAAATTAAACCCATATCGAGGGATTCAACATAAAAGCGGCAGCTTCGATATACATATCTCGGTATTTAATCCTTGCCTCCGAGTATCAAAGGAAACGGGTTGTCACTTACCCTCCTCAGTTATCCAGGCACGATGGGGCAAGTCATAGATAATCTACGAGCAGAGATTGGGAAGCTACACAGAGAGTCCCTGGATAAATCCGGATCCACGGATCACCCGGAACGCCGCTATTTCGTTAACGTCGAAGCCCTCAAGACTCTTTTCACAAGAGAGATCATTGCGGAGGCCATCAAGGAATGTAATGTCAAGGACTATGAGCGACCGGCCGTTGCAAATCGCATATTCACGGAAGGAAAGGTTGTGTTCGGGATCCTCATTTGGAGGAAATGGCACCGCAAATTGCAGAGCTTTATCGAGCATAATACTCTGGATAAACAACTACCATTGGACGAGGAACAAGCGAAGGCGATCGCAGGTACCTCGGGTTTCGGTCTGGAATTCGCAAGAAAAGCCCAGTGGGAATTTCTACCTCGAATATTGACAAAAGAAATGAGTGGTTATCATTGTCACTTTCGTGATGAAGAGGTTTTACCATTTGTCGCTGAGACCGAGTTGGGTGAAGGAACGTTTGGCGAAGTTACCAAGATATCAGTAATGCCTTCGCTGCAAACAATTTTTCCAAAATCAGTATGAAACTTCCTCCCTAGCATTTAATTGGTAAGCTTCTAAGTAATTTACAACTCGACAGAGGTCCGAAGTCTATATAGTCAAGAAAAGACTAAAGCAAGATGCAGAGGATGCAGAAATGTATATGGAACGGGAGAAAGAATGTCTAAGGACATTGGATCACCTCAGGCACCCTAACATTGTCCGGCTCTTGAGCTCTTATACACACCGCGGTAATCACTGCTTTCTGTTCCCACTGTTCGACATGGACCTAGCAAGATTCCTACAACTAAAGCAACGATTCGGGAATTTCGAGAAAGACTTCACATTCTACACGGCCCTCCAAGGTCTGTCTTCAGCGCTTGTAAAGGTTCACTCCCTAAACCTCAATACAAGGGACCATGATACGGAGCTTGAGCGGATTGGGTACCACCACGATATACGACCAGCCAATATCTTGGTTGATTCCCGGACCTTCTATTTAGCAGATTTCGGGCTAGCAAAAATGAAGCCAGGAGATGCAAAATCCGAAACGGATTGGATAACTGGTCTAGGAGACTATGTCGGACCGGAGTGTAGAAATGAGCAAGACCTGCAGCGTAGCAGAGTGGGTCGTCCACTAGATATATGGTCATTTGGTTGCATGTTGTCCGAAGTTGCAGCGAATATTAAGGGCGGTGCCGACGGTGTGGAAAATTTTCGAAAAATACGAGAAGGTCCTGCTGCAAGACGCGGGATGTCGGATACGTACTTTTTTGCAGGGGGCAAGTTGAGAGAGAAAGTTATTACCTGGTTTGAAGAGTCGAAAGCTCACGATCAATCAAGAAGTGGGGTGCTAAGCGGTTTGCTGGAGGTAGCATCTCTCATGCTCAAAATCGAACCGAGGAACAGACCGAAGGCATCAGAGGTCCATGAGAAATTGGCATTTTTGAGTGTTAAGGCTCTCTTCGACGCCGTACAAGAAACGTTTACTGAATACCTTGGCAAAGCGAAACTGCAACAAAGTGATAAACGGACATCGATGACAGCAATTCAACTGGAAATTAGACGTCTCGATGCCTGGGGAAAGGTCTTACAACTTTCCAGAAACAGTCCACTGGCCGATGTCGACGTCGACGTGATAAGAACTGTCAGCCAAAACGGCGATTGCTTTCGTGGTCTTCTCATCAGCTCGCTCAAAAAACTGGATGAATACAAGACTATCGCTAAGGCGGGCGGAGCAGGGCCATCACCCCCAGCATTTGCTTTTCCGATTCACAAACCGCTTCACGAGGGGCTTCGAGAGCTTACAACCGCACTGTGGAATTCAGTTCCAACTCAACAGCTCGACAAGCTCGAACATGAATGGTTACAGGACTCCCTAGATACAGATAGTCCCGAGACACTCCGCGAGATCCAGTCTGGCGCGCAGTCGTTTACACATCAATATACGGAACTGAGCGCTTTCACGTTAGCAAAGAGGGAAAATCTGCTTTTGAAGTCCCCCGATATCCAAGGAACTGATCGTGAGAGCTTGCTACTGGACTCGGGTGTTCATGTTGAGAAATCCTTTGGCGACTACCAAGTCGGTCAGTACAAGGGTAAACAAGTATGGATTGAACGAGTGTTCGACCCACCGGAATTTGAGGCAATGCCCGAGTTAAAGAGGCGATTGCGCATACAACGACTGGCTGAAGTGCGAAGCTTGACTCCAAAGCCCATTGGATTTTGCGTATTAGATTGTATTTTTGCGATACCTGATCAAAAGCATTATGACTTCGTTTACGCCTTCCCTACCCCTCAATCGGAATCTCCAACGGTACCCAAACCCACTGTTCCGACAAGTCTTTCCAAAATTTTGGAGAAACCTAGAAAGGACGTCAATCTTTCACTCAGAGAAAGTTTTCAGCTGGCACACAAGCTCGTCAATTGCGTCTGGGCGTTACACACTTCAAGGTGGGTGCACAAGAACATCTGCTCGACAAATGTGATTTTCTTCAAGGAAGGTAGCTCAGCTCTTTCCGAGGAGTTGAAGAATCCTTACATAGTCGGTTTCCGTGACTCGCGGCCTTCCGAGGAAGAATGGCACACGAAACCACACGCGAAAGGAAGCATTCTACAACACTCTCAACATCCGGATTATTCCGCCAACGACCAACATTTCCGAGGGATCTACGATTATTACAGCATCGGTATAGTCCTATTAGAACTTGGTAGCTGGGCGCAGTTGGAATATATCCTACGGAAAACCCCTAGAGAATCGAAGGGCCCCGCGGCATTTCGCGACCTATTGATCGAGAAGTACGTACCGCGGCTAAGCTACACAATGGGCGATACGTACAGAGATGCTACCCTCGCCTGTCTTGAATGTAGTTTTGGCTCCGGGGGCGTGGATGAGGACACTGCGCTAAGGGGGTTTTACAATAGGGTTGTTGGTCCTCTTCATCAGTTGTCGGGGTTTCCCATATAGTTAATCACATGCCGAGAGTGGTTTGGTTGCGTTTGGAGGTGAAAGGCGGTGATAGAAGGTTAAACTTCTTGGCAGCTGTTTACTTATATACGAGAGCCAAACTCTGTATCTAGCAGTTTCCCATATCTATTTGGTAATTCCACCGCCTGAATTGTGATGTGACCAAGATTTTTCGGACGCAGGAGTCTTCAGGTGGGCCTCCTTGTAACTGACGAGATCCTTGTTTTTACTTACCATATAGGTGCCCTGTGATGCGCTACGTTTGAAGCATCGCACTCGGTACAGTAACTACATTGATTTCTATATCATACGATTTGCAGCTACGGTCATAGAAACGTGAATATAAGGCTTCCCGTCCGCTCAGCCATATTCAAGCACATTATCGCCTGGTTAGTACTGCAGTGGGTGACTATGCGGGAATCCCGGGTACTGTAGTTTTGCGTTGTATTTTTTACAAGTAACCCTAGGCCGCTGCACTGGAAGTAGAAATTAATTCGAACTAACTGCCAAGTCGGGAGATCGAGGTGGAAGCAACTCGCGGTAGCATAAACCACTTGAGCAGCTCGGCTCATTGGCATCACCGGGAAGTGTTCCAATTATATACTCTCAAACGGGGCCATCTGCATAATGATCAATGAAGATTCGTGATTGATTGGTATTCTTTTCAAGCCTAACAACAACTGCCGCAAACCCCGCAAACCCACAACTAATCCTCCCTCTCAAAAAACTCCTCCACCATCTCCGCCACCCACCGCCTCTCCATCATCCCAACATGACTCGTCCCCGGCAAAACCGCAAGCTGAGCCTTCGGCAGTCCCACCATATCCCCCACCTGCCCTCCTCCACGCAACTTAAACATCTCCACCACATGTTCAGCCCTAATTATATCTGCATCGCCTACCAACACAAATGTTGGCGCTTTGATCGCCTTAACGTCCTCCTCAGGAATATCCTTCATTCCAGTATTCAACTCCTTTATCTTCCCTACCAGTCCCTCGAAACCGTCGGGATTCGGTGCGACACGCTTGTACTCGGTCTCGTACTTACTCCCCGCCATATGCTCCACCTTCATCTCCTTCAATCCGGCCAACATATCCGGCGGGAAACCAGCCATACTATATGAAGTAGACGCGAGCACAAGTTTCCGCACGACCTCCGGATGGCGGATGGCGAGGTGCAGCGCGATAGCGCCGCCGAGGGAGTAACCATAGATGTCAGCGACGGAGATGGAAAGCGCGGATAGAAAGGCGGCACAGTCGTCTGCGAGTTGCGTGTAGGAGAGGGCACGGTCGATGTCGGCGGTGCGGCCGTGGCCTTGGTATTCGAGGGCGATTACGCGGCGCTTGGAGGAGAGGACGGTCATTTGCGCGCGGAGGTCGGAAATGGTGCAGAAGGCGCCGTGGAGCACTGAAGGAGGGTTAGTAGGAGGGAATGGGCGCAGTACGGAGGAGGTGGGATGGAGTGGAGTGGAGTGGAAGGAGAAGACGGAGACGGATTGCGGAGGGGAGGAATCAAGGGGAGCGGAGGTGGTGGGATAAAGGTGAGGGATAGGACGCACTCAGCAGTGGGGTTCCTCCGGTACCGCGCTCTTCGTAGTAGATTTTGAGCCCGTTGACGGGGACGTAGCCAGAGGTGAAGCCTTCGGAGACGGACATTGTAGTAGTAGTAATAGTGGTGTTGGTGGTGGTTGAGATAAGAGTAGAAGTACTTGGTGTTTCAATAAAGTGAGGGAAGTGCTGGGGAGACGCGACGACGGAGGCACGGTGAGGAGTTCGCGTATTTATCGACGACGCGTCTCGTATTCCCGTGACTCTCGATGAGTCTTTCATGCATGAATACGGGCGCTCACATGCAGCTGTGACTCAATGCGATGCACTGAACCGGATCAAGTCAGGGATCTGCGTTAGTGCATACAAGCCTGTTGACACTGCCATGCAACTGTTACACACGGGGCGAACTGTCTCAGCAGCTAAAAGCCGACACCGACCAGACTTGAGGCTCCAAGAGACGAGAGATCCCGGGCCTGGTTCTGTTCGGCCCGGGGCTCTGAGTGATATATGATGACCTTCTGTCTGTACAACGTACACGCCTGTATGGGCGAGCTCTTTTCCAAGTTTTATCTTTCTCACCGGCCGAACTTTGAATTCCTGCGTTTGCCTCTTCGTTTCGCTGCGTCCGTTGCAGCTACAACGGATACTGATGTTTACATGTGGATGCATGGCCGGCGTTCGAAACCAGAACACGTAAGCAGTTACCAGAACCAGCAATTCAAAAGTGAGTAATTTCCATATCAAGTAAGTCAGCCACTCAGAAGTTTTGGTACGATCGAATCGCCGAGCCTTTCGCCCTCAGCTCCGCTACCCCGCCAGTTCAGACACACGATCCCTCAACATCTGCTACCCGCCCTCTCCAGCCCTATCTCGATTTTGCTACGACTGGCGCCTTCACCATCGTGTCGAATCCGAACCGTGAGAGATTCTGGACAATCCTACGTCGGGTCAAGCTTTCGCCTTTCGCCTTTCGCCAGCTGTCAAAGGCGGCAGCTGCTGCAATGAATACTCCAAACCGAGAAGACTTGAACGCAACGCGAGAGCAACCTCTGCTGTCTTTGATTCTATGCGGGATCACTAACGGCTATGCGTAGATGGGCCTACCTGGAGAAAGGTTTGGAGAAGATTATGTGGGACTTGAACAGCGGAATGGATATGACTACTGTATGTGCGAGCCTTGGTGTCTTGCGCTGTAGATAACTACTAATAGCGTGTACAGTACATGGGTGTCTACACGTACGGGTTTGTGCTATGCGCCCTGGGGAACTGCTGACGGCGTCTGTAGTGCTGTGCACAACTTCTGTACATCACAGCGGGCGGTGAGTGCAAATCCATCACTACAACAAGCTGCTGGTGTTCATCGAGGTGGTTCGTTAGATTTCCTTATTGTTCCCATCCAAGGCGTTGCATCAACAGCTAATATCCATCACAGCCAATCTTCTCGGCGAAGAGCTCTACAATAACCTCATCAGCTACCTCAATCGCCACCTTACCCAGCTAAAGCTAGTAAGGCTCATTCTCCATGTACCCCTAGGGCAGGGGCGCGGATGTTGATAGATGTGTTTCTATAGGAATCGCAAAAGTCCGCGGGTCAAGCGCTATCGGTATTCTATGCTGAGCAATGGGATCGGTATTCAACTGCTGCAAAATATATCAATCACCTGTTCAGGTTTCTTAACCGACACTGGATCAAGAATTGTACAGATAAGGGTAGAAAGGACATCTATGATGTCTACACGGTACATATATCCAGCAAGTACCTTGATTACGACTAACGGTTTATAGCTTCACTTGGTGCGATGGAAAGAAGAATTCCTTGAGGATGTCCATGTAGGTGTCATGGATAGCATTCTGCAACTTGTGGAGAAGCAAAGAAATGGCGAAACAATAAACACTACGGTGGTTAAGAGCATCTCAGACTCCTTCGGGTTACTGGGCATAGACAAGAACGATTCTACGCAGTCCACTCTTGACGTCTACCGGATGTACTTTGAGCTCCCCTTCTTGAATGCGACATCAGCATACTACGTGATTGAGTCTAAGAAGTTGATGGCACGAAATAACGTTGCGGAATACATGAAGAAGGTGCGTAAACACCCGTGCTGTGAGTGATATCATTAGGGGTTAACGTGTTGAAGGCCGAAGACTGGCTAACCGAGGAGCAAACTCGGGCTTTGATGTATCTCCACCCTGACAGCTGCGAACCTCTGGTGAAGACATGCGAGAAAGCTCTTATTCAGAAGCATGCGCCGCGGTTGCGAGAGGAATTCCAGTTTCTACTAGACAATGACCATCAAAGTCTTCAGCGTATGTATAACCTACTCTCCCGCATCCCCGATGGTTTGGGACCCCTGCCCGCCGAGTTTGAAGAGCATGTACGACGGGCTGTCATGCACAAGATAGCAAAGGTGTATGTCGATGCTCTGCTGGAGGTGCGCACTCAGTACCAAGATCTTGTCAATACCACTTTCGAGGGGGAAGCAAAGTTTGTACAATCCTTAGATAATGCCTGCCCGGGAGAGCCTCAAAAGCTTTTGGCAGAACTGTTTGGTCAAGGGCGCCGAGGAGGCAGACCTGGAGAATGAACTCACTATGATTATGATAGTGTTTGGGTATGTGAAAGATAAGGATATTTTCTACAAGTTGCATTCAAGTTGTATTGGAGAAAATCATGAAAATTGAATCGTTGCGTCTAACTGATTAGAGCTTTTTGGCAGGGCTTAGACCGAGTAGGCTAAATGTAGGTAGCTAGTTTATCATCGTTTTCTCGTGCCCAGACTTCTCCCACTCGCAAGCGTTGCACAAATTTTAATTTGTCAATTTAGGCGCGAGAAAATTATCATCGTGCTCTGCGCTTGTTGCCGCTAGTGCTACACCCAACAAAAATCGCTGGTACATTGTATAACCACCGCACAAAATGATATTGCTCCACAATAAGAAACGGAGAGAACACAAGAGAGCTCTAGAAATAAATTAGATACATTCTAATCTTAGGAGGAATAGTCTTCAAGATCTAAAAGTGTGGAGTGGACGCAATAGAAATAGATGTATCTACCAACAACTCCTCGTACGTACTGCAGTACGTACTGCACTTTGCAGTCTGACGGACCTTATCAAGATGTCACAATTGCAGAATTATGGAACTATGGAAACGTGAAGTGATGGAAAGTGACCATCGAACGGTCATTTGGAGCTCCGAAGTATGCTTCCGCTCACTTAACTGTACCCTCCTAAGTACCTTCGATTATACGCTCGATTATACGCTCCCAAGAAGTACTCTGGAGTACAGGTTATCAAGTGCGCTTAGATGCACTCACCGAGTAGTAGGTGCCAGGCAGGGTGTGATGGGCGGGGTGTAGCAGATGGGGTGTGGCGGGTGAGTGTTAACTACCGCTTCCACTCCACCTTTACAACCACCACCTTTAGAGAAACCCCACAGCACCTTATTCTTACGTGTAACTACCTTATCTATCTATATATCGATTTTTTATTCTTGGACTTTGACTTTTTTCATTTGAGATTTGAAGCGGGAATGTTGGCAGTTAGGATCGAAGCTATCTCCTCGTGGGTAGCAGTTCGGCCACGGATCGTGGCCAAACATATTTTCTTATTGACTATGACTACAACATCTACTTGAACTTAAGCATGAACTTAAGTAAGAACTCTGTAAAAGGTGAATGGAAGTCCGCCCAGCAATTCCTCTCGCCCACACAGAGGTGCTTGTCGTAGGTCTTGCAACAAGAGGTGGTGCGAGCTCTCTAGCACCACCGAACTGATGTTAGGTGTATTACTACATCACTCAACTATGATGCAAGGTACAGTGTTATGATATGGGGAAAACTGTGTGTATAAACTTAAGGTACAGAGAGGGGAGGAGAATGACTCAAGATATATACAGGAGAATTCAGCCCCGGTTACCGTGAGCTTTTATGAGGTCTGTAGCACGTCTCAGATCTTATATATGTAACAGTACAGGGCACGCCGGTAGGCACAGAGCATGCTGGTAGGGCATAAGGCATTATGATAGGGCACGGCTTATAAATATCTAGACGAAAAGTCTTTTGCATAGAAATCATTAAGAATTATCCCTTCAACAAGGTTGTTGCATATATAGATCGCCTCCCTTTGTATGGCTTATGGGTTTCAGCTGGACTGATGGAGATTATGATCTCATGATGATGATGGTCGTTCCGGACTCAGCTAGAGATGACAGCTGAGTGCGCATCCATGTGTACAAGGCATGCTCTGAATGCTTTATATAAGATCACACAAACTCCCGTAGTTTAGAATATACAAGCTTCTCTAGCATTCACTATTTCAATAAAGATTGTAGGATGGTCCACCGAGTGCTTTATCATTACCAAAAATAAAGTCCTCAACGCAGAGACCCGTGCAATAACTTAGTAGTTGATTTGCTTCCCGCTCCAGCCCCGCAAGCTTATTATGTACTCAGCTACAAATTAATCAATCAACCAAAAGAAAGAAAATAATAATGCCTAGCCCGTTTGTTTGTTTATAATCATATTATATTTATTCTAACCCATTCGTGGAGTCGCCCCATCCATGGACGGGCAGTACCAGCCATGGAAAGGGCGGTTCCACGAATGTTATTACCATTCATGGACCCATGAATGGGTCAAGTAAAAATAAGTTATGCAAATTAAATCCATGCCACCAAGAGGACTATTGAGAGCCAGCAATTTAATTACTGGTAAAGTTAGCTGAGTAAAATAATCACAGATAAAGTCAGTAAAATAGCAAAGTGAAGCCAACTGACTTGTAAAACAAGATAAGCAAATGGACTTAAAAAAGTACAAGAGATATATAGAAGCAAATTGAAGCAAACTGACTGGTAAAAGAAATATATGGCAGCAAAGTAAATGAAACAAATGGACTTGTAAGATATATAGCAGTGTAGCATAGCCAGTAGACTTGTAAATGAGATACTGGCAGCAAAGCAAAGCAAATTGACAAAAAAATAGAGATATATAGAAGCGCAGCGAAGCTAGTAGACTTATAAATAAGATATATGGCAGTGAAGCGAAGCAAATAGGCTTATAAAAAAAATAGAGATATGTAGAAGCAAAGCTATTTTTTAATTTGCATATCTTATTTTCACCTGTCCTATTTATGGGTTCATGAATGGTGGTACCATTCGTGAAACCACCCTGTCCATAGATGGTACTGCCCGTCCATGGATAAGCAGCTACCACAAATAAGTCACAACATATTCAACCGCTTGCGGCCATGACATACATATTCCTCCTTTCCATACCGCTTCTTAATTCACAAAGGAAAAAAGCAAAGTCGCGATCCCCATCAAACTCCTAACAAAAGAAACCGCCAAAACAACATCAACTTTTCACCCCCCCAGGACTCTACTCATCCTCTGAACTCTCCGCCTCCTCCTCCGTTCCGCTAGCCCTGCCTACATCCGTAAAGAATAAAACGTCATGCCTAACCCGTAATAGCTATAGCCCTCATGAGGTAGTCAAAATGGAAGGTTCAGAAACTCCAAATCATGATCAACAGTCATCCACCCCGAATTACTTAAGCTAAAAACGAAAATACGAGCTTGTTTAAGCAACCCGCAGAATATCGATAACATCTGCACTTCCAATTACTTCGTAGAGGGAATAACAATTTGTTGGGGTCAAGTAGGAATATCTGCAGTTGTTCGAAATGAAAATATGAAAATTCTTCAGTTAAAGGAGGAAGCGGTAATTGCCCTGAGCCAAGAGCACTGGCCCGAGAACGAAGGAGTTCTAGAAACCGTTCGATCTGCAAGGTTGATGGGGAGCTGGGGTCAAGGATCAACTTTCCATCCGTTATGGCCCGCGCGTATGCAGTGAGTAAAGTTGTTGGATATTGTATGAGCCGCTCTTCGTGCGGTAAGTGTCGACGGTTGCCTGAGTGTGCGAAGCGTGATAATGAGTCGATGGGAAGTTTATGTTCGAAATCGAGGCTTACTCCCGCAGCATCTTGAAGTGAGACAATTGCGCGGATGTGCTCCAACACGAATTCAAACGCAGCTGCTTGCTGTAGCTCTTCCAGATACACAATGGGCAGTGATGCAAACACAGGTAACCGGACCTGCACTTGATTGACCTGTGAAAGGAGACTAGTATTAGTCATATCGAATGCATCATGGTAAATTTGTATCGTCAGTTCTGTGAAGAATAGTGGCTGCACTGCTCGCTCCAGCTGCATGTGAAGCTCCTCGATTTCACCCTGGTACGTAGGTAAATTCGTAATATGTTTTCTAATCATCTGGTCGTACTCAGTATTGAACCCAAGCAATCGAGCTTGTGCATGGGTGAGGCGAAGCATCTGGTTTTTGAGGGGCTCTAATTCTTCAACCAGATTCATAATAGATAGGCGCCATGTATCCTCATCGGGCTCCGAGATTGCTTCGGCAAGAATCGTGATAATTTCAAGTGCGCGATCTAGTCGTTCTCTCTGAACCTTGCAGGGCGAATTCCCTTCTTGTTCAAGCAAGTATCTCACGATGTGGCGAGCTTCCTGTATCGTTGTTCGATTACTGGGAAATCGAATACAAATGTCGGCTCCAGCGTCGATCAGTGCTTTGACGGCGACGGCGTTTTGAGTTGCGATGGCAAGTTCGAGTGGCACCGGAGACCAGTCGTCAGCCGCATGAGCGTGACAGTTAATTTGCTCTGGTTTATCAAATCTGGCGAGCAGCAGATTTATTGCCTCCCGCGAACGAATGTCATAGACTTGCCGATTGGCTGCCATATGCAGAGCCGTAAATCCGTTCTGGGGATGAACAACGAACGTCGGAACCGGATAAGGTGCTCGAAGTGAGAGTATGAATCTGAGTAATATGGCTTTAGTCCTGACTTCGTCTGGGAGAGCATCGGTCTGTCTGATCATCACTTACTCTATCGATTTGACCCAATCATCAAGTTGGCTTGCATAATCGTCGTTGAGCATGCTCCCGAGCAATGTGAATCCCCCCTTCCCAATCCTATTTGGACTGGCACCTTTTTCCAACAGCAGTTTTGCAAAGCCAAAATCGCAACGACAAACCGCGACTTCCAAGACACTAACACCATTTTTATCCGTAATAGTAGCTGGAATTCCGCGGCTGTGCGAGAGAATTATATTTGGTATCTCCAATTCGTCCATCATTCTTTCACTTGCACAGAAGTGCAAATAACTAGCGTTGGATAGGATGAGTGATTCTTCGCTAATGTCGAGTGATTCACCGTGCTGGACTAGCAATTTGAAAATCTGCGCATCTCTGTTCTTGATAGCGCAGTATAACGGTGTTGCTTGGCGTGATTCTATGATTGCTTTGATATCCCTTTTCCAGAGACCTTTCTCAAGCATGAAGCGTACAGCCTCCTCATTACCAGCTATAATAGCATAATTCAGGGCGGAGTCCCAACGGCCAAATGCATATATCTCGACGTCCAGGAAGCCGTAGTCCAAAAGCAACTGCAACGTGGATTCAAGCGCCCACTTCCACTTCTCTCTGTGTATACATAAGCGTACTGTATGACTGGTCATCTGCAATGCTTCACCGGCCACGATATCTGTTTTCATTGTGTTACGCCATAGTGCCCCAATTTCTTTCGTGTCCGGGAACTGGTTCTGATGCTCTCTATCTCCTTCTGAGAAGAACCGCCCCATAGCGTCTGAAAGTTGTGACAGCAAATACTTCAGAATGGCTGGCAAATGAAGCTCTGCGGCAAGTTGCAGCAGTGGAGGAAACAGGAATTTCACAATAACAGGCGGAGGGTATTCTTCCATCACCATCTGGACCAGTGTCTTGAGGACTACGAGATTTTCATATCCGATAGCGTGAAGCAATGCGCTGCCACGGACTTTTGAATCGTAAAAATATGACGTCTTAACAAGTGGTGCTGGTGCTTGGTCCGACCCATAAAGCCAGAACCATTCCAATGAAGCGCCACGGTCACGAAGACGTCTCGCCATGAATGGTATCACTTCTTCCGGCAATGAAGTCAGCCAGTAGAGAGCATTCTCGCCATCAGGCCGTCCAATTGATGCGTCAGCCCCCTGGTCGAGTAGATAGCCTAAGATGTCGTATTCGTTCCATCGGACTGCCAGAAGTAACGGGGTTTCCGATGATTCGTTAACCGCATTGACGTTGGCATTCAGCTCCTCAACAAGATATTTAACGACATCCAGCATTCCGTGAAGCACAGCACCATGCAAAAGGGTATTACCGTGGCCAATTGTGATATCTATTGGTTGTGTTGTTGGATAGCTGTTCCGAGACCAAGCCCGTAAACTCTCATGTGAAACAAAATTCTCCAAAAATTTCCGATCCACGTGCACTCCGTGTGGCCCCGGATAAAGCCTCATGCAAGATGTACCAAGTACTCTTGCCGTAAAGGAGCTTCCTTTGATACCTTGGAGTGTCATCCTTATCAACTGTTGTAGGCTCACCTCGGGAACCTGTACATCGAGGGCAGGCGCTATGAGTACCATCGTTGCCAGAGAAATCCAGAATTCTCCGTTCTCAGGTTTACCTGCTTCGTAAAGAACCAGCAGTGCGCCTCGTGGGTCTTTTTTGCATCCAATGCCGAGAAGGCGGAACTGAAACCGGTACCATGATATAGCATCGCGAAGGGCTTGATGGGTGTCATGTCCGTTGGAAGGTGGAGGAATTGAGTGGTGGACGGTTTCGAGAGCACCGAAGATTTCTCGCTGCACAATAAAGTGGAACCGTCTAACGAAATGCAAGTTTAAATCAAGCTAAGAAGTCAATGTGAGTGGACAACGGGTCGCGATATCAAGTGGAGGTCTTACATGCCTCAAATCGAGGTTCGGAGGCTTGATAATCGACATTGTGACATTCAGTGGTCTTCTAGTTGCATTGTTAGTAGGTGACTAGAGTTGTGGCATTAATTGGGACTACTTGCTGTGTCTCGCCGTTGCCGTGTTGAAGTAGCGTAAGAATGCGCTTTAGGTCCCTTTTCTCCGGTCTCTGAGATAGACTATGTCGGAAAATTTCTGCGAGTAGAGAACATTCCAGTTCATCATAGCCAATTGTTTCCTTCAAAATTCTAGCCGGAATAACCTCCGGTAGAATAGGACTCGAGAGAACACCCGCAATATGTTCCAGCCTGGCATGTTTTTCAAGAGGAAGGTCAAATTCCGAGAACGGATCCCCGAACTTCAGGATGTTCCATATCAGTAGACCGAACGAAAAGATGTCTGTAAGGTAAAGACGGTCCCTTCGAATTAGCTCTTTTGCTTCCGGTGCATGCCACGGAGGCGTATAGCCCGGGAGTCGCATCAGGTGATCCCCAGAACTGTCTATGGTCGATGTGACCAGTATTGAGCACCCGAAGTCGCAAATTTTAGCCGTGTAGCGCTTGTCGGGGTGATCGAAGATTAGTATATTTCTCGGCTTTATGTCCCCATGGACAATACCACAGGAATGAATGGTCTGAAGGGCGTCGGCAATCTCGGCACATAAACCCTTGCGTATCCTATAGTCCACTTTTACACCCGAAGCCTCGAAATCAATCAGATTCCCATTAATAGCGTATTCCAGCTCTAAAGCTGGTGAAATTTCTATAGGATCGACCGATACAAGAACCCACCCAATGTTTTCCAAGTTAATGATATTTTTGTGCTCTCGAATTGCGGCATGGCTTAAAATGTGTGTTTCTTGCAACAGATCTTTAAGGTACTCCTGGTTGTTGGATAAACTTTGCCGGGGAATCTTCAGCACGTATTCTCCACGACCATGCGATGTGGACAGTTGATTCCTCCACCAATCTTTCTTGACTGTGAACGAAAGCCCACTTGCAAGGGTACCAGAATGTTGAATCGGTACAACAAACTCAGAGACACGGGTTTTCTTGAGATTTGGGATAAAGTGGACCAAAGTAATAAGCGCAAGTGCAAGCCCTAGTTGGGGAGAAAAAGCAGCAGCTGGTTGGCCATCTGGCTGTGATTCCCGAGGTTCAGTGTCGTCCTCCAGCAGCCTGGAAGGGAGGAGAGATGTTTCAGTATCCATCAGATGTATTTGCACATTCAAAATGTAACAGCCAAGTGGCCATGAAATGAGAACAGGGAAAAGGAAGAGGGAGGTCGTGGCCAAATAATGTGGTAGAGGCAGTTATTCGATGAGGGCTAGAAAGAACGCCAGACGGACGCTCTGCTCCACTCCATGTATATTGCAAACGCCCCGCAGCATTAAAATAAGCACTAAGTACCGTTCATACCAAAACCCGCTAAGAATATATCAAATCCGTACATATATGAGTTAATATTACCACGCTAACCTTATTAGAGTAAGCGAATAGATTTCTTAGGTTTAGACTCTTCCGTAGTTTATATTTAGGTTCTGCAATTTGATTCGCTATTGAATTACCGGCGCATGCAAGATTACAACCAGTACATATGCTTTCCCCACTTCCTCATCCCTCAACCACAATACCGAGAGGAAAAGCTTCCTCAAGTAGGGCTCGCTAATTTTCAAGTGCAATCTAAGTTGTCCAAAACACTGCTTTCCACGATCTAATTCATTTTACCGATTTTTCGCTCTAAACTTCCTCGTCGAGGCCCTTCTCCCCCATGGATGGATTATCCGGAATAGCAACCGCCACTCAACTCTTTACTTCCATTCTCCAGACTTACAGATTCCTGATTACCGCTCGAGGACTTTCTCATGATGCGCCCAAAACCTTCTGGAAGTTGCGCATTCAGAAAATAAGGCTATCGGTCTGGGGACGGTACTGGGGATTGGAACAAGGACGATTGGACGAGTCGCTCAAGAAAGAGGGCATTCTGGAAGATGTCGAGGGAATATTATCACAAATGCAAGATTTGTTCAAGGATACGGAGAAGCTAGAAAAGAGGTACGGCCTACGGCAGGAAGGTCAGGAGAATGACAGCCCGGATACGACCCTGACCGGGTCATCCCGTTCGTCCGTTCTCAATGACGACAGACTGAAATGGACTTCCAAATTGCGCTGGGCATTCACTGACAAGGACAATTTCGAAACCTTGGTTACCGACCTTAAGGATTTCAACGATGGACTGTACAGCCTGCTTCGGCTTGGAGAGTTTGAATCCATCGATGTCCTCACTCAATCCGAAGTTCTCCGAGCGCCAAGCGAAGTTACCGCAGTCGAGCACATGCAGGACGCGTGTCTGGAACTCCTAGAAGCGAGCAAAAGTGCAACAAAATATCGTCCTTCGGGGTTGCAAGGGCATACATACAGCAACTTGCTCCTGGGAGCAGCGACCAAGCGGTTACTCATAATGCAATCCCGACAAGTCATCCCGCCTCTCGGTATCTACACTACTTCCTTCAATGGTCGTTCCAACCAGTTGCGTCCATATTCCCAAGTCACAGAGTACCTAAGAGCCTCGCCCTCCAACAAGCCTACTCTAGCCAGTTACAACCATTCCCCTGTACTTATCGAGTGGAAAGAGTATGAGAGAGACAGTGTCTATCAATATTTAATCGCTCGCCGAGTCGATAACCTCGTCCAGCTGCTCTCCAAAAGCAATCCAAAACCGGCTGACTTTCACTTCCTCGAATGTCTTGGTTACTTTGAAGACGTCAATTTCCATCGCTACGGCTACCTCTTCGAGATACCGCCAAACATGGCTCCCATCCAGCCAGTTTCATTGCACGACCTTCTCATGCGAGGTAAAAATGCTGTGTTACCGGACCTTGGTGACCGCTTTGCCATTGCGCAGGCTCTGGCCACCTCCGTTATCCGCCTGCATGATTGTGGCTGGGTCCACGCGGCACTACGATCATCCAACGTCATATTCTTCCACTTTCAGCAGACGGGAAATCTGGTGTTGCACGATCCTCGAATAGTGGGTCATACATACTCACGCTTTAGCGATCCAGAGGAGAGCACAATCGAGTACTCGCAAAATAATCTGGCACATAACCTTTATCGCCATCCGGAAGCCATACGCTCCTCCTCTGGAACCACCAATGCGCGCTTTGCCCAGATTCACGACCTCTATTCTCTCGGTATCATCCTGTTGGAAATAGGCCTTTGGGATCAGGTTGGAGCTATGTGGAAGGAAAAGTACACAATAAAGCAGTTTAGGGAGAAGTTGTTGAAGGCTTACGTCCCCAGATTGGGTCACAAGATGGGTGCAATCTATCGAGACGTCGTGCATGACCTTCTAAGTTCGACCGTATCGCCGCAACATCACTACGCTGGCATGGATGGGGTTCATGAACTAAGTTCTCCTATGTTTGGTGGTACCGGTTCCGGCTTTGCCGCAATGGAGGGGACTGAAATGCCGGGGAACGAGTGGGTTAAGGTCATCTTCAGGTTACTACACTGCAAGGCGTGAGCTTGCTTCCTTCTGTGCAGCGTATGTGAAGCGTTGGAGTTGCGGTTGCGATTGTGGTTTAAATTCTGAGTTTTGGTATGGTTTGGCAGCTATGGATGGGATCGAGGGAGATGTGCTACACCGTCATACACTTGGATCAGATTCCAATGTGCTATACATATTCTGGAGCGTCTTCTTGTTTTCTCTCTTTGTAGGTAGCGGGTGCAATCAGTGCGCGATTCTTTCTTTTATTATATTTATAATTAATGCACTATCTACCAACTTCTCAGCAGCTGTAGGTACTTCTTTGTGACCGAAGTAATATAACCAAGTTAGGAGAGCATACAGGAATCACTAGTACTGAGGTAGAAGAATTCAACTTTACCGTTACCCTCAAAGAATAATAGGTAGTTCTTGATAATACTTTCCTTTCGATCGTTTGTTGCTCCTATCTCTGAGTCGTATTCATTCATGATATGTCACTCACTCACGTGTCCCTCTGAACTATTGCATATACAGGTCTCAGACGGAGGTGTCTCGTATGGTCGGAGACGGAGATGTCTTGTATGGCCGGAGACGGAGATGTCTTGTATGGCCGGAGACGGTGATGTCTTGTATGGCCGGAGACGGTGATGTCTCGTATGGCCGGAGATGACTGTTGACTCTGGTACGAGCTGATGGCATTCAGCCGTACTTGTACTTTCATATATATATTGGCCTTGTGGCCCGCTTAGATAGAATACAATTAAGCTTCTCTATCATCACTATTTCAACATGAACGGTGAGTCTCTCCAAGTTCTTTCTTCGGATTCCTTGCTTCATCATAACACAGCATATTCCTGCCTTCACCGCCTTCTATCTCTTTCTACCGGCTCTCCACTATTCGCGGCGGCTGACTGTATCAGATCTACCCCGCCCCCTGGTTCAACACACTCCTCTGAGCAATGCAGAAACTACCTTCACCGATGAGAACCCCCTGCCGTCCATCAACACCGACTCCGTTATTCGCCCCCCACTCCCGAGTGAACTCTTCATCAGAGCGTGTGTACGAGAACCTTGTCACGCGGCAGATCTTGGTTTTGCTCTGCTGCGCTCGGTGAGCTTCTTCCTGCAACCTAGGTACCTGCTATGACATACACTGACCTTCGATGGGTATTCCCTCTGTGGTGGTGACACTGTTGATTGACGTGACACTGTTTCTTGATATGGTATCAAAGACGTTGAACACTATTGTTGCCGGAATAAAAACAAGAGGTAGAACTTGTCCAAAGCTCCACGATGACTCCAATCCATCCACTAGATCGTGATTAGATTTCTTTAGGTCACTAATGTAGAATGTATCCCAACTTGCTCATCCGAGATAGGCCAACACCACCGTCCAATGCTCCGTATCACGACCAGCCCACAAGGAAACATATCGGACCAGGCATCACCAGAGGGTCTTGCATGCAAATCGCAGACATGTCGCTGATACAATAAAAGTTTTACGCAACCACCACAGGTTTGGCCCGATGCTGTCAAGCTGGTGTCCAATAATGGTAACCGTCCGACTATAGCTCCTGCCCAGGTCCTTTAGTTTCCTGTCATGATATTCTGGAAATTCCTCTTCCAGCCATTTTCTGGTTCTAGGCCAGAGGGTTAGGAGTAGATAGTTTGCGTAGATGGCTAGACCGACAATCCAAACCCATTCTTGGGTACTATTAGATGAATGGGGGGAGACTCGTACCGACTCCGACTCAGAATTATTGCACCAGTTTGAAAGGACCGTAAATGCGCCCTGCTCCCGGAAGACACATAAAAACCCCGGCAACGAATTATTGTATCTCTCCAAAATTCCAAAAATGGCGGCAGCCGAAGCAACGAGGCAAGTGAACCGTGCTGTGATAATGAACAATGCGAGGACCTTCCGGCAATATTTTAGCTCTCAACTACCAGTTTTTCGTTTAATGGCATGAATGGCTTACTCCCCACCAAGCGATGTCTGGGTCACCTCTGAAAGTCGCGTTGCAGTGGAAGTTCACAGGATAGGAACTGTTTATGTAAACGACAGTCCCGTTTTCATAGACGTACCGCCGGGGATCATGAAATGACGATGGGTCCGTACTCCAGGACATTTCCGCGGGTTCTTTTGGAAGAAAGAAAATATGTGGGGTGCTGAGGACAATGAGAGGGGATGGAATTGGGTTCGGATGCGATTGCTGTAGCGTTCTGTGGATGGCTGAAGGGCTCTTTTACGGTAGCTCTTTTATGTTCCTGAAAGATTAGATTTGTGTGGCAGCCTGTCTAAATGGCAACAAGTAATCCAGATTCTGCGTATGGGATATAACAGACTTTATCAAGATGCCACAACTGCAGAACTATGGAGCTGTGCAAAACGTCAGCCACCATTCACGAGTGATTGTCTATGAGCGCCCGCTGCTCGGGCCCATGCTAGACACATTCGGGTACGGCTTCGTTGTAGCTAGCCCCGCTACCATTTATAATCGGTACTTAAGTGCTTGACCGATGCGACATCGGCCGATAACTCCATGACCTGCATATGCGGGCCTGGGATCATCCGCAGAGCCGTATCACATGTTTACTGATGTTGTCAGCTTCAATACCGTAAACCCTGGGTGCATCCGGTTTATTTGTCCATCTTCTGTGTCGGGTGGCTTCCATATAACTTCCCAACTCTCAGGACGAATAAAAGACCGCCATTGGGGTTGTATATGCCACCTGCGGCGTTACAAACAAAACCGGATACACCCAGATTTTACGTACCTACGCGACGTCATTCTCGTTTAGTAACCGTCGCTTACCCCGCCCATGATTAGTATGTACCTCCTTCAAATATCAACGCCTCCTCTCCCACCTTCTTCCTTCAACCACCATGGCCGACTCCACCCCTCCAACCACCACTGCCACCAGCGGCATCGTCCCAATCGTCGACTTCTCCCCCTTCCTCCATGGCACCACCGCTAACCGCCTCCGCACCGGTACCGCAATCTTCACCGCCTTCCGCGACGTCGGCTTCGTCTACCTCACTAACCACGGCATCCCGTCAGACACGATCACCCAAGCCTTCTCCATGGTCTGTTCCCTCCCACCCCTTAACACCCATCTAACCCCCGCAGAGCCGTGCCTTCTTCGACCTCCCCCTCCCTTCCAAACAACTTGCCCCCCACCCTCCCTCCGCCTTCCACCACCGTGGCTACTCCTCCCTCGGCCTCGAAAAGGTCTCCCTCTACCCCGACTCCACCTCCGCACCCACCTTCGAAGCAAAAGAATCCTTCGACATTGGTCGCGAACAAGATTCATTGACGCCCAACATCTGGCCGCCCGAAGACATCCTGCCTGGGTTCCGAGACACTAACGTCGCGGTGTTTCACACACTGCAAAAGACGGCAATAGAAATCCTCCATGCGCTAGCACTGGGGCTGGGGCTGGAGGAACGCTTCTTCGACGCCTATCATTCCGCCACTGAACCATGTCATCAGTTGCGACTCCTCCACTATCCCGCCATCGAGGAGTCTGTGTTGCGTGATGGGAGCACGGCCAGGATCGTGGCGCATACGGATAAAGGAACTATCACTCTGTTGCTACAAGAAGATGATGGGGTTGCCGGATTAGAGGTTGGCGATGCTTCCGGGGGTTTCGTGGCGGCACCGGTGGTGCCCGGTTCGGTGCTGGTGAATATCGGGGATTTGCTGCAGATGTGGAGTAATGATGTGCTAAAGAGTACGAGGCATAGGGTTGTTGCGCCGAGAGAAGAGCAGGGGGGGATGGTGGGACGGAGGTTTTCGATTCCCTACTTTGTGGCGGTGGATAGGGACGTTGTGGTGGAGTGTTTGGACGGCTGTTGGGGGGAGGGGAGGGAGAAGAAGTATGAAAAGGTCAAGGCGTGGGATTATATTGCAAAAGCCATGAGTCCGAGTTATTAGAGGCTGTTATGGAGGGTAAGGGGTGAAGTGTTTAGTACTGGATTCGGAACGCAATTGCGATCGTTTAGCGGTGGTCAAACTGAGACCCGCAGTGGATTCTACATATCGAGCGCTCCAGCTCCTCTCACTCTCCACGTTCCATTGCTACTGTAAATGTGAAGCAAAAATGATGTCCCTCGGGCGCAGGTGTAGTTAGGGTTCCCGAGATCAGACCTTAATCCATACCGCAAGTTTTTCCTCAAGGAGCGTGTTGTCTTCATTCGCCGTCAGTGAGATGTGATTTGTTCTATTCACATAATCTCGAGATCTTCACTCTTGTAACCTTAATAAATATCTTGAGAAAATTACATTCGTTAGTATACGCAACATTCTAGTCCGGGTATGTCCATCGCAACCTGTACTTGTACGGGTGGGCGGAGTTGGTCATAAAAATCAGCCCCCATTGACTCAGTAGGATGTTGTGAAGCATGCCGTCACTTCAAATGCAAATGGTAAGATACTACTCTATGAGAAGCAAACTGTTTGCGTGAAGATGGGAAGGAGGCACCTGATCTCGTGTCATTAGCCCGCCAATACGCGTCTCCCCAGCAAAAGCAAAAACGCGTGAATCATTGAGTTGACAGGGATATGATGATTCACAATCTGTGGGCTGTGTGAGGGATCTTGATCAAGATTTGTCTGGTTGGTCGATTAGTTGCGTTGAGTCATGACGATCTATGCTTAATGTTTGCCGTTATGGTTGTTGGCGCATACACAAATACGGATACGAACATTAATGCAGACGCCACCATGGGGGTATCTTTCATGGTTACGACTGAGAGAGTGTTAGTATTGAACACAGCAAACAGAAGTTGTAGATAGCAAGAATCAACATTATAAAACATCGTCTTCTCTCCTCCGAAGCTCCCTCAAATCCACCAAACCATCCATCCGCACATTACAGACTCTCAATCCTTTCATACCTCCCTCCAGCAATCATGAGCAAAATCACCCCCGTCCTCTGGTTCCCTGGCCAACTTGAAGAAGCAATCACCTACTACAGTTCCATCTTCCAATCCAGCTCCACCGTCGACCTCCTCCGCGACCCCGAAGGAAAGGTCTCCTTCGCCACCTTCACCCTCCAGGGACAACAATTCATGGGTCTCAACGGGCCCGATATGTTCCCATTTACGGAAGCGGTATCGTTCTTTGTCAACTGTGTGGACCAGAAAGAAGTCGATTACTACTGGGACCGTCTTGTTGAGGGCGGGAAGACGCAGGAATGTGGGTGGTTGAAGGATAAATATGGGCTCTCATGGCAGATCATTCCTGAGGTGCTGTTGAAGTATTTAAAGGATCCGGATGCGGAGAAGAGAAAGAGGGTTCATGAGGCGATGATGAAGATGGTGAAAATTGATGTGGAGGGGTTGGAGGTGGCGTATAAGGGATAGGGTAGGTTCCTACTCTACGGCATCTCTTCGAGTGGCATATGGTGATTGCTAAGAAGTCGAGCAGGTGAAATGGTGGAGGCTTCGTGTAGGAAGAAATGTTGGATATCGATTTAGGATGATTGTTTTGTTTTAATCATTCTGCATTCACTCTGGATTTAGGATGATTGCAGCGGAGGGGTTTCGCATGCCATTCAGCGGTATAATCGATGATGTATTCAATCGCTTGCGAAGAGACGTCATGTATCGGTGATATCTTGTGCAACAGCCCTAACTCATCATGCCACCTCCGAGCAGAAAGATAACTCTGCATCACACCAATGCAAAACTTGCGATATTTCAACAAAAAATACTTTCACACTCTGTAATAGTAAGGATAATAATAGGTCCTATCCAGCCCCATGATATAACCATTACTCGTCTGTCATATACCTCGTCCGTGGACTAGCCTGCCCGCCACTTATTATCTGGGGCGAAGAGTTAGTAGCCTCAGAACTATCATGCCCTCGAATATGCATAGCTTACCGTATTCTGACTTTCGGCTTTTGAAGAGATCAAAGCAACGTACATCGGTTCGTCGGGTTTCCAAATATTGTCGAAGGATCGGCTGCGAACAAAGACGATTATTACCGATGTAACTAGTACTAAATGGAGAATCATAAATCCGACGACGAGGCCAAATCCCAACCACCTACGCGGAGCCTGTCCACTAACAAAGTCCTTAATCGTGCCTGCTGCCACCTTCTCGAAACGTGGCATATTTTGGTAGTAAGTATCGGCGTGGAGGATGCTAGTGACTGCTTCAAGGGCTAACCCGATCCTGCCGGTGTCGATGAGAGTGTTGTTGAATATATCAAGAAGTGCGAGATTCAGTTGCTTGTCTATATCACCGCATGTCGATCTCCCATATTTATCTACGGAAAGAGCCGTGTGGTGGGGCCCTATACACCAAACCCAGACAGGCACATAATTCAGCCCGTTGCCATAGATCCCAGTTACACCATCTAATATATATACACATGCTTTGTCGGCTCGAAGCATTCTCATTGGCTGACTTGTGGTACATACCTCTAAGAAGGATTTTTATTGGCTGACAACCCACAGCTTCAATCATTTCGATGGCTTGGCATACCCCATCAAATATCCTCAAATATCCACTCCCAATTAAGTATTTGAGTTCAACTCTGATCAG
>Ga0307515_10004151_pt1 | contig 30159 bp, 3 predicted proteins | sample 17_EM_MG_FD_194513 | JGI IMG/M metagenome (GOLD analysis project Ga0307515, IMG submission 194513) | Populus trichocarpa ectomycorrhiza microbial communities from riparian zone in the Pacific Northwest, United States - 17_EM | ecosystem: Host-associated > Plants > Roots > Unclassified | place... | reverse complement strand
TATGTTGGCGACTAGGTATAGCTAAATATACATAATATCTCTACGCAGAAGCCTATAAAGTTACTTAATTATAAAAACCTTAGCCCCTATCTAATTAAACGAGTTATTAATAGGGGAGCCGTATATAAGCTAGAACTCCTACCTACCCTAGCTACGCACGGGATATAGCCTATATTTTACCTATAGCTACTATACCTCTATTAGCCTAACTCCTTATTAGGGTAGATATAGCTTAAACCCCTACTAGTACTAATCCGAGATAAGAATAAAGATAAGAACTATAAGGAGTGGATTATTAAACGAATTATTAACTCTAAATACTTTAGTAAAGGTAGAGGATAACGGCTCTACTATAGAGCTATATACATAGGATTTAATATAAATTAGCTAGAATGGCAACTATAGGAAGACTTTAAAAATGTAAAGGATCTAATTAGCGACTTTTATTACGTAAACCCACAGAAACCGGGCCTAAGTAGAGATTTTATACCCAATTCTCTATAGGAGCCCTTATAGAGTTAAACCGTTATATATTACTACGTAAGGGCAAATTACCGTTAAATTGCGGTAAAGTGCGATTACGTAACCGGAATATCGTTAAGATGTCTAGGAACTTTGACTAGCGGTTAAAGTTATCTAATTGGTTAGATTTTTAGATGCCAAGCCTTATTATATAACGTTGTTTTAAACCTTTAGCAATACCCCCCTTTCTTCTTTTCTATACCTTAAGTGTCCCTTCTATATATATATAGTAACTACAGCGTCGCCGGAGCTCCGCCTCTATAGGAGGGGGGGTAGTATTATAGAACCCTACCGTAGGGGCCTCTATAGGAGAGCCTCGTGCTCTTATATACACCTCGCGTATAGCTTATATTAGGTACGCGTAGGTATATTACCTCCTTACGCCCTTAATCCTTACGATTAATTGCGTAATATCTTATAGACACTTCGAATACATACGCTTTATAGCTACTGCCTATGTTCCGTAACATTATTATAACTATAGAAACCCTATTTAGAATTATTGGCATATAAACTAATAATATAATTATCTTAGGAGACAATTAATTCTTAGCTCTTAAAGAAGATAAGCTAGTAAAGGTAAATCTTATAGCAAAGCTAAAGGAAAAGCTTAATTTAATAACACTATTACTTTTTAATAGATATATCCTTTCCCTAAACGAGAATTCTATTGCTTTACGCTAGAAGGGTTAAAGTAAGAAGATTAATGTTATTAACGTTAATTCTCTAAAGCAAAGATATATAAAGTAACGCGCTTATAGAGCTTATATTGCTTCTATCTATTAATCTAAAGCTTTATTTAATCTCTTTATTACCGCCTAATACTAGGAACTAACTAAGGATAACGTTTTATACAAGCGAGCGCCGCACACGGCCGAGCGCCGTAGCTCAAAACCCCACCAAAAATTAGAAAATTCATACTTTAATATCTTAACAACCACTAAATAATAAATTCTAATAATTTAGATTTAGACTTTTATATACACTCTATAGCTTCTATTAAAGTTATATAGTAAATAGTTTAGTAGTTTTTAAGATAATAGCAACCTAGCCCTATTTTAGCCTCTAAGATTTAATATCTTAAAAACTATTGAACTATTTACTATATAACTTTAAAAGTCTAAATCTAAATTATTAGAATTTATTATTGAGTGGTTGTTAAGATATTAAAGTATGAATTTTCTAATTTTTGGTGGGGTTTTGAGCTGCGGCGCTCGGCCGTATGCGGCGCTCGCTTGTGTAAAACGTTAACGTTTTTACCCTAAATAATTTTTTTATATATAAATAAACCATCTTAATTAGGGACTACTCTATATGCCTATTAATCTTCCCACCGCTAAGCTCTTTATATTTATTAATAGATTGTTTATAAATAATAAAGATTTTAGCTCCTAGTTAGGATATAAGATTATTATTCTAAATAAATATACTAAAGAGAATAACTTTACGATCTATGGTAATCTTATCTATTAGAGCTTAACTAAGAGTAAGTATATTACTTAAAGCGTTCTAGCGTTAGAGATATATAAAATGGTTAGTGGAGTTAATATAGTAATTGCAATTCGAACTACCCTAAAAATAATTATAGATTAACTTAAACTTCCCGTTATCCCTATAATTATATATACTGACTTATATTCCCTCTATAAGTATTTAGTTAAGCTTAGTACTATAAAGAAAAAGCGCCTTATAATTGACATTATAGCATTTTAATAATCCTATAAACGGCGAAAACTCTTTAAATTTTAATAAATTAATAGTTAAGATAACCTAGTAGATATAATAATAAAGGCAAACCTAAATAAGGCTTTAGGAACATTTATTAATATAAATACTCTATATATACGTGTTAAAGGTTAGGTTAAAAGGGAGTAGGAGTATAATAATCTATAAACCCTAATTCTAACTAGCTAATTAGGATTTTCTATCCCTAAGATAGAAAATTGCTATTAGCTTGCTTATAACTAGCGCTTTAGCGGCTTAATGAGACGTTTACTAATAACTCTTAAACAAGAAAGCACTACGTGCTAAGAGGCAAATTTTAGAATAGTAAGACTTATATTATAATAGCAATAGTAAGTAAAAAGGATTTATATTTATTACGTTAGTTAAGTAGTATTTGTATATAGATGGCAGCTATAAAAGAAGAGTTACTAGTGTTGGGAATAAGGTAAGTAGTTGTTACGTATCGCCGCAGCACTAGCGTAGCGAGGAGTCTTAAGCTCCTCGTCCTTCCTTATTTTAAGAAGAAGTATATTAACTAACATTACTATAACCTACTCAAGTAGTCGTTATCGGTGAGTCACCCTATATAACTAACAATAATATATATAATAAAAGGTATTAAACTTACTAGAGCTTTTACCTCTACTATAATAGCCTATTATTATTTTTTACTTACTAGTGCTAAATATTAGCTATATATATATAGGGAATATATAAAGTAAACTTACCCCTTTTATAGCGGGTAAATAGTATAGGGGACTCTTTATAGTTACCTAGTGAGATTGGGCCTCGCTTTACACATAATTAGCGTATACTAAATATATATAGGTAAATACTAACCCTACGTTTTAAGCTAGTAAAGGAAGTAGATAGGCTAATACGCTGTTTTTTTTATTAGTATACGCCTAGTATAAGCACGTGTTAACCTATAGTTAGTAGAAGACGTTAGGGGTCCATATCTATAAAGTATATATATATATAAGCCAGTAATATAACTAAGTAGTAGTTTTAGTAATATATATATAGGGCTTATATAAAGTTAGACTTTGCTAGTCTTCTAGATATAAAAATAAGAGTTTATTTCTAAATTAGGCAGTAGTTCTAATAGTAGCTATGCTTATTTCTTCTATATACTACCCTTAGGCCTATAAGTACCCTTAAGTTTAAAATTAAACTTAGGGGGAATAAGTATATAGATAGATATATATATATATTAGGGTATAGTATATATATATAGAAACGAAACTAGTGCTTTTACCTTATAATAGAATTGCCTACTAAATTAAGTAGTAAACCCCTAGTCCTAGGCACTATATCTAGTTAGCTTAGGCTAAATATATATTAGGTATAGAGTAAGTATATATAATTAGAGCATAGATGTTTATATACTCTAAAATTCTTAATCTTAAAGGGCTATAGCTATGTATAGTATTAGTACTATATATATAACCTACCCGGGCTTATATAGGTATTTAATATCCCGCTAGCTACTAGAGAAAATAAAACGCTTTAGAGCGCTATATTGTATTAGCGTTATATATATATATAGTATATACTAGGCATATACTTCTCCTCTATAATTAACTTTATAGCCAATATATTAGTAATAGAAGCGTTAGTTACTATATATAGTAAGTATATACCTTTAGTAAACTATATAGTAATATATATAGGCACTGCTGTGCTTATTACAAATATAGCGGCGGTACTATAACTATATTAGTAGAAGATATAAATACTACGTATATACGAAATATACACTTAATTAGGCTATAAAGACCCAGCCGTATATCTACGTATTATTTACTATAGTATTATAGCAATATTTACTATTAATATATACTATATATAAGGTATAAATATATAACCTATACTATAGAGTTAACGGCGGATAAAGTAGAGGCTAGGTTAGGTAGATTTAGTTTATGCTTAATATATATATATAAAGGCGCGCCACAGTAAAATCCGTCTATTTTTAATTGGCTATATACGCGAACTAAGAACGCTAAAGAGACTTACTCCACTATAGTAAATTATATATAAAATAAAGTATTAACTATAAAATTCATTCCCTCCTTTAAACTATATAATAAGGTTATTAATAGCGGCCATTCTTATAACTAAAGCACGTATCCTCTTTTATAGAAACTTCTCCTACTTTACTCTCCACGCGTAATTAGTCCATTTTATTATATATAGGGTATTCCACTGCTATATAATCTCTATTCTTAATAGCATCTATACCCCTTTAATTACGTTTATTTTAGGAGAGTTACTAATATACTTAAGTAGGGGAATGCCTTCTTTTTATAGCCTTTATTACGTTTATTTACTTATATATAAGGGAGTATTATCTTATTAAAAAACGTAAAAAAGCTGGTCGCACTTAGACGTATCTAGATTATAGTATTAAACTATAAGTTCCTTTTAGAACGGTATTAATAATAGCTTAAGGACTTTGTATATATAACGTAGATTATTAACTCTACCGCGAAATAGTCCCTTTTTTATTATATAGTTCTTCTAATAAATATCCTAAAAAGCACGCTTGGTTGGCTACTTCTGCCCTTATATATCCTACTTCCTCTCCTTCTCCCTCTTTTAAGTATTAAAAGCTGCCTAATACTCTACCTTTACTTCTTCCTTATTTATTTAGTCTATCTCTATATTATTTACCTCCTTTTACTTCTCTGTTTCCTTATAATAAATATAATATAGCCTTAGTATAGTTATTATACCGTTAATTAATATAATCTAAATAATATCTGTTCTCTCTAAGTATTTATAAAATATTTTATAGGCTATGCTTAGTAGAGATAATAATAAATGCTGTATTAGAGAAGATAACCTTCCTTTACTCTTCTAACCCCTAATCCTTTCTTAATAATACTACCTTAAGTTATTAAGCTTTCTAAATATCCGTTAAGCTAAGCTTTTTTATTAATTTCGCTCTACAGAGTCCGTAAACACGTAATTTTCTCTTAATTATTCTACGGTAGATATTGAAAAAGCCCTCTTTCTAAGTAACGATATGCTATAGCTTCCGCCTTTAGCTTTTATTTAACGTATAAGCTTCTATTAACTTAATAACCTTATTATCTATAATTTTAGTCTTAGCTTTACTGCCTTCTTTACGCTTAATCTACTCTACTTACTTTTAAATTATCGGTAATAGGAGGCCTTATTTAGCGCAGCGGATCTAAACATTAATAGCGGTATTCTTAATATCTATAGTAGTTTATTTAGCAAGCCCTACTCTACGCGCAGCTTTGGCTTAATAAATATAAAGTAAGTAAGTTATAAAGATAGCCTTATTAACGTCTATAGCGTGCTTTCCTAGAGTAAAAATAGTAAAAATGTAATTAATTAAGGTTGGTAGGGCGAGGAGAGTTTAGTGGGGTTTGCTAGGAAAAATCCTCGCTTAGGCAACCAGTGAAAATAGACGGTTTTCACCGTTGCGCGCGTTCGTACTCTTTATATAGAGCCTTTCTAATACCTACTTATATTATCTTAGACTATTATAGCTAGGGCTGTATATAGTTAGCATATACTATAGGTATACAGCTTTAGATATACATACGCCTTTTGCCTATAATAATTACTATAGCGTATGCTTTTTTTTAATAATTTTTTTTAGGTCCATTGTATTATACTACATATAATACTGCGCATGCAGCCTCTAGGCTATAGCGCTATAGCTCTATATACATGAATCCTTCTTAGGCAGCTTAATATATACTAGTTACTATATCCTAGTAGTTTATAGCTATTTAGTAAAAATACTAGGTTACTAATAACTATTAGGTAATAAGAAAACAATAGAAAAGATTCTAAAAAATAAGAAATCCTAACGCCTATCCCTGTCCTTTTGCAAATTATTTCTGTCCTTAGCGTGTGCTTTATCTACTATAAATATATACCTTATATACGCGTTTTCTATAACTTATCTAATATTATTTAGCCGGGGTTAGGGTTAGGGATTGGGCCTATATACTTTAATTAGTATATACTTAATATAGTAGAAACAATATTCCTCTCTAAAGCCGCAGCAGCAGCGAAACTAGCCCAAAAACTATTTAATAAAGCAATCCGATATCGGAATCCTACTCCCCGCACTAAGAAACCCTATAAAACCACATCTCCCCTATTTATAAAGCATGGGGGACAACGGAGGGGCGTAGGCTCCCCGCTGGAGTTGCGAAAGTCGCGACGTAATAGAGTCGAACTACGAACCAGGTAGGCAACAACGCGAAAAGGACAGCTGCTAGCTTAACTAGTAGTGGCAAAAACTAAAGGAAATACTTAGACAAATTAAAGACAATCTTATAAAAGAGGAGGAAGAAACTCTACGGCACTAAATACTCGCCTCCGTCTAAGAGGTAATACGATAAGTTAAAGCCCTTTTAACGCGCCTAGCCCCCTAGATAACCTAAAAAAAAGAAACTAAGGCCTAGCTTAACCGGATTAAAGCTAGTATTAAGAAAATCTAAAAAAAAACATATAAAGGAGAACCCTTAGGCCCGGGAGCCTCTTTGGTATAGGGCTAAACCTAGGCAGCCGTTACTGCGTAGGCGGCCCGTATAGTAAATATAGTTACAACACTACAGAGAGCAACTATACGCATCCGGCTTAAGGAGCCCAAGGGCCACAAACTAGGGGAGCTCCTTAAGACTATTTAGAAGACAATATTAAGCGTATACGCGGTACGTACCCTTAATAGTAGGGACGTAGATATCTATATCCCCTCCTAAATAATAAAAAACTAAATCCTAAACGGACCAAACGCGCCAGGACTAAAGATACTAAGAAAAAACTACCTCCTAGAAGTACCTGGGGTCCCACTTAAGACCCTAATTAATAGTAAAAGAAATATAGATAACGTAGAATTAACCTAATCTATCTATAAAGCTATAAAGCGCCTTATGCCTGGGATAGCTATTAGCCGAATCCGATGGCTATATAACCCTAAAGCGCAGGCAAAACGCTAGGCAAACCCTAGTAGCACTTAGAGAGAGCCTAAGAAGACTAGAGAAATAGTTATAATTAGTGTCCTAACCTAGGTAATTTAATAAAAAATTATAAAAAGTGGGATAGTTATTAACTCCTAGCTCTTTAAAACTAGGCTATTTAAGAATAGCCTAATTATAAAGTAATACTACCGCTATAACTAATAGGGATATATATAAAGCGTATATAGAAAGTAAATAAAATGCGGGTAATATACGGGACTATATAGCACTACAGATTACCCTAAGGAGAGGGTATCTTATGTTAATTACGGTAAAGCCTATAAAGTATAGTAAAAAAAGGAGTGTAGAACCTTCTAAAGCTACCTTAAGGGTATCTAAATAAAAAAGATAGCCCTTTTAATGCAGTTACTCCGTATATAAGAAGCTATAGAAATAATACACCAATCCCCAATACTAGGAAATTTTATAATTATCACTAATAAGAAAAAAAGATGGGAAATATTATACCTAGGGACCTAAAAACAACCACTTAAACAGGGACTAGGTAAACTATTATTTATTAAAAGAGTAAGTAGAGATAGATTATAAGTAAGGCTCTAGCTTCGCGCTAATAGAGTAATAATAATTACTAGCGAAAATAAAGAGGAACAGGATATAGACATAGATAAGCCTATACCTACTTAAAATAAGTAGGTATATAATTATCTAGTATAACTACAGAAATGCAAACTAAGGGGCGTATCGCCCCTTCTTTAACAACGTTACGCTAGCGGACTATTAGGTCCTTATAGTCTAGGAGCTGGTATATAATAGATATACTAAATTAACTTACTGCCCTAGGAGATTTACGCTTATATATAACGCTCTCCCTATAATAAAGGTCTGCTTTATAATTAGCTAGAATATTAATACCGCGTATTAGAAACGCAGATAGTACGGCCCCTTTATTATAGCTCTATGGCTGCGCCTAAAAGGATTAAAGACTATAATTATTAACGTTTATAACCTACGCGGAGATAGCCCCTAAATTAGGACATAGCCAAAGGTTAAAACGGCTACTAAGGAGGCTAAGGGAGAAATTATACTTCTAGGCGATTTTAATGCCTACTACCTAACGTAGGGTAGAAAATATATAGCTAGTAAAGAGCAGGCGGAACGCCTTTTAGCTAAAACCGATACTAGAGGTTTTATACTTACTACACTAAAAGGAGAACCTATGTAGAAAAGAGGGTAATAGGAGAGTATAATTAACCTTACGTTTATATCACTAGACCTATATAGGAAAGTTAATTTCTGTAATATAGTTAAGGAATAGGCCCTTATAAGAGACTATATACCTATCTACATCTAAATTAATAACATAGGCTGTCCGCTAGCAGAACGCTAGCGCTTTGCCCTTAGGAAGCTAAACTTATAAGACTTCCTCTAAAGCATCTAGGAGCTTAACTAGGCCACATTTAAAGATCCCCTTTATGCCCTCTAGGAAGGGATTAAGTAAGCACTTAAAGAATACTACCTATAAGTACAGCCTAGTAAGTAGGCCTGCTAAGAATAGTTGCAATACGCTATATAGCTACACGCTAGCGCCTACTAGGCGTAATAACAGCTTTAAGCTTATAATAACCCCTAGGACTATTAAAGATATCTAGCACTAAGTAATTAACTATAAAAAGCGACTAGGAGAGTTAGTTGTAATAACTAGAGGTAATTTATCTATAAACTTATTAAGGACTAGATAAAACCTTATAATAAGGGACTCTGGATTCTATTAAAGTAGAGTAGAAAAGCAAGTATAGTAAAGGCGGACCCCCACCTACTAGACCTTAGGAGGTTTACTAAGGACCCCCTAATAGATACAATACTATAAAAGCTAAGATTCTTATAGCTAAGTTCTTCCCTAAAACGAGAATAGTGGACCTAAATAATATTAAGATAGAAGCAATAATGGAATAAAGGGTACTTAATATTAGCCTAATTATTTTAATAGAAGAACTCAGTAAGCTAATTAGGAGCCTTCTAAATAGAAAAGCTTTAGAACTAGACAGTATACTAAATAAGGTTCTTAAAGTAGTTGCCCTGGTTATTATAAAAGACTTAGTAAATATAGCTAGTTACTACTTAGCCAGCGAAACAATACTAGAAAGCCTTAAAGAATCTATAACTATAGTTTTATAAAAGAAGGGAAAAGAAGACTATTCTCTCCCAGGTAGCTATAAACTAATTACTCTTAAAAACACGCTAGTAAAAGTCCTAGAGAAGTATATAGCTAATATTATATCTAAGGCAGCGGAGGAGTATAGGCTACTCCCCTAAAATTAGATGGGAGTAAGGCGTAAGCGATCTATACTATTAGCGGTAGAACTACTTAGCTTTTATATATAGACAGCGTAGCGAACACGCTATGGGTGCGTAGTATTAATGCTAAGCCTAGACCTAGCAGGGGCATTTAATAATGTCTTATATAAAAGGCTTTTATATATCCTAAAAAGAAAGGGCTTTTTTTAAAGTGGCTTATAGATATTATATAAAGCTTCCTAATAGTATATAAGACCTGCATTAAGTTTATAGAATATAAGAGTAACTAGATTTAGACATAGACAGATATCCTCTAGAGGTCTCCCCTATCGCCAATCCTATTTCTCTTCTTTATATTAGAGCTCCTAGAGAAATTCTAGAGCCCTAATAACAACACGCTAGGATTTAGCTTTATAGATAACATAAACCTTATTACCTAAGGGGACTCTATAACAGAGAACTGTTAACGGTTAGAGACCGCTTATAACTACTATATAGCATAGGCAAACTAATACGGCGCGACGTTCGCCCTGGAAAAATACTAGCTTATACACTTTATAAGGCAACGGCGCCACGCCGTCGCAGACCTTATGTTTACCGTACGCATCGCCGGCTGCAAGATAGCTCCCCAGAAAACCAGCATATGGATCCTAGGGATTTAGGTAGACCCTAAGCTCTAGTAGAAAGAATAGGTTAAAAAGGCTGCGAGTAAGGGCTTAGCAGCCTTTAAAGCGATATTAAGGATTACTACGTCCACATAGGGCCCATTAATGCGCCGCTCGCGCCTCCTATATACGGCCACGGTTCGACCAGCGATTCTATATAGCGCCTAAGTATAGGGAGTATAGGATGACGGCGGAACGCTAGCGAAAAGCCTAATTAAACTACTACGGAAGGTTTAGAATAGGTGTCTCCGTAGGATTATAGGGGTATATTAGCGAACACTAATAGCTATAATAGAGAAGGAAGCAGCTATCCCCCTAATACAGCTTTATATAGAAACGACAGCCCTCTAAAGAGCCGCCAAGACGGCTCCTAATAGGGTAGAAAAGGAACTAGTAGAAGCACTTAACGGTATCTAAAAAACACTAGTAAAGCGCTAGCAAAAAACAAGACGGCTACTAGTACTACTAGAAGCGCTTAGAGACCGCGTAAGGGACTATAAAAATGAGATATAGGGCTTCCATATATACTAGAGGGACTGTATAAAGCAGGAAGCCGTAATAAATCCCTATAGGCATAGCCAGCGGAACGCCGGCAGAATGTAGATAGAGCGCCACTAACGTATAGGAGGTCACCAGCACAACTAGTAGGTAACTACCCTTATTGCGAAATAGGCCGACCTAGAATGGCGCTAATAGTAGTAGGTAAAGGCTAAAGACCGTATAGAAACCATATGGAGGACCCTATAGGGTAAACCTATAATACTACTATATAAAGACCTAACAAAAGCAGAGGCTATAGTACTATTTCTTCTTTATATAGAGGTAATAGGGCTTAATGCATAGTTTGTATCTATTGGAGTACTAGTAATTCTACTACGGTGCAAATGCGGCTAAATAAGACAGATAATTTACTATATATTGCTCCAGTATCTACGCTACCAAAGGGTAGACTTTATAGCAAAATGCGCGTCTAAACGCCTTTAGGATGTCTTAAGCAACAAAAAAAGCGCCTAAGCGGCCGCAAAATGGCTAGTATAGTTAGGTGCCTTAACCCAGTTCTAAGATATAGAGGATATAAGTAGATACCAGCCCTTCTAAAGCTTAAAGGATTGGTAGAAGAATATAAATAAAAGGATAAGGGAAGAAGAGGTAGAGTGAGATCGTCCGCAATGCGCGGTTAGTCGGCTTAAGATACAGACCTTTAGATAGGTAGAAGGCGAGCCGCCAGCGCCCCGATATCGGAACGCTGTTATCTCTTTAGCGCGGCTCGCAACCGGGATTTCTCTAAGTTAGAGTTTTTCCTATAGAAGGTATTAGCCTATATAGACCTACTAGGGGGACCGGGACAGGCGGTAAATTAAATTTATTAATTAATTACTTAATATAGTAGTACCTAAAGCCGCTAGGGTTAGTAGCACTAGCTACCTACGCATTATTAAAGTTTATAATTATAAGATTGCTTATAGTAAGCGTAGATAAAGTATATGCTAAAGCGAAATTAAAATATTACTATTACCCTAGCTAGATATTTATTACGGACCTTATATTAGCAGTAATAGCACTACTAAAAAGAGATATAAATGGGTTGGTTAAGATAGTATAGAAGGCGCTAAAACTAGTCAAGCTATAGGGTAAGGGGTAGCTAAGTTATATAGCCAGTTACGTTATAAGCTTAAAATATAGGAATGTAAAAACGTAGGAACGTAACATATTAACATACTAACGTACTAACGTACTTAGAATATTTCTTAGGCGCAGTATTATATATTTAAAGGACTACAATCCCTACCTAGATAGTTCTCTTCTTTATAGTAAATCTTAGAATATAATTAGAGTTAATTTATTAGGCAAGTACTCTACCAGTTATTATTATATTGTTAACTTCTTCTTACCTATATACCTAGCCTATTAATAAGTCTACCGTAGTACCTCCTATAAGGCTTTATTATATATTTACTACCTAGTTATATTATTAATAAGTTAAATAATATGCTACTAAAAGCACTAGCTATAATACCGTTAATAATAGCAACTACTTTAGGATTAGGTAATAACACTAATATAGCAGATACTAACTTATAACTAGTTACGGTTAAACAGCTATAAAAAATAGTTAATTAATTAACAAACAATAATAGGATACTTAAAAAAAAGGATTAATGGGATTAGAGCAGCTAAAGTTAAGCTACTATTAATTAAGCGATTCTTAGGAGAGAAGTTAAAGCTTAAGGGATTCCTTATATAAATATACTTTAAGGTTATATAAGAGGAAACGAAGCCAATAATATCTATAGACTAAATAGCTTACGTAGGATTGTTCCTAATAGGGAGGGCACTTAAGTAGTTTAACCTTTACCTTACGGAGGTACAAGAATATAGTATAGTAACTACTAATTAAGAAGTATAATTTATATTTACTAGCTAGAGCGGGTTTACAGAATAATTAATATAGATATTTAGAGACCTAAAAGTAATAACTATGGTAAAACAAAGGCTTTAAAACCTAGTATAATAAACCTTAGCAATTAAGTATATGATATAGTTTTAAACGTTAGCTATATAAGTTAAATAGAATAATAAGGCGCTTATAGTATAGTATAAACAAGGACTTAAAGTAAAAGTCTAGGATATAATTATGCTAATAGAAGATACGGAAACCTTAAGGGAATTAATTAATTAAGTAATTAAGATTAATAATAGGATCTACTAAAGGGAACAGACTAAGAAAGGTTAAAATAGAGTTCTGTAGTTGTATAAGGCGTAAAGTATATAACAATAGAGTTAAAATTAGAAACTATAGTATAGCGCAGAGCTAATAGACCTAAGTAGTACTAAAGAATCCAGAAAATAAAATAAGAGACTATGGAAACCTAGGGGCTAAGAATTAAATAATTATAGGACTAAGGAGCAGAGGCTAAACTAGGGATCTTAGTAGCAGAAGACGTTTAAGTAGACTCTATAATAAAATAAGTAGTTTAAAAAAAGGAGCTTATATAAATTATAGAAAATAGGGTTATTTCGCTAGAGACTATAGAGGTAGTTAGAGTAACCATATGGTAAAGGGAACTAGACTAGTAGACGGTATATACGTATAGAGGGATAATAGTACACTGCAAGGAATAAGAGAGTGTTTAATTAAGCATTTTGCGTTTTATTATAACAATATATGCCGAATTTATAAGGACGCTAAGTATGGCGTAAGCTACTAGCTATAGAAGCTAAAAATTCTAAAGTTTAGAGAAATTAATAAACTATTATATAAATTGGATATTAAAGATAATAAGTTTAATATAGGTAAAATATTTACTAATAATAGGGTAATAAAGGCGGCTTACTGGGAGCATGTAAACCTTAGAATAGTTATATTAGAAGTAGGAGCTAAAACCGCTATAGAGCAAAAATTAGTAATAGAAATTATAATACTATTAAATATAGTATCCATTGCTTTATAAGACGAAAGGAAAAATATCTAATAAAAAGAATTAAGTAAGTAGATAACTACTAGTGCCAGCTTACCACTTAATAAAGGCAAAAGGCTATAGGTTTAAGATTCTCAAGACAAGATAAAAGACGCTTAAGATTTTTAAGATAAGATAAGATACGCTTAAGGACCTATAACGGACAAAAACCAATAAAGTAAAGTAATAGCTTAGTTTAGAAATATATAAATAAGTACGGGATAGAATTTCCCTAAGGCACAAGATGTTTAAGAATAGATAAATAAGATTTAAGATTTTTAGAACGAGATAAGAATACCGTAAAAGCCTAGTTAGACTAAGGTTAGAGCTTAGCTTAGGAAAGAAGTAAGCTTAGGATTAAAATCCTATAGGACTAAGATTTTAAAACAACAATAAGGACTATTAAAGAAATTAACAATAAAATTAAGAATAAGAAGACTTTAAGGATCTACTTATAAGATAAGATATAAAAGAAACTATAGATGAATTTAGATAGAGAATCTTTATATAGTAGAAATATAAGCTAAAATAAATATTTAGTATACTAGGACATATAAGGAACAGAGCACCTATATAGAGAATTACTAATAGACTAAAGGTGGGAACGCTAAGAGTAAAGTAGTTAGATAAACTAGAATAGGAAGAAGACTTAGAAATTCTAACTAGATTTAAAGAACAATATATAAAAGGCTATTATAATATAGTAATAAGAAGATACTTCCTTACGGATAGGCCGTATAGACTTAAAGAGCTATATAAAAAGTGGTATAGACAGCAATACAACGATAAGTAGGAAGATTTTTATATATAGTTAGATAAACAAGTTATTTAAGATTAACCAATTACGGAGAAAGGTATAAATCACATTAAAGGGGCCTAATTATAATATTAAAAGATTTAGAAGAATAATTCAAGGACTAGAGAAGTAAATAACGCATCTTAGTACCTATAAATAAAATAGTAATATTTAAAATAGTGTAATAAAGGTTTAAACTTAAGAATAAAGATAAACTTAGAGTTAACCTAAAGCACCTAGTATATTATATATTTGTAAAGATTGTATATATAGATAATATATACAATATATATAACAATCTAAAGGAAAAAAAAATCGAAAGTATCCTATAAGAATATATTAGACGCTAGAAAAGCAATAGTATAAAAATATTAAATATATATATAGATAGTATTTAACGGAAGTTTAGGAGATAGAAGACTTAATACTTTAACTAAAAAGATTCCTTACGGAAGAATACTTAGATAAATAGTAGTAGTAGGAATACCTAAAGAATATATGTGTATAGTATATTCAGGATAAAAAAAGAACTAGGTATTAGCTAAAGATTAAGCAGCTAATAATTAGGAAAAGTAAAGGCCTATAAAATTAAAGAGAGCTAGTAGTACAGCCTTAGACCCTTAAAGGAATTTAAGGACAATACCTAAATTTATAAGTTAATTAGCAAGATTAACAGTTTAAAGTATTAATAGATAGTAGAGTAATTAGAAACTATATATTACTAAAAGCAGTTAAAAAAAATAGGATTGCCTTATAAATAGAAGGAATATTTTTACCTATTAGTTATAATTTTAGGAGATCTAATAGCCTATAAAGGAGGTATTATTAATCTTAAAATAGGACCTATTTAGATAACTATTAAAGGGAGACAAATTAAGATATCTTTTAATATCCTATTATTAGGACAGGATAAGGCAGTATTAGGCATGCCATAGTTATAGGAATACAATCCGAAGGTTAATATTAGAGATATATAATAATATAAGATGTAATAATAAACTAAGATAGTATAGTATTAAGTTAAAGCAATATATAAAGAAATTGAGAAAGGGTTAAGTTATATACTAAAGAGATACTATAAGTATAGAGAAAAACTATAGAGCCTAGAAAGTAAAAAGCTATTATAGTATATAGTATAGAACTATAAGATAGAATTAAAACCAGAAATAAGTCTAAAGTTCTTTCTAATTTATAAGCTAACTAAAGAAGAGTTAAAAGCACTTAAAGAATTTGTTTAAAAGAGCCAGTAAAAGGGATATATTAGACTATCGTAGTTATTAGTAGGCTATTTAGTATTATTTATACTAAAGAAGAACGGAAAGCTTAGACTATATATTAACTATAAGTGGTTAAACAGTATTACTAGAAAGGATAGGTATTCTTTACCCTTAATTAGTGAAATTTAAGATAGAATAAGTAACGCGTAAACCTTTATAAAGATAGATTTAAGGTAGATATATTACCAGATTAGGATTAAGGAGGGAAATAAATAGAAAGTAGCTTTTAGGTTAAAAGAAGGACTATATAAACTATTAGTTATGCAATTCGGACTTATAAATATATTAATAATATTCTAAAAGCGCATTAATAGTATATTAGGAGAATACCTTAATAAGTTTATTATAGTATACCTTAACGACATTATTATCTACTTAATAAGTAAGGAAGAATATGGAGAATACGTTAAATAAGTTTTAAAAAGACTATAAGAGGAACAGATACTAGTAGTAATTAAAAAATGCGAGTTTTTTTACTAAAAAGACCAATTTTATCGGATCTATTATTAAACTAGGTTATATTAGTATAGACCTAAAGAAAATTAAAGCTATAGTATATTGGTAAGAATTAGAGAACGTAATATAGTTAAGGTTATTTTTAGGGGTTTGCAACTACTACAGGAGATTTATAAATAATAGGCTTAATTACTACACTACTGCTCCTTATATATAGTATACTAGTCATTGCAGCCTATAAGGCTTATTATACTCCAACGTTCTTAATATAGTATCTCTTATATGTTAATTTAACGCTATTATGGCTGCTATGGGGCAGTAGCTGTTTTGGCCCATATAGATATATAAGTAAGTCCACCTCTACTCCCTTTAAAGATTTAAGGTATATGGTATAGGGTATCTAGAGTCTCACCACTTTAGAGTTAAAAGGATTAGTAGTCCTTTAATACTTTAAACTTTAGTAATTTATTGCCCAAGTTTAACAATCTAATAGCTAATATTACTATAGCCTTTCCCAAACTCTCTGCGGGTATATGCGGAAGGGGGCTTTATAGGTTATTGTATAGTATTAAATATGACTATTTAAGAGATACTACGTTAGGGGTTATGTTTAGAATCGTGGCAGCGATAGCTCTGGCTATCTAGTTATAATTATTAGTAAAGCGTTATATCTATTTTAGCATTTAGCACTTACCTCTAAGTATGGAGTAATGTATTTATCTGTTGTGGTAGTAGCGGGTAAAGTAAAGAAGGGTGTATTAAATGTCTGTGAAGAATACCCTTAGCTTTATATTGCTAGATAGGCTTTTAAATTATCTATATCTTTACTATTAATGCTAGGGGCTATCTATGGTGTAGATATGATTGAGTTTAAGAAGAAAGTTTTAATTAGGGGACTTTATTAGTAAAAGATAATAAAGGCGATTTGGGGCTAGATTTTTAGTGGGGCTGAAATCTTAGTAGGGCTAATTTCTAGTCGGTAGGACCTACGTGATATATTAACGATAAAGCCTAAATATCTAACATGCCTTAGTCCGAGAGGTTAGGCGATATATAAAAGTTAACTATTACTTACTTTAATATTTATTAGTAAGGAGGTTGTGCTATAGGCTGTAGATTAAGATGTCTTTTTTATTTTTATATAAAGACCTACTCCTTCTATTAACCTAAACTTTCCTTACTATTATCTACCTGTAATTTTCTTTATATTTAAGCAACCTTATAAGAATAACTGGTCTTAGTATTACTATAGAGATGGCTTAAAAGGACCCCTAGTTTTAGAGAGATGGACATGCCTATATCCGCGCTTAGGATATAAACTAGGCTTTATTTACCTACTATAATGGTTATAAACTTAAGAAAATTAAGGTAAAAGCTAAGGAATAAATTTTTTTATATAACTTAATAGCTTTATAGATTCTTAATATAATAGCTGTCTGCTATACTTTAGCCCGTTACTAATACCATGGCTAAAAACCCGTCTTTAGGGAATTTATTTACTAAGGGAATTATTACAAAGTTCTTATATTCTTGGGTGTAGTTAAGAAGATAAATAGTGCAAAAGAAATCCTGTAATAGATAGAGCGTAAGATATAAGATAATAGAAATCGTAATATAAGGTATAGTATAGAAGAGGACTAGGATAAAGATGGGGATGCGTATAAAGACATATATAGGGAGAATATAGTTGCCGGGATTGAGGCTTTAGGGATTAATTTAAAGAAGAATGCGTCTCTCCGCTAGCAAGAGCTGTTCCTTCTATAAATAGTATAGTAAAGGCTATTATATAACGTTTTCGCATTTCTATATATAATTATAGCGTGCTAATTTACACCTCCCCCTATGCTACGCAATTATACCTATAGCCGGCCGAGCTAGGCTTCTCTACTTATAATAGGTTAGCCTTCTATATTCTATAAGTATACTTAGTCTTACCCTTTACTAATCTTTTTATACCTATGGTAAGGCTAGAATAGGCGTCTTTTTGTGTTTATACCGTCTAGTAAGTCGCATTTAGGCCTGCCTTTATACATTCCATACCATTTATAGCCTAATTTAAATCTACGCACTTCCTCGTTGCTCTAGTAAGAACTGCTACGCAGTTTAACCTTGCTAATACGCATACACTGCCTTTACTAGGGTTTTACTAATTAATATATAAATAAACCTCTAAGACCTTTAAAGACCTCTAAAGACCTCCTCTAAAGACTAGCAATAACTTACCCATTAAAGCAGGCAGTACGTAACCTACCCCTTTTGTATCTTTAGTAATCTAATTGCTACTTTTAGGTACCTATTATTGTAGTAGATATATCTAATATAGGCCGAGGGTCGGCCTATTGGGTTCCGAAGTTAGGGAAAAAGATTTTTAAGGAGGATAGAAAACGAGTTATTACCTTTATTGGATAGAATGAAGGCAAATTATACAAAGTAAAGGTAAGTAATTGCCTATATTATAAGCGAGCAGGTCCCTAAAATCTTAAAGCTTTATAAAATTATTGGCATTCTATATATTCTACCCAATATTTGCTAGGCTACGATTCCTATACGTAATATAATTATTAAAATATCTTTAGCCGTACCGGGCTACCGTGGTGGTATATTAGCTATAATGGCACTTAATTATAATGGAGAAGTGATAATATCTAATTACCTTTCTGGCGATATATAGTTTATGAAAGGTAAAAAGGAAGCTTTAGAGCAATTAAATAAAGAGGTTAAGGAACTTAATAAAGCTAACTGGGCTACTAAGCCCTCCCTTATGGTTTAATTAGTGTCCTAGGCTCTGCTAATGCTTACAGTAGCTATAGTACTTCCGTAGAGGAAATAATTTAAGTTTATATAGAGGAACCACGCTGCTTAAATTGCTTAATTTTATTTAGAGAATATAAGATCTTATACGGCTTATATAATGGTCTAGCGATTTGCTATTATTCTATAACTAAGCCTAAAGCCCTTCCCGCCTTATGCCTTTACGTTCGCCTATACTTATAACCCCTACTAAAATTAAACCCCCCTCTTTACGCTCTTTTCTCCTAACCTTGCCAAAATACTTAGTATAAATATACTTCTTTTGTAACAAAGATAGAAAGGCTATATAGAAGTGGTCTTTTAAAACCTAATACTTAATTTCGTAAACTGTGTAAGCATAGCTGATTTTGCGAGCTGGGTGATCGTGCGGGTTATATTAGCATATAGTTAAGGAAAAAGTAAAATGGTGTAATTAGTGGGCCAGTACGCAGGAATATAATACTATTTAACTTTACTTAATATGGCTTAGAGGAGTGTAAAGCCTTAACCTAAGCTATAGGAACATATTCTCTAACTAAGCCTCTATTATATAACCACTAACTGCTTTTAGGCACTGCGGCTGTATACCCTACCACTTACCCTTCCTAGAACTTTAGAAGTTATACTAGTCCTTTGTTAAGCGACTAACGTTTAAAGCTCTAACTAACTAGCTAAATCCGTCGCAGATTAGACGAAGCTAATGACGACTTCTTAATATATATATAGAGGCTCTAGAGCCACGTTTAATAAAGCAAAGTTCTTCTTCTTAATCGTCCTGTTTGACACCAAATCACTCCCTTAAACATTGCTTAAGACGCAGTCAAAACTAGAGAAATATACTATTTAAGAGTGTTCCGTTTGGCTTAGCGCAGCTTATAGATAGCGAGAAATATAGCAACTTAAAACTTGTATACTAGGGGCTGGAGTTTAAAGTCTATAAAGCAATTATATGCACCTAATCTCCTGTACTTACAGCTGCCTATAATGGAGGCTTTTAGGTAAAAGCTAATAAAACGTCTAGTGGAATTAACCCTAACTAACCAACTAATGGGTAGGAGGCGGTGACTAATATTATAAATATTAACGAGTTCGATTCCAGCACCATTAAGAGGATAATCTAATTTATGTATAAGAGGGACTATAAGAATGGCAAGGAGGAGTAAGGATCTAATATTGACGACGCTGATGCCTTATCGCTATCTAAACTAGATAATAGCGGTGGCGATGATAAAGATATAACGATACGGCCGACGACGGCCTATATTACACTTTGTTACGTCTATATTAATGCAATTGCCGATTACTATAATATACTATAGCTAAAAGAGCTTATAAATATAAAAATCTAATATATTCTAGGAACTAGCTGGTCCGTAAACGGGTTTCCTAATATTATTAAGGATGTCTTTAGCCTAATAGGCGACTTAGCATTGTATAATATAATTACCTTAACAGCGGCCGAGTATATTAAAGAGCTTATTAAACTTAAGGACTTTATAGAGCTGGATATTATAGGCAATTTCGCTATCGGCATTATATGGATAGTGATTACCGTATCTAAGAATATGGAGGAAATTTTTATGCTAAAACTTTAAGCTGTCTAATCTTAGCTATAATAAACGGAATTACTACTTTAATCTGCTAAGGCGAGGTATGCCGCGGCTGAGCGCAAAAGCGAAAACATTAATAACTGTCTTAATATCCTTTGTATAACTAGGACCTATTATAACATCGGTTGCAAAGCCGAGTTTATATATTATATTAAGGACAGTAGTTATCTATCCGACCCTAATTACCCTTATATACTTCGTTGTAAAAGGTGTAAGCGTTATATATAAGTAAAGATATATAGCTTAAGAGATCGGCTTAGGTAGGAAGTCATTATATAATACTTCTCTTCTTTTCTCCATTTAGGTTAATCTAAGAAATTCGAATGTATATCTCGTCTATAGTCGATCCGTTAGATATTGTATAGCAACTATATTATCTATCTCCTATTAGCCTCCCCTTACCTTACCCCTTACCCTACCCTTTATCTTATCCTTTACCTTACCCTTATCCTTACTCTTATCCTTACCTTTACCTTACCTATTACCCCTCGCCCCCCTAGAACGAATTATAAAATCCTAGTTATTATATCTATTCTACTAAATACTAAAATAGGATTGGATAATAATAGACTAAAATGAAATAAAGAGTGCTAATGAATAATAAGATAAACGCGTAATAACTAGGAAAAGGTCCTATATATACTAAGCGCATAATTTTAAAGATGCATTTTGTGCTTAAGGGTTACTTTATAAACGTTGCATTCGATCTTACCCTACTATAAAAGTTTAGAGAGATACGCTTATCGGAAATACTTCGTAAGAGCGGTTGGAGTGTGGAACCTATATATACGCTTACTAATTGCGAGCTTTTCATTCCTAAGGCAGATAAAGTATATTTTTGGTCTTTTCTCCTTATATAAGGATGACTTTACCCTCTTTAGCGCTTTAGCCGCTTCTGAAATCTTAGCATCTTCTTTAATCTTAACTTAGCTAAGGGCGATACCTATCCTAGACTGTCTCTGGCGATAACTTAGCTAATACGCTCTGCCTTCCTTAATATTGTAGTAATCTACGACCGCATTAATAGTATTATTGCATCTATGTATTTTATCTTCTAGTAATATACTAGGTAGCGTTATAATTACTTTAATAAGGCGTTTGTATTCGACTAATCTATTATTACTAGATTTTAAGGTTGCTTTAATATCCTCGCTAAATGTAAGCCCGGAAAGTTGCCGCTTAATATTAATTATAGCTTATTTATTATCCTAATTCTTCTTAATATTTTCTAATAGCGCATTTCTCTAACGTTGCCTTTTATTTATGATTTCTCGGCTAAGCTTTTAGTATTCTATACTTCCTGCGGTTTTGCGCTTAAGGCTAAGCTTTAGCTTATTTTAAACTTTAATTAAGGAACGAATACGTGGGTTCTCGTTTACCGATAAGGATTGTTCTATTATTAGGTGCTATAGCCGCCACGGGTTAATTAATCGGCTTATTTAGTATACTGCTTTTATTAACTTTTTTTAAGGCTCTAAGCCTTAAACGATTGCCTATATATCTACGCCAACACGCTGTAAAAGGTAGTGCTTTAAGAATATTTAAGCGTTGGTGTACTGTATTATTAGGTTCCGGAGGGTATTACTTACGTTACCTAGGTAGTATAGGCATTAGAAAGGTTTTAGTAGAACTAGCTCTATATAATAGAACTTACTATTCTTATTAAATGCCTTACCTGCGCCGTAATGGAGACTATATAGGCACGCAACTTACTAAAATCCCGTAATTGCGCCAAGGTCCTTAATCTAGGGTAAAAGAGTTAAGTATAGTAAAGGCTGGTTAAGTAAGACCTTATGGCCGTAGGGGGTTTTAATTGATTACTAAAATATAGGGATATTATCTAGGTCTAAACGGAGTGGTAGCGGCAACTTATTACGCCTAGGCTTAATATATAGCTTGCTAAGCTACTCTGTAGACGTTAAATTAGGGGCCGTAAAAGCTTTATCCGTAAAAAGAAGGCCTAGGAGAAAAACGTAAGGGCTAAGAATAAGCAAAGGGTCGAAGATAATCTTAGGAATTAGGAAAGTATTACTGGTTCTCTATAAGCGTAAGGAGAGGAATGGGGTAGAAAGGGAATATACGCTTCTTTTATACCAAGATATTCCTTAGTGAATTTAAATGTAAACTTAGGCATAATCTTATAAGGCCCGCCTTCTGGGTTATAAATAAGTGTAATTATTATATATTAGTAGTATAGGTTAAAAAGAGCTTTAGGTCGGCTTGCGGTATAAAGGCCTAACTATAGTAAGAAATGGACTTATATTTAATGTCGCCCAACTATATATCTTTTTCTTATTATAACTAAGTTGGTCTTAAAAACTAGGGCGAGATCCTCTATATCTATAACGGGCTTTTCTTACTTCTTATCACTTAAGCTATGTTTCTTCACCAGTTTCTAAATTACCTAAAAAAGATATCTTAGCTCCGCTTTACTTTACTAGGCTAAAGGGTTAACTAAGAACGTAATTACCTTATATATTTAGCGGGTTAATTTACTAGCAATTTTCCTACTGGTTGCTTTCTTATATATAAGGCGATAGTACTTCTAGTATATACTAAGCGAGCTAGAAAGCTTTATCCCGCACTATTTTCTACCCCCCTTCCCTCGTTTTTAATTTAGAAGCTAGTTAAAAAAGCTATAAAGTAGTTAAAGTAAGAGGACTTGGTATGTTTTCTCGGGGTCTTTCCTTATATAGGTGCAGTATCTGGAAATTATTAGCTTTAGGTTAAGCCTAAAAGAAAGCTATAAAACAGGTTATTACTTACTAATACTATTAATTTTTAATACGGTTAAGGAGATTCGTACTACCATTGGCGTAGTCTTATATTGTAAAATTAGATTCCTTAAACTCTTTTAACTATTTAAGGTAGTATTCTAGTGGGTGGTCTTAATCCTTATAAAGCTATACTTAAGCAGGTGCTTCGCAAGTATCGTTAGATCCAGCGATGCTATTAGCGTTACAGTTAATGCCACTATCGGCGTTGCAGTCGGCGTTACTATCGGGATTACTGTTGGCATTACTGTTAAAGACGGTCGGTTCTGTCCCGTAGCTATTACTATTACTATCCGTGTCTATATACTTATTATTAGTAACGCTAGATAATAAGCTGCAATCTAATAATTAAACGCGCCGTATTTTAGGGGGCTAGAAGAGAACTTAGGGTAGTAACAGTAGGAGGGGCCTAGAGGGTAATAACGGCGGGAAGGATCTAAAGAGTAATATAGGGTTAAGGAGATAGGAGGGTAGAGAATAAGAGAAACGGGGCCTAGATTAAACGGATTAGAGGTAGGAGCTATAGAGTTTATATAGCTTTAGCGCCAGGTGTATAGAAGGATTATAATCTGTCTATTTAAAGTAAGGGGCATAGGGCAATAAGCGAGAGGCTTAACGTTAGACCGGCAAGCAAGAGGCTTAGGGCGGCGGGGAGTTTTAGAGACGTGACCTCTAAAAACGGCGATAGAACCCTCTAAAACCGGCAGTTAGATCTCCATTTTCTTTTTTAATAGAGTAAAAGTGGCACTATTTTAAAGCGCTTTATAAGCTCTATAAATCTATTTAAATTTTAAATTTATTTATATAGTATTAGGGGGTGTATCGTAAGTGTAAGTGCGGGTCGTAATTTAATAAGGTAGCACGTAAAATTAGGTAACTAGCACCAATTTTTAACCAATCTTAACTCTTGCTTAAAATTAATTCAGTATATATAAGACAAGAAATCCGTTAAATTTTCTAAGGAAAATTTCCAAATTACTAACTTATAGCCAGTAATTTAGTTCCTTAAAGAAATTTAACGGATTTCTTACGCCTATAGCGGGCTTTTGTCCTTCTAAACTTAGTCTGCCCTACTACTACCCTACTACTACCCTACTACTACCCTACTACTACCCTACTACTACCCTACTACTACCCTACTACTACCCTACTACTACCCTACTACTACCCTACTGCCCTACTACTGCCCTACTACTGCCCTACTGCCCTACTACTGCCCTACTACCCTACTACCCTACTACCCTACTACTACCCTACTACCCTACTACCCTACTACCATACTATCCCCCTACGTCTTAGCCCATAATAGGCAGTAACACCTCTAGATATATAATATTAGTAATAGTAGCATTGCCTCCCTACCGCAGTAATAGCGAAAGCCCACCTATATCTGTTACTCTTAATAGTATAATATATAGCTGCCTATACGTAAAGACTGGTATATATAAATTAACCCTAACAAAGTTAAAAGACTGCCCTTACGACTTGTTTACCGTTATAGTAAAGCATAGCCAGATTAGAAACTGCCTTCTACTAATAATAAATAGCAGTTCTCCCTTTATAGAGGTAAGCTTAATATAAGGGATTAGCCGCAGCTGCCTATAAAAGGTACCGTTAAGGATCTAAGTCTTAATATAGCGCCGGCCTAGGCGCGTAATAATTATACGGGTGCCGTTATAAAGGCCCTCCTTAGGGTAGAGGTTCCGTAAAAGAAGTACAGGCGCGCCTACTTTAAGGGAAAGCTTCGACAGAGGTAAGCTATTAGGATTAAGTGTTTGCAGAAGCTCTAGCGGCGATAGTATAACATTACCATTATCTTCTTCTCTACTTTACTTTATAGTATCTATAGAATAAAAGGTACTTAGGGAGCTATAGAGCCGCGTAAGGATAGCCTTATTAATCTCAGCCATAGTATTATTATAAATGGTTAGGATAGCGCGATTATAAAAGGTATTAAGAGTAGTATATACCTATGTAAGTAGTTACGGAGGGTATATATACCCGTAAAAGGGTTCCTTAAACTAAAACTGGCTTATACTAGGCGGGATACTAACACTACTAAAGAGGGACGTATTGTAGGATAAGCTCTATACTTAAGCTATAAACTACTAATTAACCTTACCCTAGTAGACACGTATATTTAACTATAGGGATAATATACAGAAGGTAGGCTAGAGGAATAACCGCTATAGGCAGGTACCTATAATAACTGCGCGGTTCCCCTATAGGATAATAGGCAGTATTTAAGCAAAGTTACCGCCTAAGATAGTAGGGAGTCTGCTAAAGGTAGAGTTATTAGAACGGACATCTATAAGTATATAGTGCACAGCTTTAAAGTAGTAGCGGTGCTATATTAGTACCTTATCCTAAATAAGTAGAGAGGTACGGCGTAAAAGCTTAGCTAAATTTAAGCCTTTAGAGATATTACAAGTAGACTTTTTATGTAGATTAATAGGTATCTAAAAATAGAAGTAGGTAGTACGGCCGCTGGGCAGTAAAAGGGCCGTAATACTAGAAGAAGCTATATAAAGAACAATCTTACTATATAAGTAGTAGTAGTAGTAGTAAAGGTAGTAATAGAGAAATGTTTTACTAGTGCCTATAGGGCCCTAGAGGAAGAAGTAGGCCATCTATAGATTTATATCTATAGCGGCAATAACAGTATTAAAGCACGCTGCTTAATCCGTATTTAGCTGCTAGCATAGCTTAGTAAACTAACATCCTTTCTCTATAGGGTCATATTGCTATAGCTCAGCTATAAGAAGCGGGTTACTTCCCTCTATAATAATACCCCACTAGTGCTAGAACTAGGGCAGGCTATAGTTTATAAGCATCTTTTAGTAATCTATAAGTATCTAATAGATAAGGTATAGGCCGTAATTAATATAGGCGTTATCGTCCTCGCCAATAGTAGGAGGAGTATTAGGTTGGCGGGCCAGAAAGCGTAATAGATTATTATAGATAGACTGTTTAAAGCGGTCCTATAAAGTAACTGGCTCTGTAATAGGGCTATAAAGTAAAGCGGTTATAAATAAGGAGTGTAGCTAGGCGCTAACAGCAAAAACGGCGGCCTTCGTTAAGCAATTAATCCACTTATAATTATCCTTTAGTAGCCCTAGGGCCACGCAGGCGGCCTAAAAGGTTAGATAAACTATACTAGCAATGGTATAGAGGTTTTTAAAGGAGGTAGGGCCAAGAACAGATATTAGCAGTAGCTATAAGTAGAACCTCTTACCTGTAATAGGACTATAGTAATATATACAGCCTATTACAAAGCCTTACTGGCGTAGACGCTACTCCTATTACTTTAAAATAAAAGTATACCGCTTAGGGAAGTCTTAATATAGGCGGTTACGGCCGTCCTTATACTCCATATTATACTTAAAGAAGGCTATTAATATAAAGCAAAAGAGCTTAAGGCGCTACTAAATCTCCTTAGTAGACTAATTAGGCTAAAAGTATACGGACTACTTACTTAGAAGGTATACCGCAAGCTAGGTTATAGGGGGGAACTCCTTATAAATAGAATACTTAAATAGCCGCTAGATAGCCTCGGAGGGGCTAATATAACGGCCCTATAAATACTAGCTTACCTTATCGCCGTCCATAAGCCGTAAAGCAGTACAGTTATTCCCCTTATATATATACTTATAGATATACTTAACGGACTTTATAGAGGCGTAGACCTTAATATTTATATACGTATAATACTTTATGGTTAGATATAGGCAGTACGGAATAACCTAGCAGTTATCCATTTTAACGTAGCTTTAATAGGCCCTAGTAAGCGGACAGACTATAACCATAAATTATTACAACGGCGGTATTCTGGATAGCCATCTATATATACAACAGTAGTAGGGTTAAAAGGCTTAGAGTACTACTTTAAGTAGGTTAGTGGAAGGCCTAGCTTTAATATAACTATATAGGGAGCTTATGGATTCTAGGAGCCACAAAGGCCATAAACCATTATTAACTTTATAATCTTAGTATGACGACCGGTAGGATTGTCCTCTAGCTATAAAAGCTCCGTGGATATAAAACGGTTAATAACGGCTAGGTTTAGTAGCCTATCGTAGTTATACAGATATAGGAAGAGTAGTAGGTGTAAATAGGGTAGGCCCTATTTTTAGTACTTAATAGTTTAAACGCAGCCGCGGAACTAGCTAAAGATTTATACCCGTTTTAGGTCGTATATAAAGTAGTTTAGCTTTAGGTAAAAGATGTATATAACTAGATCGGGCCTATCTATAGCAGTCTAGCTAGGTAGCAGCTTGTAGGTAATCTTATTTTACCTAAAGTTAGTAGTAAATATAATAAATAGGCTTAGATAGCTATATTTATAGATAATAGCTATAAAATTTTAAAAGCACTACCTAATAAAGTAGGCTCTGCTAAGGAAGCTTAATAAAAGGACTATATAGCGGCTTAATAATTTAGGGTCCAAATTAGCGCGGGTAAGAGTATCTGTAACGCCATTATATAGCTCTATATAGAGGTTAGTTTAGTAGAAATAGATCCAGTTAAGCTTATTCTAATTATATAGCGCCTATATATCTATAATATACTACTAAAATAGCTAGTAGTAGGCAAAAGGGACTAACCTAGAGTTGCTATAAACGTATAGGTAGAACTAAAAGTACGCCTACTACGTTAAACGGTCTCGCTAGTAGACTTAATTAAAGTTACATAGCTAAAGACCCTAGTGCCAGCTAGTATTACTATAGGGAAAAAGTAGCACGTAGTAGAGCGGCATATATATGGCGTACGCTAAGCTAATACGGCAGTATTATAGGGGGTTATTAGGCATACAACGCTCTATAAGCACATTATCGCGGAATCTAGCATTACCATATTTATTTAGTATAATAACGGCCACCTTATTACTTATTAGGAGGTTTTTATAGCGCTAATTAGCACTGGCCTCTAAAATAAGCCGTATTTATAGGTTTAAGATAATCCGTAATAGGGTCGTTATAGGCTAAGCCTAAAGCTATTCCCTTATAGTTTAATAGAGGGTAATAAAAGGGTTCTATACCTTAGATAGTATAGCAGTAAAATACCGCAAGATAGCCGCACCCAGCTAGGCGTTAGGATTGGCCTATAGCTAGATATCTATAGCATAACTAGTGTTATAAAAGTACAGCTATATATACTACGGAGCAACGTTAGCAGTAGCCTCTAGCAGGCCTTATAGATAGTAAAGCTTACTATATATCTAGAAGCAATTTAGGCCGCCGTAGGCTGTGCCACAATTAGTAATGGTACAGTTTATAGATATAAAAGCTAATACTACATTATATAGGCGGAGCCACTCCCTAAACTACCTAGTAGAAGTACTATAAGACTATAAAAGGTTATATAAATAGTCTAGCAGAGGCTAGAATAGAGGGAGGTTTATATCACCGTACTTATAGTAGGCTTTAAACTATGGATTGCTAGGCTTTAATATACTAATACATTTATCTATCTAATATAGGGCGGCGTAAAAGTTATAGATAATGTCTATAAAACTAAGATCTAGCTGCTCCGTAATAGAGTAAATAGTAATAGGACTATAATCTAGCTACTCCGTAATAGGGTAGATAGTAATAGGTTATAACTAGATTAATACTAGTAGTCGTAGCTAGATTAATACAGGCGGTATAAGGGGAGAAGTAGCAGCAAAAGTAGTAGCGGAAACAGTAGTAAAAGCAGTAACGGCTATATTTTAATTTATAGGCTGCGGAAGGTCTGCTAAAGGCCGTTAATAGGACCGTCCTTTTCTTTTCTCCTATATATAGAGTTAGAAAGGTAGTAGGTTAAAAAGGAGTAAGTAAAAAATTAACCCTATAAGAGTTATAGGTCTTATACAGAGCTCTATAACAGTTTATTATAAAGTTAGTAAAAGAGTAATACTACCTATAGGTAGTACAAAATATACAATCGGAAGGCATTTAGGTAGTAGGTAGGAAGTAGTAACTAGGGTGGTAATATAGTAGAAGAAGAAGAGGTAGGGGTTAAGAGGTTATAAGGTCGCGAAGTCGCAAATATAATATATGGCCCCCCCTTATTCCGCAGAGCTCTTATAAGCTTTATATCTATCTATTCTTAAGATATTTAAATAAAAGTAGTACTATTTTAAAGCGCTTTATAAGGTCTATAAATCTATACTAATTAAAATTTTATTTAAGTAATATTAGGGGATGTATTATAAGTGCAGAAGGGTTAGTTACGAGGTCGCAATTTAATAGGGTAGCACAGTCCTTACTATATAACCATCACCAATTCTTAACCAATTAAAACTCTTAAAAAAAGTTAATTTAGTACTATAGACGAGAATTCCGTTAAATTTTCTGGGGGGGGTTTCCAAATTACTAACTTATAGCCAGTAATTTGGTTCTTTAGAAATTTAACAGAATTCTCGCGCCTATAGCAGGCTTTTGCCCTTCTAAACTTAGTCTGCCCTACTACTGCCCTACTACTACCCTCTACTGCCTATTACTGCCCTCTACTGCCTACTACTGTTCTATTACTGCCCTGCTACTACCTTACTACTACTTACCACTACCTACTACTACTTACTACTACCTACTACTACCTACTACTACTTATTACTACCTACTATTATTGTAATACTATTCTACTATTCTACTATTTTTATTACTACTCCCCTTTTAACTACTAAAATAATTTCCTTTTTATTACTTCTAATATATCTTTATTTCCTAATTTATAGCTATATTTATTACTACTTATATACTATTTTTTTACTATTACTTTAGTTACTAATTTATTGTTATTACTACTATTTCTACCTTATTATTATTATTATCTATTTA